>Ga0172381_10007096_pt1 | contig 11132 bp, 12 predicted proteins | sample Leawel6488metaG_FD_119754 | JGI IMG/M metagenome (GOLD analysis project Ga0172381, IMG submission 119754) | Leachate microbial communities from a municipal landfill in Southern Ontario, Canada - Leachate well 64-88 metaG | ecosystem: Engineered > Solid waste > Landfill > Unclassified | place... | reverse complement strand
CCGATACACAATGCAGAGCGTCATCATCTACGGTTCGCTGGTCGTAAACGCCACCCGTGCCGTCGTCCTATCGCAAGCGCCAAGTATTCGGACCAAAGTGCTGCAACAACACATAGTTGGAATATCCTGTTGGGAGACACAGACCGCCTATGTAATTGCCATCTCCCGTGATGCCTTTGGCAATGAGCACCCAGGTAAACGGCGAGGCCAGGTCCATGGCCGGTAGGTCCGCCGTGAGGCAGTAGTCATCCGTCGTGAAGACCAAGCCCTTACCCCCCGCCGCCCACGCGGGGTCGTTGGTGTCTGCCCCGGCGGTAGAGCCGAGTCGCAGGGCGTACCCGTTGCCCGAGAGGTCGGGCACGGAGGCGAGAGAGGCCGTGGGGTCGTAGAGGTCATGATAAGCCACCAGGCCCGCACGGGGATACCGAGCGCCTGCTGCCGCCAGGGAAGTTGTATGCCGAGGCCCAGCATTACCAGAGAGCGACCATGTAGGTCGCGGTAGATTCGTCTTTGATGACTGTGGCAGCGATGGGTAGGATAGTGCCGCCCGGCACGTCTTTGAATGTCAGGTCCACGCCCCCGACTGTGGCTATCACGTCACCCCCGCCGCCTACGTACAGGGCGCGGGTAGTGCTGGTGCAGGTGTGGTCCGTCGAAGAGATATCCACGGCCTCGCCACTCGATGCAGAGGCAGTGTCAGGCTCAGCTACCGGGAGAGCTGTTCCCCCACTCACACCCTGCACGGTGAGCACGTCGGCGCTGGGACTCCCCACGGTGCCCAGCGCGGGAGCGTTATCCACCATCACCACATCTGCTATTTCACTATCATCCTCTTTGACATATTCTAATACTTTTGGTAAGTCATCAGGACCTACATTTACTGTTACTCTTGTTCCTAATGGCATAATATCATTCCTTTTATTTTAGAGTTAGACTACAACTTTTCTAACAGGACATGTTTTTGTATCTTTTGTTAAGACAGCTTCCCAAGTAAGCCAATACCAAACAAGTCTAATCGGTAAATATGTAGACTTATCTAGCGGATGTATAATGTTATTTATCATATAAATATTTCCAGATTATTATATATGTGTATATATGGTTTTAGCCCACTTCTTTACTTACTTATAAATAAAGAGAGTAGGCTAAAACATTGCTAGGTTCGCAAAATGTAATATATATATGGGAGGTGGAATATCTATAAATCTGTAGAGAAGAAGAAGTTTCTTAAGCTTTATTTTTAATATATGGGGCCAAGTTTGTATGGTGGTTTTGATGGCCGCGAATATTGATATTATAGTACACTGGTTTGTTGCACGAATATATGCACACATTACACCAGATTCTATTATACAACTACTAGAGTAGGTTCTTGATTCCATTTAACTCTACTGTCTTATAATGGTTTTGTACTAAATCAAAATCTGCGTATGTGGTGAATCCATATTCTTTAGCTTTTAAGTTGAAAAAAAAGTCTTCGCCGCAATCTATACCACTTCCATCATTCTTATATAAAACCTTGAACCATGGATACTGCATTGATTCTAATACATGACGCTTGATTAATATACCAGTAGCTCCACAAGCATCAACTTCAGTTAAGCCAGACGGCAACTCAGAACTTCCAGGCCCAACCATTTTGAACTTATGTCCAATAGCTTTCCCTTCAAGCAAGCAGGAAGTATAGGCTATTTTACCCCCGACAATTCCCGGTGCAATAGAAGTGACTATATCTTTATCATGTTCTAACAGTTTAAGAATACAATCCTTGGGAGGTTCACAATCTGAATCTAATAAGAATAGGTGAGTACACTTTGTCCCTAAGAAGTTTGTTACTTGACTATTCCTTATATAGTCAATTGGAAACGTTGATATCATAAGCTGCAAACCAATATGGACACCATTTGGGGGACCGTTACGTATAGAATCCATAACCCAACCGACAACTTCAGCCCTAATATTCCCGCTGGTAGGCAATGATATTAATACTCTAGTATCATAATCATCTGCATTTGGTAATGAGTTTACAATCTTCTTTTTCTTTGGCATACTGTCTCCAAAAGGTAAAGGGGTTCTCACTAAGTGATACCCCTTTATTATACCTCAAACATTAAGTTTTATCTAGGCAACAGTTATCTTTACAATACCAGCTGAAGACCATTGTACAGTAAATGTACCAGATGCAGATGATTGGTCAGCACCAAAATCAACATACCCAATCAAAAGTTGTCCTGTAGAATCTGCGCTTGTGCTGGCATCATACAAGACAGCATAATAAGCTGTAATTGTAGAGTTAGACCAGTACGCATCATCACCATCAAACGTAATAGTGTTGTCTGTTCCACTGTATGTAGAAGTCTTACCAGCGTCGTATGATATAGCCATACCACCTTCAGTATAGCCATCACCGGTGATTTCACCAGTAAGCTCACTATAATACTCTAATGTATCTTGAGCATTCTCAGTGCTTATATTAGAAACACTAGTGCAAAGAACACATTTGATTGTATTGTCTTCCCACTTATGTTGTGTATTAGTATCACCTAACACAACATGGTATAGATATTTGCCAAAAAGTTTAGCCGTAACAGCCATTTATATTTTCCTTTTTGTGTAGTTTCTTATCCACAATTTTGTAGAGAGTATTTTCTAGATTTCATTTGGGGTTACATCGACTATGCCCCATGCGTCTAGCATGAACCTATCTACATAATTGAATGATAGCTTTGAAAAGCCACCATCTCCCCAGCATTCTCCCCATGAATTTCTTATTGTAAATGTTTGCTCTGGTATGGAATAGCCTGTAACAGCTATACAATGACCGCCATAATACTTTGTATATGAATCTGGTATTATGCCTGGTCCAACCATATTATTAAACTCATCGGTTACCAATACGCCTATTGCGAATGGCCCATGTTGTGCAAGACATCTACACATTTCATCTATATTGCGTAACCTAGCATATGTCTTAATTCTGAATGGAGAAGTTAGTTCTCTGGGAATTATTAAACTGTCATACTTCCCAAAAGCATAAGGTCTTTTTTCTTCTATAAATGAAAATGGAGCACATCCAATAGATGCCATTATTTTCATGGCGATTCTAATCGATGTTCCTTCACAGTATGGCTCTTCATCTCTTCTCTTCGCTTGGTCGTATAACCAGATTTCAGATAGTCTAGTATATTCACAATTCATTCTATCTATTGCTTCTTTTATAGCAACACATCCATATCCTACGCAAGAAGGATCTTGTCCTTGATTATCGCCAATATCAAAGTATAATTTATAATCTAACGATTCTTGTATAATTGCGTAGCTATCTAAGAATGCTCCTAATGGAATATCTCTTTTATCATATTTATCAGGTATACAGCCTAGCTTGTGCTCCATTATTTATTTTCCTTACAATCGTCACTATATACCATGTCTTCTATGGAATCTGACTCTAGCGCTATCTTAGATACTATCTCTTCTCTAATACGCTTTTTGTCTAATGGGTGGAAATAGTCGCAGTAACCTTTTCCACTTTTCAACTCCTCATAAGGACATCTTGTCATAAAAAGCGCCAGATAATGATTTGCTTTTTCGTTATATTTGCCAACATCCATCAATAGCTGTTCATTATTTTCTTCGAGATGTTGAACTTTAGCCTGTAAGTCCTGCATCTCGCTCTGCATTACACTTATCTTATCACGCAATGCAGTTATGGTGGACATAAAGTCTGCGTACTTAGAACCTTCTTCATCGCTCTTAGATTTTTTAAACCAATTTCTTGCCTGGAAGTAAAGACCAAGAATAGCTAATATTACGATAAATCCTAGTCCTATATATTCGCCAACTGTGGCCAGTGTGCTTAGCATAGTTAACCAAAAGCTTTAAGTATAGTTTTCCTGTTCTTGTGAGTTTTTTCATATTCTATAAGCTTGTTGGCTCTAGTACCGCATAAAGTTTTCATGCTGTAAATAAAATCTAAAGCCTCTTTAGCTTTCAGAGTTTCATACTTTTCTATATCCTCCTCAACAAGAAATGACTCAACTGGTGAACTATTGACAGTTATAATATCCCAGTCAACTAAGCTTTCTAATAGTACCAAATCACGCTTTGTTATTGTATCTGGCACTACAGCAAACATATTGTCTGGAACTTTGAGCTGAATTTTCCCAGCCTTTACAAGGGAGTTTTTGTCTGGATATTTGATAGTTATTATATCTCCTGGTTTTATTGAAAACACAACAATATCCTCCCCGTATAGAGATTGAGGGGTGAGAAGATAATTAAATCTATCTCACCCCTCGTATTATGCTAACTATATCCGCCTAATATATCTTAGGCAAATGCCTCGTAGTTACGAGTTACAACTACGTTCTCGGCCATCTTAATCTGACGATCACCATACACAACGATATCATAACGCTCACGAAGCTTGAGAGCGCGAATATCGCGAGTGGGATTGTCAAACTCTTCAGTCATCTGCTCTTCACGGACAAGAAGGGTACCAATGTCTTCAGCGTCAATAGCTGTAACATCAGTCTGAGGATATGCCTCAGAAGTGTCCCACTTTGCGTAAGGAGAAAGAATGATTGAAGGAACCCATGGGAACATGCCCAAGAAAGCATTGTCCTCATATAGGTTACGACCTGAAGGAACAGACGCAGCATAAACGTCACGAGCTCCATAAATCTGGAACTGACGAATAACTGGATCTTTGGCTAGGATAACCCAGGACAGTGGATGCATAATCAGATGGGTGAAGTTTCTCTCATCAGCAATAAGCTCACCAGCAAGGGTGATAATATCCATGAGAGAGAGTGAACCATTGGCCGTCTCAGCATCCGCCCCTACACCAGTTGTTTGATAAGAAGCACCATAGGTATTCTCAAGCACAGCAACTGCCTCAGAATCAAAACGCTCTTGAGCGATAGACTCTTTTAGTCGTTGCATTGCACGACCGGCAGCGCGAAGGTGAAGACCAACGATATCCCACTGAGAATCAGCTATAACCTCATCAGTAATGGGAACCTGTAGACCCTTTTTAGAAACCTTACCTTCGAGTCTTTTCTCGAAGACCAGGCTCTGAGCTGGGTACTCTTGGCCCTCGGGAACTTCACCAGCACGGAGAGCACCAACTGCTGGGAATTCTTGAGCACGACCCTCAGTACGTACAACAGAGAGCAGAGGAGTAAGAACCTTTTTGGGTTCAGCAGCCTCTTCTAATACGTTACTAATAACCTTAGGGAATAGAATAGATGCGTCAGGAGTAGAGAAAGCTTCCTCAATTGTGAGTGAGCCTTCCTTCTCAACCTGGACACCATCTACTTCATCCTTATAGGTGTATTTACCATTGCGAGAAATTGCTTCAGCAAAAACATCAGCGCTGGTGATTTTCTTCTCTTGTAGAAGCTCTTGGAATGTCTTTTTCATTTTAGATAATCCCTTCTAGAGCATTAGGGCGATGGTAACCATGCCCTGAGCCCCATAGCGGTCTAGTGCATCGTCGATACCTAGCTTATCGGCATCATCAATAGCAGAAGCCGTAACGCCAGTCTCGAACATTGCTACATAATCAGAACTCGCAAGGAAGGGTTGGTCTTCTGTTAGAGTGTTGAAGGAATCTTGAAATTCGTCGGTAGAGTACTTTAAAAACTCCATGTGTTGAGTATTATAAGTAACACCGAACTTCTGAATATCAATTACCTGACCAACGATTTTGGTTGTACTGTAGCCATAAGCTGCATGAGTAGCATCCCACTCAACCCACTTAGTAAAACGACCGAGGTCGTCAGACATGACATAGTCACCGGGTTCAATGGTATCGTTCTCACAATCAGCAGGACTACCACCAGCACCAAAAATATCACCAGGAGTTAGGACAGATGGAATGAAGGGGTACTTGATATACCCACGCCGAATCCAACCGGCACCCTGAGAGGTGCCCTTATCAAACTCACGATATAGATGGTACTGTGCAATACCTACTGGCTTACCAGTCTTGGTGCAGTAACGGAAGCAAGGGGTGGCCTCGCCGTCTGCACTTGATGTATACAGAGTTAAAATTGTACCCTTGGGAAGGATAACCTCATATCTGAGATCATCATCATGATCATACCAAAGGGTTGGGAGTGTTTCGTCGGGAAGGAAGTAAGTTGATGGCGCGATGCCCTCAGACACCATAATGTCACCAGTAGACTTCCCATAGACATATCTCCATGATGCTTTAGTCATTCTCTATTGACCTTTCCTTTTATAAGGTCTGCTTGTAGAGAGGCGCTCGGTCATTGCCTGCACCAGTGCTTTTTCACTAATGATTTGCGTTGGAGCAGGTGCTTCGCTTGTGTTCGTGTCTACAACATCTTCTTCTTGGGTGGAATTAACAATAGTTTCTTGTTTTAAAATTCCATTTTGGGAAAAAAGATCAGACACATTTAAGTCAGACTCTTTAAGTTCTTTACGGAGTTCTTTTAGCTCGATTACTAATTCTTTAATAGTATGTTGGCTGGTTTCAGCCTCTAATACATTAACATCATCAGTATCTGCTTTGTTTAAGATGACTTTTAGATCTGCCACGTGACGCGATAAAATAAGGCGCACGTTTTTAGCAATCTCGGCTGCAGCATCTTCTTGTTCTTTAAGACTTTGCTTCAGCCTGACATTTTCATCCTCAAGTTCTCTAACCCTACCTTGGAGAGTATCGATATCCTCGGTCACAGATTCTTCAACAACTTCTTCTTCGGATGCTACGTTTTCACTCTCGTCAGATAGATAATCTGACAGAGAGTCTAATTCGTTGACAACGGAAGTTTCATCAGAAGTAGTTTCCTCTTCAGTGCTCTCCCCTTCAGTCGCTTCCTCGGAAACCGGGGCTTCCTCGCTAACGACATCTAGATCTTGCTCCTCATTGGTAACTGCATCCTCAACATCTTTCTCCTCAGTTGAGATAGTCTCTTGAGTTTTTGTCTCCTCATCCATTACTTGGGTTTCTTCCCCTTCTGTATTGAGCAGACCAAGGAAATCCTGCCAGGTTTCCTTTAAAGCGAGCGCTATGTCATCATCAGATGACTTCTTCTTTGATTTGGCTACACCCTTGCCAGCACCAGAGAAGAATTCAAAATCTTCAGATTCGCCTATAGCTATTACGCCAGCGAATCTTTCATCATTTGCGTCGGCCGGAAGGTTGACAAAAGATACTTCTACTGGTTGCAGTTTTCGTATAACAGCAGTACAAATACTACCGTCATACTTCTCTCCAACTTCGTGTTCGCATTCATCATCAAACCAGTTCTGACCACATATAGAACACTCTACGGCTCGGCTAGTGACACCCACACTTACCGTAACGTATCGTTGATCCCGAATCTTTTCAGCCGCGTCTTTATCAGGAATAGACGCGATCATAGAGAGAACGCCTTCATTGTCACCATACCTAAGAACACTAGCTTCCTCTACTCTGCCCAAAGGCTCTTCGAGAATATCATGGTTCTTTAGTACAGGTTTACCATAAGGCTTGGTCCACTTTTTAGCAGACAATTCCAGCTCTTCTAATGGATATGTATGAAGGTTTTTAGTAGTTCCAGCATGGAGAGCATTTATGCGACACTTAAAAACAGACTTACTATTCTTTGAAGATTCATTTATTTCATTAAGCTCTAGGTCTAGAAGCTCAACATCCTCATCAGTCAAAGAAAAGTGAACTGTCTCCAAGAACACTGGATTCTTCAGTTTTTTCATTTAAACCTCTTCTTCCATTACAAATTCTATTAGCTCTATGCCAAAGAATCTCTAGAGTCTCAGTGTCGATTTGTTCCACCTGTATTTCATGTCTCTCGGCGTACTTCGACTTAAATATTTCTAATATGTTATCGAAATCTCTCTTTTTCATATTATTTATTGTACTACAACCTTAGAGAATAAGCATTGCATAATATAAATGGTGCAAAATTAAATGCAATAATTTATAATTTCTTAATATGTACTAAGCAAGCGCAATTTGGATGTGTACTGAATGGTGGTACACTTTTAAGTTCTAGTTCTTTAGTGTCTATCCACCCAGTTTTACAAACCGTACAACCTAACTCTGAGTCTTGCCAAACTTGTTTATAGCCAGCATGTTGTGCTACTTTGCATACGCCCCAGTTCTCTGCAATAGACATATGCGAAGTTACTATAGATTTTATTCTATATTCTAATACCATAAATGCTGTTTCTACGCTGGCAGATATAGATTGTGATTCTTCTATTTCAGTTTCGATCCTATCAAATAAATCATTGACTAATTTGTTAACATAGTAACGCATACTTTTTAATACAATGTTTACACTAGAATTGTACATAGTCATTCTCATTGGAGCAATATTAGGATCTATTTCTCTAGCTTCTGAGAATCCTCTATCTATACCATGACTCATAGATTGAGCTACAAATATTCTAAGTCTATCACTAAGCTCTTGAGAGAATATGTCTTTAATTCCATCCATATTAGATATAGACATAATACCGCTATTTGATTCTAGGTAGTTGGAAATATCACTCTCAAAAGTACTCCACAATTCTAGAATTACAGATAGAGAAGAATTCTCTATCACAGACTCTTTTATATCTAAGAGTAACTCTAGTAGACTAAGATTATCGTCATCTTGTGAAGATGTTTTTTGGGCTCTAGTTTTGGCGTTTGTTTGTTGATTTTGCCCTCCGCCAGTCGCCTGAGCAGAAGATTTGTCAACAGCTTCTTTATGCTTAGCTGTTATGCTGCCAATTAAATCTGAATACAATCTACTAGTATCAGTTATCGGAGTTTTACCTAAAGCCAAGCGAAGTTCATCATGGGTAATACCATCCTGAACCCATAGTGCAAGCTCATGATTCTGCCTTTTAATAAGCGAATCAGTATCTATCTCTTGGAATAGAAGAGTCACTACATCTTTTGATTGGCCAATTTCACCAAGTCCTAATTTGAATCCACCCTCAAGAAGCCACTTAAAGAATATATATAACGTAAAAGTATCAGACAATGTCTTCTGATATGCTTTTACATCGTCATAAAGTTGTACATCTAATCTATCAGTTACTGACCTGTTGGCATCGCTTTCACCCATGTGGATAGGAGATAGCCCAAGTCCAACAATAACCCTCTTCTTGAAGTATTCAAGAATGCTAGACAATCCATCAATCTTAACATCAGAAAGAACGACTTCAAAGTCATCAGTACCGGGGATGATTAGCGCACCCTCTAGCAGCATGCCCTCTAAGGTGTACCAGATATCATTTAGATCCTGAGATTTCTTTGGTAGAGACCCCTCTACTTTTGGGTCTCCAACTCTATATTTAAATACAGGGAATGCAAGTCTATGTGCTACAAGGCTAGCGTCAGTTTCTAGTTGTCGTAATATTCTTGCATCTGGAAGAACCATTTGCAATGCAGGATAGGCTAATATATCACCAGACTCATCATCATTTTTGATGAGTATTACTTCGTCTGCTTGAAATGTTTTTGTTTCTCCGTTATTAGCCTTCTGCTGCCACGATGTTATATTCCCATACTTATCCCTCTTATAAGATACTGTGTCAAGAGGAATGATTTCATACGCTACGACTGGACCTTTTTTCTTATTAGGTCCAACTCCTTTTGCTGGAACATTAATACCATATTTGATTAAATCTTTTACTGGAAGTCTTTTTTCAAATATAAGAGCATTGTCAAACATAACAAGCTCTCTACTTACCTTGCGCATAAATAAATCAAAGCTATTCCCAGTTAAAATTGAAAATAACTCCATGCGAGATTGTATGTACTGCTTAGCCTCTTCGCTTTCAGTGTTTAGAACATAACCGTTCTTCCAAATCAAATTCTGGATACGATTTGCTCTGCGCCTAAAGAATGGCTCTGTTCTGCTGGCTTTTCTGAGAGACGAAAAGTCTACTTCTGGAGACTCAAAACCACGAGACTGATAAACTTTGCCAGATGTCCCATATGTTACTTGCTTTATTCGATGGCCCAAATCTGTTGGGTCATCTACTTGTTCCGATGCTTGTTGAACAATTTTTGACTTCCGCATCGAAAGAAGCCTAGAAAGCTCTCTATTATAAGACATGTAGTTGAGTCACCTTTGTCTGCAGACATTTAGGTTTATAGCCGATTTATATACAGCTTTTATTAAGACTACTTATATAGTAGAGGATAATACTTTTATTGCAGATAGTATTATTTTGAAATAAACGTTGTATCAAAATCTAGAAGCAATGCGAGCTATGTCTTGCGCATAAGAAGTTCCAGGTACTGCCCATACTCCATTTAGTTGAATCCAAGTTGTGTCACCACCATTAGGGTTTAGCTTGTGATAGATAGAGTGATCATGCTTAGGATCGTATGTGGAACTACACCAAATAGTTATGTCCTCTGGATATGCATAACAAGCCAGGTGTGCCATATGAGCTATTACACCTAGTTCTGCACTTGGGAATTTTGCTAATGTTTCTCCAGGACCACCGCCAAGACCACAAAAGTTATTGTCAGTCCAGTCTACAATACCACCATATTCAAAATGCCCAGTTTCTTTTATAGCCTGAGCTAATGCCATGTCAGCTCTGATGCCGAATACTGAACCCCAGTAATTATAATAACCAACTAACTGTTCAACTGTACAAGTTAATTTTGCGCCACTTGCATTTATCCTTAGGTACTGTATTTCACTATCAGATTTATCACAATATCCTTTTAGAGTGCTGTGTATAGTTGGACTTGGATTTTCAGTAATCCTGTAAAGCAATCTTGCAAATTGACCCCTAGTAATATTTTCATCCCAACGTTCTTCATACCATGTTAAAAACGGAAACCATGCATTAACATCTGCGCGTGTAGCCAAACCATAATTATTAATCCAGTTAGGGTATGGAAGTCCAGCTCTTTGCGCAACCAAAGCTATGTGCCTCTTTGTCAGATTTTCATAAGGTGAGAAGAGTTGGTTTGTTCTTCCTACCATCCAACCAGCACCACGTACAAAATCAGTAGAATAATACAAATCAAAATCATCTTGTGGATTTATATCTCTGAACCAATCATAAATTGGTTCCATATCTTTAACAGAGTTGTCTCCATACCATACTTGTAGGAATGTTTTAAACTTCATTTCGTCTAT
>Ga0172381_10007095_pt1 | contig 11133 bp, 12 predicted proteins | sample Leawel6488metaG_FD_119754 | JGI IMG/M metagenome (GOLD analysis project Ga0172381, IMG submission 119754) | Leachate microbial communities from a municipal landfill in Southern Ontario, Canada - Leachate well 64-88 metaG | ecosystem: Engineered > Solid waste > Landfill > Unclassified | place... | reverse complement strand
GTATACCATGGAACAGGTTATGGCCTCGGACTTTATTCGGCACAGTAAAAGTATACATAAAAGCAGGTAATCTCTAAATCTTATCCTACATCATTTGCGTCTTCCATTAGCTCTTGTAATAGAGCTTTTGCGGTTATATAATATAAAAATAAGTCTTTGGAGGCAGCGATGGGTTTAATTTCCCTTTTATTCAGCAATCCGGCTCTATTCTTTATACTGGCGATAGTTCTTTTGTACTCGGTTATTTTTCATGAGGTTGCGCACGGATGGGTGGCGCGACTTTTTGGCGATAATACCGCGGCTATGTACGGAAGGCTGACTTTAAACCCCGTTTCACATATTGACCCAATCGGCACGATCATGCTTTTTTTGGTAGGTTTTGGATGGGCAAGGCCCGTACCGGTTAACTACTATAACTTAAGTAAAAGCCGTTTGGGTTTATTCTGTGTTTCCCTAGCCGGATGTTTTACCAATATTCTTATTGCGACAATAGCATTAATTCTTTTACAGTTTAATTTCTTTAGTTCATCTGCCGTATTCTCGGTTGTATTGCCAGTAGTGGTAAGGATTAATATTATTTTAGGAGCCTTTAACCTGATTCCCATACCCCCGCTTGACGGTTCAAAGATAGTGATGAGTTTTCTGCCCTACCGCGCGCAGGAGAGTTTCTCCAGGATTGAACCTTACGGTTTATTCATTTTAATATTCCTGATTTTTACCGGGGTATTGACCCCGGTAATAGTTTTTATGCAGAGTTTGATCTACGGTTTTATTTCCGTATTATTCAGCATTTTTAGATAATGTCCAGGTATTATAACGGCAGAAAAACAAGGAATTTATTTGATCCGCAAAGCAAATCACCTTTTAGGCTGAGCCGTTTGAAGCTTGAACTTTTTATAAGCTGCCCCCGCTGTTTTTATCTTGACAGGAGATTAGGCCTGGGCCAGCCTCCGGGTTATCCCTTTTCTTTAAACTCTGCCGTAGATAGGCTCTTAAAGAAAGAATTTGACCTCTATCGGGCGAGAGAAATAGCACATCCTATTATGGAGTTATCCGGTATTAAGGCAATCCCTTTTAAGCATGAAAAGCTGGATTATTGGCGTGATGCTTTACGCGGGGGTATTGAATATTTACATAAGCCTACAAATTTGCTGATTTCAGGCGGTATTGATGATCTTTGGATTGGCCCAGAGGGCGAGCTATTCATTGTTGATTATAAGAGCACATCAAAGGAGGATGAGGTTACTATTGATGCGGATTGGCAGCTCTCCTATAAGAGGCAGATGGAAATATACCAGTGGTTGTTCAGGAAAAACAGTTTTAAGGTTTCTTCAACCGGTTATTTTGTATATTGCAACGCCGACGCAGGAAGGGATACCTTTGATGCAAGGTTAGAATTCGACATAAAGATTATCCCTTATCAAGGAAGCGACTGCTGGATTGAGGGGAAGATAATGGAAATGCATAAATGCCTTATAGGCCCGGGTATTCCGGGATATGGGGAGGATTGCGATTTCTGCAAATACCAGAAATCCTTAAAAGAAATTGAGGGAGAAGGGCTTAATGAAAATAGGTAAAAATATAATAATTATTATTTCATTGGCTGTTTTCCTGCCCATCTCGAGTATTTTTCTCTACCAGGGGATTAAGGATTATAACCGGGCCCGTTATTTAAGGGTCTTGATGGAAAAGAGAAAGGCAGCCTGGGGGACTTTTAGGGCCCAGCTTATAGGCGAGATTAATAAGTTTAAAGGAGACCCGGCTGTTATTATAAAAGATTTAGATAGCGGATGGGAATTTGTTCACCAGAAGGATAAACTTTATCCCTCTGCCAGCTTAGCTAAGATTCCGATTATGGCTGCAGCCTTTGCTGCCGCAGGGCAGGGTAAAATTAATCTTGATTCTGAAATTACCCTCAAGTCTTCAGATAAACTTACCGGGTCAGGGGTTTTAAAGAGCCTGCCTGCAGGCACAATCTTTAACTTCGAGCGGCTGATCGGCCTTATGATTTATGACAGCGACAATACCGCGACAAATATAGTTACCAGGGTTATGGGGATTGATTATCTCAATACTGCCTTTAAGGATTTTGGCTTAAAGCATACCGAACTCTTAAGGAGGGTGGCTGATTATAAACTGCGTAATCAGGGTATTGAAAATTATACTACCGCAGATGATATGGCCTTTTTGCTTGAAAAGATATACCGCAGGAGGTTTTTTAATAAACAGGTATCTGATAAGTGTATCGGAGTTTTAAAGTTGACCAGAATGAATGACCGGATCCCTAAGTACCTGCCTTCGGATATAACCATTGCCCACAAGACCGGATTGGAGCGCAATGTCTGCCATGATGTAGGTATAGTTTTTACATCCCGGGGTAATTTTATTATTTGCGTTTTAACCAATTATAAGAATACTAACCTGAAGGCGGCAAAAGAATTTATTGCTAAAGTAGCCTTACTTACTTATAATTTTTATGAACAATAATACCGTTTTATACGAAAGGGGTGCGTGGACATGTATACACATATAGACAAAATATTAAATTATGTATTCTTAGGGAATACGCTGCAAAGATACCTTATTACTATTTGTATCTTGGTTTTAGGGATGCTGATAATAAAATTAATTGTGAGAAGAGTAGTTTCTCGCTTGAAAGCGCTTGCGCAAAAAACCATTCCTATCTTTGATTATTTTCTTGTAACCTTGCTTGAAAAAGTCGTTTTACCTTTATTCTATATGTTAGTTATTTTTCTTGCTTTAAAGAGCCTTGCTTTTCCTGAGGCTATCGGCAGGACCTTCAGTTATATTATTTTGGGGGTTATTGTATTCTTTGCGGTGAAGACTTTGATAGCTTTTATCGGTTACGGCTTTATGGTTTATTCGAGAAAGCAAAAGGGGGATCCCCAGCTGGAGAAGAGCCTGCAGGGGATTATGGTGATTATCCGGATAGCCATATGGGCAGGAGCGGTAATATTCTTCTTGGATAATCTGGGTTTTAAGATCTCAGCAGTTATTGCTGGTTTGGGTATCGGCGGGGTAGCTGTAGCCCTTGCTGCCCAGACTATACTTAAGGACCTCTTCAGCTATTTCTGTATACTCTTTGACCACCCCTTTAAGGTGGGCGATTTTATTATTGTCGGAGATTTCATGGGGACAATCGAACACGTTGGAATGAAAACTACGCGCATCCGCAGCCTAGGGGGAGAGATACTGGTTTTTTCAAATTCCGACCTTACAGATTCGCGCCTGCGTAACTATAAGCTCATGGAGAAGCGCCGAGTTGTATTTAAAATTAGAGTGGAATATCAGACTTCTTTAAGCCAGTTACGGGAGATACCTAAGATTATTAAGAATATTATTTCCGGCAATAAAGAAGCTATTTTTGACCGAGCCCACTTTTTTTCTTACGGCGATTTCAGCCTTATCTTTGAGATAGTTTATTATGTTGTAGGGGGAGATTATAATAAGTATATGGATATACAGCAGGAGATAAATTTTTTAATCAAGGAAGAATTTGAGAAGCGCGGGATTGAGTTTGCGTATCCCACCCAAACTATCTATTTGCCGAAAAATACTTCTTGAATGAAATGAAGAAGCTGAGTTGGCATCAAAGTTCAATAAAAGAGGTTTTCTCTCATCTCAATGCGGATGAGGCAGGATTAACTTTGGATGAGGCTGGCGCAAGGCTTGCTAAATATGGTCCAAATCAGCTGCAGAAGAAAAAGAAAGAAGGCAGGCTTGCCATTTTTCTTAAACAATTTAAAAGCCCCCTAATTTATATACTTCTATTTGCCGCAGCTATTTCATTCTTTGTCGGTAAAACTACTAACTCCCTGGTTATATTTTTTGTTTTGCTGGCAAATTCCATAATGGGTTTTATACAGGAAGCAAAGGCGCAGAGTACGATGGATTCTCTCCAGGAATTATCTTCCCCTAAGGCAAAGGTAATACGCTCAAACGAAATGCAGGAGATCCCCACAAAGGATGTTGTCCCCGGCGATATTATATTAATTGAATCAGGAAGCAGGGTTCCTGCGGATGCGCGGATTATTGAGTCAGTGAGGCTTCAGGCTGATGAGGCTGCCTTGACCGGGGAATCTCAGCCTGTTTATAAGGTTAGTCATAAAATAGAGTTAGAGGCTACGGTTGCCGATAGGTTGAATATGCTTTTCGCCGGTACGGTTGTTTCCTCCGGAAGGGGTAAGGCAGTGGTTGTTGATACGGGTATGAATACGGAGATAGGTAAGATAGCCACTATTATTCAGGGGACATCTCAGGTTAAGACTCCATTTCAGCGCAGGATGGATGCCTTTGGAAAATTTATTGTTATTATAGTGTTGGCCCAGGTATCGCTTGCTCTTATTGTAGGTTGGTTTATCCGCAGGATGCCTTTTTACGAAATATTCATGGTTGTTTTGAGCCAAACCGTATCCTCTATTCCCGAAGGACTGCCCGTAGCCGTAACGGTTGCATTAGCAGTAGGTATGCAGCGTATGGCAAAGAAGAAGGCTTTTGTAAGGAGGCTAGCTGCGGTTGAAGGGCTAGGTAGTGCTACTTTTATCTGTTCTGATAAGACAGGAACCCTTACCCAGAATGAAATGACATCCCGCCGTATTTCTACGATGAGCTCTACAATTGAGGTAACCGGAGGAGGATATAAGCCAGAGGGAGATTTTTTATTCGAAAATAAGAAGTTTGATCCACTGGCTGATAAAGAGTCGGATATATTGCTTAAAACAGCAGTCCTCTGTAATAATGCTCAATGTAATTTAAGCCCTGAGGACAATGCTCAACTAAAGGTATCCGGTGACCCAACGGAGATCGCCTATCTCGTAGCAGCCGTTAAGGCAGGGGTAAATATACAGGAATTAATCGGCAAATTACCCCGTGTAGATGAGATCCCTTTTGAATCGCAGATTCAGATGATGGCTACAAAACATAAGCTTGGGGAAAGTGAGGTTTTTATATGCGTAAAGGGAGCCCCTGAAAAAATTGTAGAGCTATGCGGTTATTATCTTAAGGAAGGCGAACCTGCCCGGTTGGAAGACGCTCTGCGTAAAGAGATTTTATTTAACTCCGAGAACATGGCAAAGGATGCCCTCAGGGTTCTGGCATTTGCTTTCTATGAAGGAGGCGATATAGATAAAGATAAATTTGACTGGAGTTCCTTAAATAAAAAAATGGTTTTTGCCGGATTAATAGGTAATATCGATCCTGCGCGCAAGGAGGCTAAGGAGGCTATTAAAATATGCAATCATGCGGGGATTAAAACGATTATGATTACCGGAGACCATTTATCTACTGCCGAGGCAGTTGCCCTTGAATTGGGTATGAGGAATAAAGGCGATGAAGGAATTACCGGAGATCTGCTGGATCATATGACCGACGAGGAGCTGGAGGGGGTAGTAAAGAATTTTACGGTTTTTGCGCGTATCGAGCCCAAGCATAAGTATCATATTGTTAAGGCATTGCAAAGGCAGAATGAGGTTGTGGCAATGACCGGAGACGGGGTTAATGATGCGCCGGCATTGGCAGCGGCAGATATAGGCGTTGCCATGGGCATAACCGGTACGGATGTAGCCAAGGAATCAAGCAGTATGGTTATAGCGGATGATAATTTTGCGACTATTGTAGATGCGGTTGAGGAAGGCAGGGGGATAACCGCGAATATGCGTAAAACCATACTCTATCTTCTTTGTTCAAGCGGTACCGAAATAATTGTTTTAATGGCTGCTTTATCTGTAGGCATGCCATTGCCTTTATTTGCCCTGCAAATTCTATGGATAAATCTTGTGACGGACGGGGCACTTACGATTAATTTAATTATGGAGCCCAAGGAAGACGTTATGAACCATCCTCCCGATAAAAAGGATGAACCGATATTAACCAAGAGGCTGATTAAGCTGCTTTTTTTCCGTGCCCCAATTATGGCTGCTGGCATTATTGGTTTATTTGTTTATGAGATGAACAGGGGGATGCCTTTAATTTACTGCCGGACTGTTGCTTTTACTCTGCTTGCGGTTACGCAGTGGTTTAATGGAATTAACTGCCGTTCTGATTCAAGGTCCATATTTAAGATGCCTTTTTTCGGAAACAGGTATTTGATTTTAGGTTTGGTATTGGCAGTTTTTCTGCACTTCGGAGTAATTTATATTCCTTTTCTACAGAATATATTTTCTACTCTTGCCCTCAGTTTCAAAGATTGGCTTAAGATTATAGCGGTAGGAAGCAGTATATTCTGGCTGGAGGAATTAAGAAAGCTTATTGCAAATAGGAGAGGGGTTAGCCAAGCTAAAATCTCTTGATATAAAAGATTCTTACGCATATAATTAAACAAATAAAGGCAAGCCCGTGGAGTTGCTGGGGGTTAAGGATATAAAAGATTAAAAGAGAGGAGAGTGTTATGAGAAGATTAAATACAGCGGTATTAATTTCTCTGGCGCTGTTTTTCTGTTTAGGGGCTGCCCCGGTTAACAAGCCCAAGACCTTGGATGTAAATCAAGACGGCAAGCCGGATGTTTTTTATCACCATGACGGAGAAAACGTAACCAGGATTCACGCGGACACCAATTATGACGGAACTGATGATATCTTAGTGCATGTTGAGGATGGTAAATTTAAGAAGGCCCAGATTGATGCTGACCATGACGGAGAGTACGAGACTAAAATTGATAATGAGGCGCAATTTAAGAATTGGGTTAATGAAAACCGGCCGGATTTTAATGATTCCTTAGGTTGGGATGATTATTCGTGTAAGATCTCTAAGGTTTTCTGGAAGCCCGGAGAGCATAACTAGTCCCTTTATTCTGCCTTTAAAAAACTTGACACTAGCGGAGGAGTAGGGTATAATTTATTAGAATGAAAAGAATAACGTTACTAGTTATTTTTCTGATTTCATTTTCTTGGGTTATGGCTGATGAGACACTCACCATAACTACTTACTACCCATCACCTTACGGAAGCTACCGGGAGCTGCAATGGGGTAATATTCCTAATTCCCGCGGGCTGCTTAGGGCTGACCAGGGCGCCTCAATTGAATTAGGCGGCAGCGGTACACCTTATATTGATTTTTCTAATGATATGACTGTTGATTATGACGCCAGGATTATATTGCTTGGCAATAACGAGCTGGCCTTTCAGGGGATTACCAGGTTGAATGCATGTACGGGGGTGGAATACTTTGGCGGGGTTACGATGTGTCCCTCGTGTTATTATGTCAGCAGTTTTGAGGCTACCGCAACTCCCTCAGGAGGCATGGTATGCTGCATGATAAATAATCCTCCTGCAGGCTCGGGGTGTTAAAATATGATTAAATGTAAATTGACTAAAGATGCGGCAGTGATTTCAGTAAGTCCTGCCCTTTATCCGATAGATGCCATTTACGGCGCAAGTTATGTATTTATAGACCGCGCTTATATTTTTCTGGATGGGGATGAAAAGAAAAATATTAATATCTATATTAAAAGTAAGAAAAAGTCTTCCTCAAGTGCCTTGCGATCCTTAGTAGGCGAGTTTCAAAATGAACTCCTTAATTATTCTTTTAGGGATAAAATAAATAAATCCAACCGTAAGGTAAGAGAGGGAATTATAGAAAGGGCTTTAGCCGTATTCGGGCCCCAGGAAATTCTTAATGAACAGGACTCCGGGGATTATTTAAAGGATCCTCTTGGTATTGCTATCCCCTGGGAAGAAAAGCATGCTAAGCCTAAAGCTAAATAAGAGTCTTTATCATCTTGCGGCAATTAAAAAGGCGATTAAGGCATATGCCCATCTGGCGGATATCTCCCTTATTAAACTCAAAAACTACTACCTGGTAAAATTTAATTCTGTTGATACTCAAATTAAGGTTGTCCTTAAGGATGAGTTCTGTAACTATATGCTGGCTTTAGGGAAGGGCCCGCGCTAAGGCTATTATAATGCATACACTGGGAAATTTCAGGTTTAAGAAAATTAATTCAGATTACCTGCTTACCAATGATGTGGGTGAGTATGCCTTTATCCCTCCTCAGGATTTTAATAACCTTGCCTCAGGCTGCCTTAATGACATTTCGCTTAAAGAAACAGCTATACTGGAGGAAAAGGGCTTTATTAATTTAAGCGCTGCTTCCTTAAGACTGGAAAATAAGTATCGTTCCAAGAATAGTTTTCTGGGAATGGGGACAAGTCTGCATATAATAGTTTCTACTTTACGTTGCGACCATAAGTGCGTATATTGTCATGCTTCAGCCCAAGGCAGTGAAGGTAAAGCCACGGATATGGATAGGCAGACAGCAAAGGCGGTGGTAGATTGCATATTTGAGTCTCCCAGTAAGGCTATTACCATAGAATTTCAGGGGGGTGAGCCGTTATTGAACTTTGAGATATTGAAGTTCGTCACCGAGTATGCCAATGATAAGAATAAGGCTGCGGGAAAAGACCTGCTTATTGCCGTAGTTACTAACTTGAGCCCCCTGAATGATGAGATTTTGAAGTTTTTAATAAAGAATAAAATATCCATCTGTACCTCAATTGACGGGCCGCACAACCTGCATAATAAGAACCGTTTTTCTTTTTGCGGGGATAGCCATGCAAAGGTTGTGAAAAGCTTTAAAAGATTACAGAAGGCATATTTGAATAGGATTAAATACCGGCCTAATGCCCTTGTTACGATCACCAGGGAGTCTTTAAGGTATCCAAAAGAAATTATCAAAGAGTACATTAAGCTTAATTTGGATTCCATACATTTAAGGCCGCTAAATCCCTTTGGATTTGCGATAAAACAGCAAAAAACGATAGGTTATACAGCGGATGAATTCCTTTCTTTTTACAGAAAGTCATTAGATTATATATTGAAGATAAATTCAAAGGGAAAGGTATTCTATGAGAGGACCGCAAGAATATTCCTAAGCAAGATTTTTAATGACGATGACCCTGGTTATTTCGAGTTGCGTTCTCCATGCGGGGCAGGGATCGGGCAAATGGCTTATAACTACAACGGGGATGTTTATACCTGCGATGAAGGAAGGATGGTAGGACGACTGGGTGATGATGCTTTTAGGTTAGGCAATGTAAGGGAAGATAACTATAATGCCTTAATCGGCAAGGAGGCATTAAAGGCTGTTTGTACCTCTTCGCTTTTGGATATTTTACCGGGTTGTTCCAATTGCGTATATAAGCCTTATTGCGGAGTCTGCCCGATTTATAATTATGTGACATCCGGCACCCTTTTTGCCCAAGCCCCTAATAACGACAGGTGTAAGATTAATACCGGTATACTTGATTATTTGTTTGATAAATTAAGAGTAGATAAGAACAAAAAAATATTTAAGGCCTGGCTGCTTGCTCATCACGGATCAAAGACAGTATAAACAGGAGAGGATATGAAAAAGACTTGGGTTAAGATAGTATGTATATTCTTGGGTATTTTATTCTGCTTTTCTTCAATTAATGGATTTGTATCCTTTGCTCAGGATTCAGCTTCTAAAGAAGATCCTCTAATTACCTGGCGTAATCAAACTAATGCTTCCATTAAAGAGCTGGAAAGCAGGGATAAATTGTCTAAGCAGGAGGCGGATTCGTTACAATACCTTAAGGAAAGAAAAAAGCAGTTGGATAAGCGTATAGCGGAGTTGAAGATAGAGGTTACTAATCCTTTATCTTCCAGCGCTGTAAGGCAAATAGAAAATAAGTTGGATGCAGAGGCTAAAGCAAAGACTACAGTTCCTTCTCCTTCTCCTGATATTGTAAAGGCTAAAGAAGCCGAAATAAAGGCTAAAGATGAGGAGGTTCAGAAAGAAAGCCTTATGAGGGCTGAAGGAGAGACAATGGCAGCCTGTTTAACCTGCAAGGCAATAGCCGCTAATAATAATAATATTTGTAACGAGATTAAGGATAAGGAACAGTCTGAAGTCTGCAGGAGTGATTTTATGCTTTTAACTCTATTGGGAGAGCTGGAAAAAAGCAAGGGAGTCTCTCCTTTGGCGTTAGAACTTAGCAAGAAATTCTTTGAGCCGGGTATTTTTTATACTTCAGCAGAAGATCTATCCCGCAAGGCCGGTTTTATTTGCGAGGCCTATTTAAACGGAGATGCCAAGGGGATAGCCCCATTTCTCAAGAAAGAAGAGAAAGAGGTGGTTTCGGCCCTGGTAACCGGGAATATCCAGAATTGTCTTTCTTTGTATAACAACCAGGATGAGTGGGATGGGTGCGTTAACTTCGCAAACTTTTCTTTAGCTATAAAGTCGCAGGATAAGAATGCTTGTAGCAGATTAAAAGACCCGAAGTCCAGGGTGTTATGCATGGTACATTTTAATAAAAATAAAGAAGTTTGCGATGATTTTCTAAAAGAAGAATTGAAAATAAGGGGGGTAAAATAATGAAAAAAGCAAAAAAGGCTAAGGTAGTTTTACCCGCAATTAAAAAGGATATAAAGAATTTTTTGCTTAGCGAGGAAGGTAGGGTAAGCAAGAATAATATGATAAAGATAGGGATGGGTTTAGCTGTTTTAGGGTCTATGATGGGTTTTTCGGCTTCAACCGCTTCAGCGGGACACGACAGTGGTTTTTTTAATAATCCTGATCGGGGGGGGCATAGCTCCCACGGTGCACACGGTTCCCACGGCTCCCATACTTCCCACGGTGCACACGGTTCCCACGGCTCCCATTCTGCTCATTCTTCCCACGGTGCACACGGTTCCCACGGCTCCCACAATAACCATGCGAACCATGCTTCCCACGGCTCCCACGGCTCCCACGGCCAATGGTAGAATGTATTTGCCGTTAGGGTTAGTATTCATCTACGCTTTATGACGGGCTTCCATTTTCTTTTTGTACCCAAGAAAGATAAATTATGAATAAAATCGAGAAAGTGGTAATTATTTGCGGGTACCGCTGTAATAATAATTGCGTTTTTTGCATTAATTCAGGGAAAAGGCATATAAACGATAAGTCGACTACTCAAATATTGAGGGAGATGCTGGATGCCAGGGAGAGGGGTAAGGTTTATATTGAGTTTATCGGCGGAGAGATAACTATAAGGCCGGATACCTTTATGCTTATAAAACAGGCCAAGAAGATGGGTTTTGCCTCTGTGAATATGGCCACTAACGGTAGAATGCTCTCTTACCCTGATTTTGCGAAGAGGTTAGTCGAT
>Ga0172381_10007094_pt1 | contig 11133 bp, 11 predicted proteins | sample Leawel6488metaG_FD_119754 | JGI IMG/M metagenome (GOLD analysis project Ga0172381, IMG submission 119754) | Leachate microbial communities from a municipal landfill in Southern Ontario, Canada - Leachate well 64-88 metaG | ecosystem: Engineered > Solid waste > Landfill > Unclassified | place... | reverse complement strand
GCAAAAGCAGTGTCTTTTTTAGTTGTTACCAGCTGGCGCCGATGATCCTGTTCCACTTGGCGCAGCTCCTCCACTGGGAGGTGTTCCGCCATCACTTGGAGGTGTGCCACCACCATCGGGTGGGGTTCCTCCATCGGGAGGTGTTCCACCGCCATCAGGTGGAGTGCCACCACCATTTCCATTAATTTGCTGAAGGATATTGGTTTTAGTTTGGTTGTTTCCTGTAGATTGATTTTGCATGAAGTACACCCCAACACCAATCAATATCAAAACTATTATTCCTACTATAATATACGTTGTTTTTTTAGACATTTAATTTTATATTTTGCGTTTTTTATATATTAGCTTGTTATAATTATTAATACGGAAATTGTTTTTGAAATGGTGCATAAAAAAACTGCCTATTTGGCAGTTTTTTTAAATCCTTCAATTAAGAATAATATTCCCGTCAGTAGAGGAATAATACCGATTATGAGTCCATTCCACCATTCATCATTAAAGACAACGACTAAATAATAAACACCTAGAACAATGAAGAACCAGCTTCCAATTTTGGGCCACTTCCAAGCAACAACAGTTATGCCAAGTACTACAATGGTGACAAGGCCATGCATTAATCCATCTTGCCATCCAAAATTTGGACTAAATCCTTCTAGGATAAAAAGAGCGAAAAAAGCAATAATTAAAACTGAAAGAATCCTTGATGAGTAATAAATAATGTTTTTCATATATTTTTTTATTAATATCTTTATTATAAAGCAGTTATTTTTAAAGTTCTAGCAAGATATCAACAGGAGGGGGAATATACTGTTGATTTTAAAAATCATATATGGTAGTTTTTTAGTGCTCTTTAAAATTATATTTGGGGGTGGGTTTATTTCTATTAAGAAAGTTTCCATAGAGGTTAATTCATTGGATTACCTTAGGGCATGTTTAAGGTCATTGCTACCAATGATCTTGAATAATCAGAGAAAAATTGCAGTCAAAATACTTCATCAAGAAGGTGAGAATGGTATTATTGCTCTAGTTGTGGGTTATAGCCCTCATCTTAATTATGGTGAGGCGTGGGAAATATTTGAAGCTCGCAAATACTCGGCAACTGAATCAGCGATAAATCGTATTGAAGAAGGCATAAAATCTATACCTAGAAATACTACATCATTTTCTGGATATAGAATTGAAACTTGCAAAGATGATCATTCAAAAATTATAATTTCTTTTACATATACGTCAAACCATAGCGGCAAATAATTTGTCCGCTTTTTTTATTTTTCAAACTTCAAAAAATATTTCTTCGGCTTTGATTCGTTTTCAATAATTTCCCCTCAGTTATTATCTATCTCAGAAATTATTTTAATTCTGCCATTGTGGAGACAGAGAGGGGCAACGACCTTAGACTTGCAAAATATTATTGCATTATAATCTTCGGGATTATTTTCAGTTCTTACCTTTCCATTCATTCAGTTAATCAAAGATCCTCTGGTTCCTACTGTCTAATCACTAATAAAAAATGGGCACTTTTTTGCGAAAAATGCCCCCTTGACAAAATAAGAATATTTTATATTGTATATTTATCTGTTCTTTTCAAAAAAACTTATTAGCTTTATGAGGCGGATACTTAGCGGGCTTATACCCTTTAAGTATCCGTCTCATCATGCAGGCGGTAGGTGTGTTGTCAGAATGAAAGACAATGAGTCTGATATTGGAGTTGGTCTTCTCCATGAGATGACCATCACTGGCCGAAAGGTCGGTGCTGATAGAGCGTTCTATGCAGAACTAGCCCAGAACGAAAAATTGTTTGAACAGGTCGTCCAGCTCGTAATCAGCAAGGACTGTACGCCGACCACAAGTCAGGAACGTGCCTGTGAAATAATGGGCAAGAACTTTTTCGGCATCAGGGAAGCCGTCAAGCGCTTCAGGGTTAATCCAACCCAGGAACAGCTTAATGCTCTTGCGAAAATTCCGTTCTCCGAAGAAGTGCTTGAACAGGCGAAGGACACCCATGTTCTCGTGGCCGTTTTCCCGCTCTCGATTATCAAGATTAGAGCCAAAGCGAGAGAGTTATTCTGTCAGCAAGAAATTGCCTGGTGGGATGACGAATCATTCGCTAAGGAGCGGGGAGAAGTCGGTTGGCACCTTGTTCGCAAGACTCCAATTGACAAATCGACCTCTAGGAACTGGCAGGAGCAGCAAACTACGCTTCCCAAGAATGACGAGGTTCCAACTGCTCGGGTTATGGTCTACACTATCATTGGCCACTGCCTAGCGACTGGTGAGCGCCTCTTTAAGAGTGGTTACGTCCGCACATCGTCTGTGGACTTCGATGGCCACCGTGTCCACGTCGGCGACTTCGGCTCGCTCGGTCTCTGCATCTACCACCACTGGGGCAATTACTGCAGCTACGACCTAGGCGTTACGTCCGCTCGGAAATCAGGTATAGTTTTTTGAATACTTAAGAGATTGGTTCTCTCAAGTCCTTGAGCCTCCGCGATATTTTTTCAGCCGAGGCTCTTTTTTTGCCTTGGTATCTTATAAGAATTAAAAAATAATAAAAACCACCATAAGGTGGTTATTTTATACGAGTAAGGTCTCCATTCAAAACAATCGGATTCATAGCTTCTATTTCATCTCTATAGCTTAATTGTGGAATTTCATTTGATAAATAAATTGCTTTATTCAGTATAAGAGCGAATCCCATTTCAAGAAAAGCATTGCCACCGATATATCCTTTTATATTATTTTTTTCAACATTTACTACTAATACTGCATCACTCTCTTTGATTTTTTCAAAATATCTTTTGATCAAATCATATTCAAGCTTGTTTTTTGCTGACGCAGCATGCATTTCATCAGCAGTATCCATACTGGCATAAATATAAGTAAATTCTGGAAGAACAACTTCATGTCCTAATTCTTTAAGCTTCTTCTCCGCCTCAATCATTTCTTTTGAGGCAGTCATACTCCCGCAAATAACAATTTTCATATTAAAGTATTATTAAATTAATTTGTTTTTAGAATAGCTTATTTGTTGCATTTTTTCCAGAAACAATAAGCTAAGTAAGGTATGATTCCAAATAAATCGGATATACTGGGCTCTCAATTCTATTCACAATTTTATATTACTGCCTAATGAAATTATAAGATAATTTCAACTATTTATCAAAAATACAAAAAAGGATTGCGGGGAGGGTATAGTATGTTTTTTAGATAGAAAATTTAGATAATTGAACACTTGTGCATTTTCTATTTATTTTCTATAATACTAGTATAAAACTTATTGCTAATGATTATGCTTACTAAAAAACAAAAAGAGGTCCTAGACTTTATTAAACAATATTATTCCAAGCATAAGTATTCTCCATCTCTTGAAGAAATTAAAAAACACTTCAAACTTGCGTCCGTATCTACACCTTACTTCCACATAAAAAGACTCCAAGAAAAAGGATTTTTAAAAAAGAAAGACAATCAACCTAGAGCAATCTCCATTTTTGAAAACGAGAAAATGATCAGTATTCCTCTTGTGGGGAGTGTTACAGCTGGGTATCCAGTTGAGACAATGGCAATCAAAGAGGTCGTTACCATTCCCCAAAGCAGACTGTCAAATTTTGATAATCTTTACGCTTTAAGGGTAGTTGGAAATAGCATGATTGAAGAAAATATTAATGACGGTGATATCGTATTAGTAAAGCATCAAAAGACTGCTGATAATGGGCAAAAAATTGTAGCGTTGATTAATAGCTACGAAACAACATTAAAAAAATTCTATAAAGAAAAAGATCATATTAGGCTTCAGTCGGCCAATAAAGCCATGAACCCTATAATTATTTCCAAGCAAACTCCATTTGAAATACAGGGGGTGGTTATTGATGTTATTAGAAATGGCGAAAATAATCTTGAGGAAGAAATATTTACATCAAAAAATATTAAGAGAAACAATAAACTGCCTCTAAACAAGATTATTTTAAACGATGCGGTTGAGGAATTAAGAAAGCTACCCAATGAGTGTTGTGATGTTATTATACTTGACCCTCCCTACAATATTGGCAAAGATTTTGGTAACAATATTGATAAGCGAGAAATGAATGAATATATTCGTTGGTCAAAAAGTTGGATCAACGAATCTATTAGAGTTTTAAAACCAACTGGTACAATGTTTATTTATGGCTTTAGTGAAATCTTAGCTCGTCTTTCTATTGAAATACCTATTAATAAGCGATGGCTCATCTGGCATTATACAAACAAAAACGTTGCTTCCTTAAATTTTTGGCAACGAAGCCACGAATCTATAATCTGTGCGTGGAAAGATAGTCGCATCTTCAATCGTGACGAAGTAAGAGAGCCCTACACCGAAGGATTTCTAAACGGAGCAGCTGGAAAAATACGAAAAGGAACAGCTGGAAGATATAGTACAAAAGGACAAGAAACCGTATATAATGCACACAAAGGCGGGGCCTTGCCGAGGGATGTAATAAAGGTACCAGCACTGGCTGGGGGAGCAGGAATGAATGAAAGGTGGTTTATCTGCAATACTTGCGGTAGAAATGTTTTTAGCCCAAGAGAGTTAAAAAATCATATTGGTCACGAAATAATCAAACATCCAACTCAAAAACCATTAGAAATTTGCAGAAGGTTAATAAAATCAGCTATGCCCAAAGAAGGTGGGGTAGTCTTAGTTCCTTTTGTAGGGTCTGGGGCAGAGTGCGCAGCTGCAAAAGAATTAAATCAAAACTATATTGGATTTGAAATTAATCCAGACTACGTTAAAATCGCAGAAAAAACTCTTGCCTCAATAAGAGTAAATCCCAAACTATTTTAATCTGGTATCAATTTCTCTTTTTTTAGTCTCAAAAATTACAGGAGTGAAAACTACGAAACCGTTGTCAAATCTTTCCAGATTTTTATTAGCCATAAACTCTTTATATGGCTTTCTCCATTCTCCTTTTTTAGTTTTTGGATCATCAAAAATATCATTTGTCGGAACATTGTATAGAATATCAATAAACTGTCCGTCTAGCTTGGTTTTTGATTCCTTTTGTTTTCTCACTTCACGGCTGTGAGTTTCTTTTTTTACTTGATAATTTAGTTTTTCATCTTTGTAAATCACTCTAAAGTCAGCACCACTATGATCTAGCTCTTCCGACATTTCTACGCTGCCAATTCCAAATACCGACTCAGCGACATAGCCTGCATGTATTTGGGTAATTATGCTTGCCCAAGTCCTATAAATTCTTGCTGGCAATCCTAGATAAAAGCACTTCTCACACATTAAAATTTTCTTTCTAAAATCCTCAACTTTATCTCCAAGCCTTTTTATATATTCATTATAGAAATCATCGTAATCTATAAAATTCTTCTCATTCCAATAAATTTCATAGAGCAAAGATATTGCTTGTATGTCTTTGGGCAAATCCATTTCTACAATTTTTATCGGTTTAAACCTATCTCGGTAAGAGTGGAGATCTACCGTTTTTAAGAATGTATTAAATTTATCCAAGCTCATAATTTAAACTTTTTTAGTTATTGAATTTATCCTCAAAGTTATCATGCAGCTTTCAAAACAATCAGCTTTAAAGATATTAATGAAAGTATAATGGAATTAGTAAAAATGTTCAAAGTTCATTCTTAAAATATTTTTCGTAGTTGCTTTAATACAAAACCACCCAAAGGTGGTTTTAATGCGGAGAGGGAGGGATTCGAACCCTCGAACCGTTGCCGGTTAACACCTTAGCAGGGTGCCCCATTCGGCCGCTCTGGCACCTCTCCATTTGCAATACAATTATACTATATAAAAATAGCGATTAGGTCAATAACAATAAAAGGCATAAAAAAATTATTATCATCTCCGTTTAAATTGATTTATTTAAAAAAGTTATGGTAGAATTATACATATGAAAGAAATTACACTTCGTAATCAATGGCTTGTTAAAGCACCTATTGGAGATGTATTCAAGATAATGACAGATTTTGAAAAATTTCCAGAGCATTTCCCAAAGGTTGCCGAATCAATACAAATCAAAAAACGTGAGGGAAATTATTTGGAGATGGACGCAACTGTCGGATCGTTCGGACAAAATTTTCCAGTAAAAATGAAAACTCAAATCCTTCCTGGAAAAGGGTTTATTTCGGATAATGAAAGTCCCAAATTCGGAACTTCTGGCCACGAAGAATTGTTGCTCTCGGAAAGTCCAGAAGGAACTTTAATTGATTACACTTATCGCGTTTCAATTCATAAGGCATGGCTACGTATAGTCGCAACGCCACTTATTCGCTGGTATTCAATGAAGTACTGGGAAAAAGCAGTTATAGACGAATTAAAGAAAATGCTCGAGAAGTAGCCAATGATTGTCATTCTCGCTTGCCCGCCTAAGGAGGGATTGATTGGGAATCTATTAAGATGTCCCCATTCTCTTTTAAGTTGCCTTTATGTTTGTATAGCAAGCTTCAATATACCAATTACTACGAGTTCTAATCCCTGAAATAGTTTGTATTTTTATTTGACATATAATCCAAATAGCCTCAATATTTAGTTAAAGATTTTATTATAAAATCAAAAATCTCTAGAAGATAACGAAAATTGATAAAACGTTCACATTGGCTTGCAAATATGAACGTTTTATGCAATAATGTTCACATTAAGACAAAGATATGAACAAAATAGAAATAGGTAAGTATATACAACAAAAAGAAGGATTTAAAGCGTTTATATTAAACCCTTTTCCTCCTGCCACAAAAATAGAACTTAGTGGTAAGCTTATGGAAAAACACACTGAAGCAGTGCGTCTTCTTGGCAAGCTAGATGGTATAACAGAGCTCTTACCAGATAGGGACTGGTTTTTAACCATGTTCATTAATAAAGATGCATCTTCGTCAAACCAAATAGAAGGAACAAACGCCACAATGATGGATGTTATCGAAAGTAAAAACATTGAGCCAAGTACAAACATACCACAAGACGTTGATGATATTTTGCATTACATATCTGCACTGAATTATGGTCTTGAACGCGCCGAATCATTTCCTTTTTCGCTTCGTTTTATTTGTGAGTTACATGGAAAATTAATGGCTAATGCTCGTACAACACACCTAGCATACCCAGGTGAATTTCGTAAACGACAGAATTGGATTTCTGGTACCCGTCCAGATAATGCAAAATATGTTCCTCCTCCTGTTGAAGCAATGAATTATGCACTTAGTGATTTTGAGAAATTTATCCATACAGACGATGGATATTTACCACTGGTTAAGGCCAGTCTTTTGCATGCACAGTTTGAAGCAATTCACCCATTCAATGATGGAAATGGTCGTACTGGACGTATGATTATTACGATGTTTTTATGGTATAAAAAATTACTTGAAATGCCAATTTTATACCTTTCGTCATATTTTAAACAACATCAAAAACTTTATTATGAACGCTTAGATGGTTACCATAATGGGGAAGTGTATGAATGGATTGAGTTTTTCCTTGATGGCGTAATTGAAATTGCACAATCAGCTATTGATACTTGTGGCAAAATCACAAAACTACGTGAGCGCGATATGGCTAAAGTACAAATGCTTAATCGTACAGCTTCAGAAGTAACAGTAAAAATATTAAATAATCTTTATAAGATGCCCATCGTAGGTATTGCCGATATTGTAAAATGGACTGGCTATACCGAGCGTGGCAGCTATAACGCAATCGACCGTCTTATTCAAATGGAGATACTTAAACCAATGAAAAGTGGCGAAAGTGTTTATGGTCAAAAATGGGTATATGCGGATTATTTAAATTTATTTTATAAATAAAATATTTATGAAGATTAAATTTAATCAGAAATATAAATCAATTGCAGGATTCACCGAATCAGAAATTAAAGATTTTTCTATATTTTTAGGAATAAATGGATCTGGAAAGACGCATTTGCTTAAAGCCATGCATGATGGTTTCGTGACGGCTGATAACATACAAAAAGAGAAAATATCGTATTTTAATTTTCAAACTTTTTCAATAAAAAATCAAAAGAAAATCGCTCCGAGGAATCTTGAGGATGAAAAAATGCAAGCATGGAATATTCTTGTTGCTCAAAAACAACAATTTCAAAGTTATGACGACCAAGTCAAAGTAATTGTCGGAGATAAAAAGTATCCCTACAACACTGAGGTTTTAGAAGAGCAAAAAGAGAATTACGAACAAATTAAAAAGCAAGTACTGGTGTTTATAAATAACCACACTAGTGATAATCCGAAGATTAGGAAACTACTTAAAACAGGGATATTTGAATCTGAAAAGTATTCTACTGAAATGTTGCAAGAAGATTTTTTTAAATTTTCTAATTATAACCCAGATGACTATGAGTTATTAGAAAGCTTGAGTGAGATATTTATAGATTATCAAAAAAAGTTAATTATAGCAGGTTTGCCCAAAAAAGACGGTGGAGAAGATTTTAGTGACGAAGAATTGTTAAAACGAAAAGAAAAATCCCCTTGGAGCTTTGTAAACAAAATGTTTGATGAATTTAATTTGTTGCACAGGGTTACATATCCGAGGTTTAACGCAAGCGATCTTATTCAAAATTACTCATCTCAATTTCAAGTCAGGTTAGAAATAGAGAATGAGGATATCGATTTTGAAGATCTTTCTTCTGGAGAAAAAATATTATGTTCTTTGGCTATAACGATGTATCAGGATAATGTTTCTTCGTTCCCAAAACTATTACTTCTTGATGAAATAGATGCATCCCTTCATCCGTCAATGATTCAGAATCTTTTAAATGTTGTAAATAATGTTTTTATAAAAAATGACTGTAAGGTGATTCTTGCTACTCATTCTCCAACAACCGTTGCTCTTGCTTCGGAAGGTGCATTGTTCGAAATACAAAAAGGAAAGCAAGAGCAAAAGATACGAAAAATTTCACAGGCAGATGCTATTAATCTTTTAAGCGAAGGAATTATTACTTTCGAAAAAGGATTAAAAATACAAAAAGATATTGACAGTACAGAAAATTTACAAATTGTTACCGAAGGAAATAATACAGAACATATCGAAAAAGCAATAGAAGTTTTAGATAGTACATTATTTGGTCAAATAAAAATAATTGAAGGGGCGCCTGATAAACGAGGACAACAATTAAAGAATGCTTTTGATGTAATGTCTTCCGGTGATTATAATAAGAAGTTCCTTTTTGTGTGGGATTGTGATTGCTCTAAGATGGTTGAGCAACTTGTTGAAACAAATAATTTTAAGAAGTTTTGTTTTGCAGAAAACACAAACAACACTAAAGCAAAAGATAAAGATGGTAAAGCGGTTGGGATTGAAAATTTGTATTCTGATTCACTATTTACAGATGATGTTTACTGTACCAAAGAAATAACCGGTTCTTATGGCACTACCGCAAGAATAAAAGAATTTGATAAACAAAAGTTTCTTGAAAAGATTAAACAACAATCAGAAGGTGAAAATTTTAGCAACTTTCAACCATTAGTTGTAAGAATTAGAGAGCTTTTAAACTCATCTGAATAACTTGCCTTACAGGTATTTTAATAAAAACAAGATTAGACGTCACTGATTTTTCAGAACAGGGCGACTAAAAATGGATATTTAAAAAATCTCACCCTGTCATTTTCAGCACTCAAATACGAAAAAGAAGAACTATGGAAGTTTTATAAGATATCACCAAAAACAAAAACCGCCTACCGCCTATAGAAGGCTTTAATTCCTTCAATTTTTCTGCTATTATGCAATTAACAATTTAATTAGTCGAAAAGACTGGTGCCTAAACTCAATAACCTTGAGCATGGTGCAAAACCCTGTTGAAAATACTGACCCCCGCGTCAGCGCTTTTCAACAGGTCATATCGGGAAACTGGTATGGGGCCGCAAGGCCTGCTGGCGTGGGGTTTTGTGTATTTATATCTCTCGTCGCCAGCTGTAAACAGCTGTTTTTATTTATTAATTAAAATAATAAAAAACTCAACACAAAATAAAAGTAAGGATTAAATAAAGGTATGGCTAAAACGCAAACAAGAACAACGTTTCAAGTTGCCATAAAGGATCTAGTAGATATTTGCCCACATTGCGAATCCAGAGCACATTTTCAATTATTATTTTCTGATAGCTATCAGGAAAATAATGAAAGCATTATTTATTATGCTATTTTTAGATGCGTGCCGTGCAAAAAATTAATCCTAAAGACTTTTAAATTTTGCAAAAATGAATTCAACAAAAACAATTTACTCGCAGTAGGGTGGCAAGACAAATTTCCAAACGAAAAAATAGCATACACCAACAGATTTAAAGGGATTGTCCCGCCAAATGCCTTAGAAGATTTTGAGGAAGGGGTTGTTTGTTTGCACAACGAATGTCCACGAGCTGCAGTTACAATGTTCCGGAGGTCTTTGCAATCAGCATTAATAAATAGGGGAGCAAGTAAAAGGTTGGCATTGATAGAACAAATCAAAAATACTTCTTTCCTTACAAAGGATATGAAAGAATGGGCATACAGCATAAGGATTTTTGGTAATTGGGGAGCGCACCCTCAATGCGATAACTTAAAAGATGTAGACAAAGAAATTGCCCTAGAAACCAAATTATTTTTAGAAGAATTTTTTAATTACGTTTATGTAATGCCACTTCGCGTAACTAATGCCCGCAAAAACAACCCCCTTGAATAAAAACAACCTCCAAAACAAAAACAGCTCACTGGGAGCTGTTTTTTGCAATTACTATTTTTGTTCTACCGTTCCTTCAATGGTAGTAGTTCCTTCAATGTTAGTATTGGATATCGGTTTTACTAGAATCTTAAAGGATGAATCAGATATAGCAATAAATACAGGTAAGTTACTAGTAGGAGATATAGCTACTAACACCTCGCTGCCTTCTTTATTTGTAAACTTCAATATCTTTGCATCTTTTAGGCTAATGTTGACGACTTTATCAGTCTTGTTGTTTGAAGAAATTGAAATACTTTCTAGCTCCGAGATGCTTGGATTTCCGGCTATTAGCTGCTCATAGGTTAGAGTCGTAAGATCTTTTGCATTCTTTGCCTCTTCTAATAATCCAGCTGGATCAGACATCGTACCGATTTGTTTCTTGAGGCTTTCTAGCTGTTCTGTTGATAAAGATGCTACAGCGTTATAGCTATTTTGTGCAATC
>Ga0172381_10007093_pt1 | contig 11133 bp, 11 predicted proteins | sample Leawel6488metaG_FD_119754 | JGI IMG/M metagenome (GOLD analysis project Ga0172381, IMG submission 119754) | Leachate microbial communities from a municipal landfill in Southern Ontario, Canada - Leachate well 64-88 metaG | ecosystem: Engineered > Solid waste > Landfill > Unclassified | place... | reverse complement strand
TGGTTTAAGGGTAATATCGTCGCCATTGAAAGGAAATTTATAGTCACCATTAGCATTGGCCTTCATTAAACACCACGACCAAACATACCAAACATTAGGGTTATGGAAAACACTACTCCCCAAAGAGTCCCTATATAACTTTAACCAAGATCCTGTTTGTTTATTCAGTTGATTCATGTTCAATTTCATGCTCAATATCTATTATATTTTTAAGCTCATTCTCTATCTCCTTCTTAGACATCGATCCCGTTATAGTGTCTAATAATTTTACTGCCCCCTCCTCACTCATTGTTGAGGAATTTATAAACATGCCGGGGACCCCTCCCCAATCTATAGTTAAAGTTATATGTTTACTATACAATAATTTTATGATTTCTTTATTAGTCATTTGGTAAGTATAGCATAAAATGGTAGTTAGTCAAACGTTTTGATTTATAGAGAATAATTTTATATAATTGTCAATTTTTTACTATGTGGTTGAGGTAGGATTTGAACCTACAATGATAGTTTGGGTGCTACTATCCGAGCCAAAAGTTATGAACCTTACTACGTGTATACTGTTCCACCACTCAACCAAAAACAAGTTTATCATAACTAAAAAAAATGTCAAATATACATTACTTTTAAAGTGTGTTATAACTATAAAAATTTTACAAAAATTATAAACTTACTGTATAATTATTTTGGGTGATCTTTAAAAAAGAAAGGTGGTGAGTAAAATGAAGAAAATAAAGACGACAAACAAGCGTTTTAAAAAAGTCTTAACGCCAATTGAAGAAATTGCCAGAGATTCAAAAGTTATGAATTTGGATTTCAAGGCAAAACAAGCCGACAAAAAATACCGAATTATACGGGAAGAAAACGAGTCACTAAAGGCGTTGCTCGAAGCAACCCGTGTGGTCGGAAGCACCAACAGTTACGTTATTAAGGCCTCAAAAGCCTATAATGCTAGCCAAGCTACAGCAGTTGCCGTGGCCTCCGACTGGCATTATGAAGAGACCGTCCACTCTGAAAATGTGAACGGTAAAAACGAATACAACTTGACAATTGCAAAACAACGTGCTGAGTCTTTCTTTATCAGTTTGGTTAGGCTCTTGAAAATTTTTGGGAAAGAGAGCCAAATCGAAAACTTAATTCTGGCATTGCTCGGAGATTTCATTAATGGGCAACTTCGGGAAGAAGCGATGGAGAACAACTCGCTACAACCAATGGACGCAATGCTCCAAGTAAAGGAGATAATTGGAGCAGGGATAAAATATTTATTGAAAAACACAACGGTAAATTTGATTATCCCTTGTCATTCAGGCAACCACGCACGGACAACGAAAAAGGTGCATGTTTCAACCGAGGCAGGAAACTCGTTGGAGTATGTCCTCTACCACAGTTTGGCTTATGACTTCAAAGGTAACCGTAGGGTCAAGTTTATAATACCTACGAGTTATCATTCGTTCGTGGAAGTTGGTGGTCTTGTAATAAGGTTCCACCACGGCCATGCGATGAAGTATGGCGGAGGAGTTGGGGGAATAACTATTTCTGTCAACAAGGCGATTGCCCAGTGGAATAAGGTTAAGAAAGTCGATTTGGACGTTTTTGGCCATTTTCACCAACTAAGGGATGGGGGGAATTTCGTCTGCAACGGCTCTTTGATCGGCTGGAACGAGTTTGCTAATTTCATCAAGGCCGATTACGAGGAGCCGAAACAGGTATTCTTCCTAGTTGACCACAAACGTAACGAGAAGACCGTCACAGCACCAATCTTTTTGAGCTGAACAAAAGGGCCTAGATTTTAGGCCCTTTATTATTATACAATAAAAATGGTTAATTGTATATAGAAATAGCCATAGAACTATGGTATACTTATGGTTTAGTTATATTAATGAAATAAACAAATGGAAAAAATAGAAAAACAGATCTTCTCAACGAGGGACCTATATCTGGCTACGACATTGGTTACTTTAAGGTTTTATATGGTGGGAATTGATTACCAAATTGAAGGTGACAAGAATCAACCTGTGGGTTATTTTAAATTCGAAGACTCGCCAGCTTTACAGGAAGCGAAAGGTAAATATACTCAATCACTTTTGAGTGTTGAGCCTAAAGCCTTTATAACAAATATGCACGCCCTAAAAGCAGAAGTTGTTAATATTTACAAAAACCCTCATTTATAGTTTAATATATTTGACGGCTTGACAGGAAAAATAAAAGGTATATACTGTTCATAGATAGGAGGATCTTGGTGAATACAAAGAATAAGCCAGGTTTCGATATAAGTTCGCAATTATGTCGATTTTTGTTACAAATCCCCTTATCAGTTTTCTCGGCGTTTTTCTCAACCCGTTGTGGGTTGAGATGGTTCTCTTACTTCGTTCCTCTGCTCACGTAAGTACCGGTTAATCTCGTGGCAAGTAAAAAGATGTAAGGGACCGATCTCAACCTGTAAATGGACGGTCTACTTGTTTTATTAATTTAAAACTAGACCTATCCATATTATACAGTTGAATTGACGAGCCTAGTTTCATAGGTTGGTAGCTGTCGTGCATTTTTATAACACGAAGCCGAAGTTGAATTTAAGCCACCTAATAGGAGGACTCGTCTTAAGGGTTAATAGTGTAATGGTAGCACAATTTTACACTTAATGAAAATATATAGAAATAAAAATACTGGTTACCTACAAACTAAAAAAGAGGGTAAAATTAATGGAATTCACAGGTTTGTAATGGAAGAATTTATTGGTAGAAAATTAAATTCCAACGAGATTGTCCATCACATAAATGGGAATAAGACCGATAATAGAATAGAGAATTTGAAAATGATGGATAGATGTGAACACACAAAATTCCATTCAAAGAAGGATTGCGGGGTAAAATGTATTTGTCCACAATGTGGAAATATTTTTATCAAAAAATCGTCTCTGTATCGAAGATCTATTAAGAAAAACCAAAAAATTTTTTGTAGTAGACAGTGTATAGGAAAATATAATTTTGTTAAGAGAAAGAGGGGTGGTTCAAATCCACTTTAATCCTCACTCAGAAATGAGGACACAAGTAAAAGCATTCCAGACTGAGCATTAGTCGTGCTTAAAAGATTGATAAGGACAATCTAAAGGATGGATGAGAGATACCGAACCGAAGTTATTTGAAATAAATTGTTTAATTATTCATCGATTCTTGTCGGTGTATCCATGTTAGCAACATCGATATTCCAGATAGGAATTCAAGCACCGGGAGATACGATTCCTCCGGTTGTTAAAGTTCAAACAGAAAAAACACTTGACAATGAAATAAGTAGGTTGTCAAAGAAGTATGAAATTAAAATAGCGAGTAGTACGATAAAGGAAATAATAAAATGTGAGAGTGAGATGTACGGGGATGTTGAGCCGAATGTTAATAAGAATGGCACAACAGACCATGGTTGGTTACAGATAAATACTGTACACAAGCCAGAGATGAAAAAAAGAGGATTAGATATAACAAACAAATGGGATAGTCTAGAATTTGGTTTTATCTTAATGGAGAGAAACGGACTTAGTGATTGGTATTCTAGTAAAGATTGCTGGTTACATAAAGTCTAGTTTTTACGACTTAGGTCATATCCTTAATCTTATGACACAGTCGATAAAGAGTTTATTAGGTTAGGTTTAATAGTTAATTAAAAAATAATGTTTAAAAATTCGAAATTTAGTAAGTTTTTGGCAGGAGCAGCCGTAGCGGCCGCAATGATTTTTTCATTGGGTGCAACGCAAGCAAGCGCCTTGACAGCAGCAGATATCGATGTTCTTGTTTCTCTTGGTCTTGTTGACGCAAGTAAGGCACAAGCCGTAAAGGTATCTCTTGGTTTGGTTTCTACGACCATATCAAATAAGGTTTCTTTTACAAGAGATCTTACTGTTGGAAGTAGGGGGGAAGATGTTACTGCGCTTCAGGCTTTATTGGGTATTAATCCTACAACGGGTTATTTTGGTCCAATAACAAGAGGTGAATTGATGAAGTATCAGGCTCTTAACGGAATTACTCCGTCTGTCGGATATTTTGGTTCAAAGACTAGAGCTTTTGTAAATAGTCTTGTAACACAATCAATACCTTCTACAGGAACAACAACAGCGACTTCAACAACAGTAGTTTCTGGAAACGGAGTCTCTGTTTCACTTTCACCATCAACACCGTCAGCAAATGCAATAATTGCAGGGCAGGCGGCAGCGAATATGGTTGACTATGTGTTTACAAATAACACGTCCTCAAACGTAATTGTTACGAATGTTTCTTTGGCAAGGGGTGGAGTATCTTCAGATTCAATGCTTTCAAATGTATATCTTTTCAACGGCGCAACAAGACTGACAGATTCAGCCACGGTTTCATCGGGAAAGATATCATTCAACGCAGGAACTGGGGTATTTACAATTCCAGCAAATGGTTCTGTAACGATATCTGTTAAATCAGACATCGATGCAAACGCTTCCGCCGGAACAACAATCAATCTTTCTTTGTTGGGTGTGACATCAAATTCTTCTGTATCAGCAAATTACCCAATAAAGGGTTCGACATTCACAATCGCGAGACCAACAGATTTGGCAACGGTTTCTATGTCTTCAACTGTAGTTCCTACCTCCGTTGAGGCTGGTACTATAAATCAAACAATTTGGGGAGCAAACCTTACACAATCTGTAAGAGCTGTTTATCTTAAGAGTTTGGCTGTAAAAGTTATCGGTTCTGTTCCATCAAGTTCTTTTCAGAATATTTCTTTATACCTATCTGGTGTAAAAATTTCTTCCGCAACAGGAGTTGATTCAAACGGAATGATAACCTTCGATCTTACAAGTAATCCTTACAAGATCGAATCTTCAAGAAACCTAGAAATAAGAGCAGACATAGTAAATGGTTCTACAAGATCATTTGCAGTTTCTCTTCAGAATTTGGCCGACGCACAGTTTGTCGATTCAAATTACAATATTGGAATATCGGTTTCAGGAACTCTTCCAACAACCGATACAATCACAATCAATGGTGGTTCATTGGCAGTTTCTCTAGACTCTTCGTTTAGTTCTGGTGATGTAGTTCTAGGTTCAAGTAATACCATTTTGGCTAAATATACAGCAAAGGCTTATGGAGAAAATATGAAGGTTTCATACCTCAAGGTTTCCTCAAATGTAGCTTTGTCTGGAGTAACAATTTATTCTAATGGAGTTTCAATTTCAAGTTCACAAAACGTTTCTTCTACAACAGACACAACCTTTAGTCTAGGATCATCTTTGATCGTAGGTGCTGGGGAAACAGCGAGTTTGGAAATCAGGGGTAATTTGCAAGATCCTTCTGGTATTAATCTAGTAAAAGGTACTCAGGTTAGTGTTACTTTGAAGGGTTATACAAACAATACACAGGGTTCATTCTCTTGGTCACTTAAAACATACCCATCAACAAACATTCAGGGTCCGACACTCTCTGTTGTTGGAGCTGGATTGGGAGTCGCAAAAAACTCATCGTATAATGATACCACACTTACAGAAAATACAAATAGTGTTAAAATAGGTTCATTCGTTTTGAGTTCAAATTCATCTGAGGCAGTTAGAATTACTGGTTTGAAAGTTACGCTCAACGGAACACTTCCATTGACGAGTTTGTCAAATCTATATACATCTGAAAACTCAGTTAAGGTAAATCCTCAAATCTCAAATAACTTCGGAACAAACTTCTCTGTTGCTGCCAACAATTCAAAAATAATAGATATTTTTGCAGATGTGGGTCAGATTGCAACAACCTCTGGTTCAACAATAATCTCTAGTTTGGAAGTTACAGCGACGGGAGCAACAAGTAATATAGATGCATCCGCTTCAGCTGTTTCTGGTCAAACATTAACAGTTGGAACAGGTTCATTATCTACTCCAACACTTACGAATTCTTCACAGGCTTCACAGTTGGTAGTTGGTCCATCTACTGGTTCAACAATAGGTTCATTTAATTTTAAATCCACAGTTGGTACTTCTGTAATAAGTGAACTTGGGTTTAATGTTTCTGGTAACCAGTCAGCAATTACAGCCATTCAGGTTGGGGATGTTGTTAGACAGGTTGCCGGAATAGGAGCAACAACAACAGTTTCTGGTTTGAATTTGGTTATTCCAGTTTCAAATGCAGGCATAGATGTTCCTGTTAAGGTTACTTACAATTCAGTTGGTGGTAATGGTGGTATAGTATCTGGATCTTCAACAGCCCTTGTACTTACATCTGTTAAATATCAGTCTGGAAATACAACGAAAACAATACAGACTTCAGTCGTCACAAACTCTGCTGTAGTAGTTGCTGGATATCCAACAGTTTCTATTCTTAAGGGTTCTGTGAATAGTCTAGTTAATGGAACAGTTAAATTGGCAGAGGTTACAATATCTGCAGTTGGTAATTCTATTAAGGTAACAAACCTAGGCGTTAGATTGAGTTTGGGCGGAAGCGCGAGCACAACCGGAGCGGTTTTGCTACAAGATGGCAATACAGTAGTTGCATCTACAACGGTAGATGCAGTTAGTGGTGCAAATGACGTTATATTCAACAATGGAGGCTATACTCTAAGCGCAGGCCAATCAAAGACTTTTGGTCTTTATGGCGGCCTTACAGGTGTAGACTCCGGAGATTCTATAACAACGCAACTTGGAAACTCCACCACATTTAAGTGGAATGACGTAGAAGGTAATGGTGTTGGATTGGACGCAAGCCTAATCACATCATACTCAACTACGGATTCATATTCTGTGGTTACAAGTAATTAAGCTTTTGGAGGGGTAAGTATTGACAAGGAGCACCCTTTATTGGGTGCTTTTTGTATTGGTTGACTTTTAAAATAGAAGGTATATACTTAAACCATGGAAAAAGAAATTATATATTTAATAACAGACACACATTTTAACCACAAAAATATGGTTAAATACTGTAATAGGCCCGAGAACTTTGACAAACTAATATGGGACGCACTAGACAATTTACCAAAAGATTGTACACTGATTCATTTGGGAGATATATGTATGGGTGGAGATATAAAAACCCACGAACATATTGCAAAATTACCCTATAAAAAAATATTAATAAAAGGTAATCACGACACCAAGAGTAATAAATGGTACAGAGAACATGGTTGGGATCATGTGTATAAGAGTTTGAGTGAGGTTTATTTTGGTAAATACATAACCCTTTCTCATATTCCAATACCAAATATAGACCACATGAATATACATGGTCATTTCCATAATAATTTGGAAAGATTGAAGAATAAAAGATGGGTAGTAGAGGATGAAGAAGAAAGAAACAGAGAGGTATTAAAATCGCTTAATAGTAATCATAAGTTATTGGCGATCGAATATACGAATTATAGACCGGTTTTATTAGAAGAATTTATTAAAAAAATATGAAAAAATTAAAAATAAGCGAGATAGAAAAAATTAAGGCTGAGTCATGGAAAGAAGGTTTCGAGAGTGGAATGAAGGCTGTCCAGAGAGAAAGTGGTAGAGAAATAAGGATTGGAAGGGCGATTATGGATGTTATGTTTGAAACTTTTGAAACACAGAAAGAGGATTATTAATTAAAAAAATAAAATGTCAGATATAGATTTAACTGAAAAACTTAGGACAAAACTAGGTACAAAATACAGAAAGGTAGGCAGATATAGCGTAAGTGACCTATATGCCATGCAGGCAGGTTGGTTGACCCCATACACGTGGTTACACCCAGAACCAGTAGACTTCACAGGGCTAATGAATATGATGAATGGAATCGTTATGCATGAGAAGATTCAGATGTTGTATTCAAAGGAAGATTGTGAAATTAAGAAAGTAATAAGATACAAAGACATTGAAATAGTAGGAAAATGCGATTACCTACCAAAAGAATCAATAGAGATCTGGGATTTTAAAACCTCGTCTAAAGTTATGGATAAGATGAAGCCCTGGGCAAGACACCAGATTAAGATGTACTGTTCAATGTTCGATAGGGAGGTCGGCAAGATTTATCAACCTGTTACTAGGGGGGATAGGATATACCTTAAGGACTGTGGAAGCGTTGAAAGAGATGATCCATGGTACGAGAGGGAGTTGGAGAGACTTTATCAATTTCATTTAAAGGTGAAAGAAATATATGAAAAAGAAAATCACCCAAAAGGGGGCAATTAAAAAAGAGAATAGTCAACTAGAAAAAACTATTAATAAAATGGACACGGAAATAATGCAGTGGTTCTATGATTGTTGCAAAATTAATTTCGGCGTAGAGATGATGATGCAAGATTCCTCGGAATTGAGATATATCTTGATGGAGAATCTTAAAAAGATAATAAAATGAAGAAACAACAAAGAAAGAAGAAAGAGATAAAACCAATTAAAACAGTATCATTATTTATTTATTGTTTGGATTGCAAACACACCTGTCTAAACGACGATGACAACGTTTGTTTAAAGTGTGGAAGTAAAAATACCAAAAGAATACTTAACGATAGTCCTGTTTTAAAATATAGAATAGGACAAAAACCCTATTTTGAAATTAAAAAGAAGGATTTGTGTAAATATTAATTAATATACCAATTCATGAAAATAAACTACGAAAAAACAATATACTTTAAATTTTCATTCGAATTCAACTTCGATAAAGGTATTTTGGATTTTTGTAGATCACTTAGGGACACTTTTGGCTGGAAAGAAATAACTTATACAGCCGGTAAATGGAGATTCAACAACCCAGCCATCATATTCATGATTCAAGAGAAATATCCAACTATAGAACTTGATCCTCTTATTATAAGGGAAATGAAGGAGGAGGAAATTAGGCTGGCTAGAGAAAAAGAAATGGAAGAAAGGGCAATGGAAATTAAGACAGCGGTAGACACCAATATCGTCATAAGGGGTATCAAGGAAGAACTTAGACCATATCAGAAGCTTGGCGTCGAGTTTTTTCTTAATAATAGGGGAAGGGGAATATTAGCAGACGGAATGGGCTGTATTTCTGGCGATCAAAAAATTATAGTGAATAGGGGCGGGAACGCTAGGGTTTATAAATTTAGAGATTTATATAAAAAAACAGAAAAAGGAAAAGAAACCTATAGAAATGGTGGTCTTTTTAAAATCCCCAACAGCGGCTTTGACACAGGAATTGTTAGTTTAACCGGTTCATTAACCAAAGATGGTTTTATAAAATTAAATAAAATAAAAGAAGTAGTTTATTCTGGAGTAAAGAAGACAATCCAAATAAAAGCAAAAACAACGAAGGGTAAGATTTATTCAATTAAACTCACACCCAAGCATGAAATAATGACTCCTTCTGGAGAGTGGGTTGAGGCTAACAAATTAAAAATTGGAGATTTTATTTCTGTAAACGGAACCCAAAAAAAATGGTGTGATATATGTAAAGATATTACAGAATATTCAAATTATAAATATGGAAAATTTTACGGGATATGTAAAAAATGTATTTATAATTTACATAGAAATAATTATGGGCAAGAAAGAAAAAATAATTCTTTAGAAGATGGAGAATTTTTAGATAAAAGCGGCTATGTTATTGTAAGTGGTTTAAGATTTCATAAAAACTTTACAAAATTAGGTGGAAGACAGAGTATAAGAAAACATGTGCTTGTTTATGAAGCCTTTTTAAATAATGTCTCTTACGATACTTGGAAATTTTTTGGTAAAAATAATAATTATCCAATAGATGCTATTTTTATAGATTCAACAAAATATGCAGTACATCATAAAAATATAAATAAGAGAGATAATAATATAGAAAATCTTGAACTATTAACCCACGAGGAACATGCAAAACTAGAAGGAACAAAAAATCTTAAACAATACTTGTTACCAAATAAAGCCAAAATAATATCTATTAAAGATATGGGTGAAATAGATGTGTATGACTTAATTATGGATGATCCAGACAGAAGTTTTGTTGCAAACGGGGTCATTGTTCATAATAGTGGTAAAACAGCACAGTCATTGGCCTATATTGTTAATGCCGAACATAGGAGAACTCTGGTTATATCCCCAGCTTCTGTTAAATTTGCTTGGAAAAACGAAATTAAAAAATGGACCAACCTTAAGTCTTTTGTAATTGACGGACAAACCATATTTTCTGAAATACCTTATGGGGTACAGGTCATAATAATAAATTACGATATACTAAAGAAATTTAAAAACGAATTGCTAATGGCTGGATTTGATTGTATGATTTGTGATGAGGCACACCTTTTAAAAAATCCGACGGCGCAAAGATCTAAGGTTGTAAAATTACTTACAAAAAACATTCCGTCTATATTATTTTTAACGGGAACTCCATTATTAAGTAGACCGATTGAATTATTTAATATGTTGACGATGATTGATCCAAAAACCTGGAATGATTACTACGGGTTTGCTAATAAGTATTGTACTCCACAGGAAAGCCCGATTTGGATGGGGGATTATTCTTTTAAACCGATCTCTGATATATGTGTTGGGGATACTGTTATTGGTTGGAGTAGTGGAAAAGATTCAAGCGAGTATCTTCCATGTAAAAGTAAGCCTAATATAATTAAAAAAACCAAACACGTCAGGAGGAGTCTTGTTAGAACAAAAGTGTTGGAAACATTTAGTAAGAAAGATTTTGTTGTAAAAGTTACAATGAAGTCTGGTAACATATTAAGATGTACAGCAGATCATAAGTGGCTATCTTATTGGTATACACAAAATTGTAATAAACAAAGTAAAAGCGGAAAACCTTGGGATGGTTGGGTAGAAGTTTCTCCGGGCGTAAATATGTGTAGAGTTATAAATGTTCCCAAAGCTGATAACACTAGCGTCGAAACTAATTGGCTCTATGGGTATTTGGCTGGTATTTCTGATGGAGAGGGAACGGGGAGAAGATTATCGCAATCTAAAAAAGCAAACCCTATTGTATATCAAAAAATAGAAGAGGTCCTTAAAAAGATTAGTATACCATATACAGAATCTAAAAATAAGGAGGGTTTTTATATCACTGGGAAAAGACAAGGTTTTGTTGATTTTGTAAATAAAGTTAAACCTTATAAAATAAACTGGAAAAGCATAGATAAGGACATGTTAGGATCTAAATTCAAGAACAAGGATATTGTTGTTTCTGTTGAGCCAGATGGATATGAAATGGTTTATGGTTTAAAAAC
>Ga0172381_10007090_pt1 | contig 11134 bp, 12 predicted proteins | sample Leawel6488metaG_FD_119754 | JGI IMG/M metagenome (GOLD analysis project Ga0172381, IMG submission 119754) | Leachate microbial communities from a municipal landfill in Southern Ontario, Canada - Leachate well 64-88 metaG | ecosystem: Engineered > Solid waste > Landfill > Unclassified | place... | reverse complement strand
TGCCATCGGATGTTTTGCTAAAGCCGGCTGCATGCCTTTCCACACCTGGGTTCCTGATGTAGCAGAAAAGGCAAGTGTGCCGGTAGTTGCCTACTTACCAGCGTCCTTAGATAAGCTTTTAGGAATTTATCTTTTAGCGAGAATTGCCAAAGATTCCTTTGTTCTAAATGACACGGCTAAAATTATTTTACTTTGCGCCGGAAGCATAACAATTATTTGCGCGGTAATGATGGCACTTATCCAGCATAACATAAAACGGCTGCTCGGTTATCATGCAGTTTCACAAGTCGGATACATGGTGCTTGGCATTGCCTGTGTTTCACCGCTTGGATTTGCCGCAGGCCTGTTCCATATGATCAATAATTCGATATACAAATCCTGTTTGTTTTTGGATGCTGGCAACATTGAAAAAAGAACCGGCACAACAGACCTTGAACAATTAGGGGGATTAGGTAAATTCATGCCGCTAACTTTCATTACCACAATGATTGCGGCTTTATCAATTTCCGGAATTCCACCGCTAAACGGGTTCATCTCTAAATGGATGGTTTATCAGGGCTTAATAGATTTCATGAATTCAGCCTCATCGCCAATTTTGAAATTAACAATCGCCTTGTCGTTAATGCTTGCTTTAATCGGTTCTGGGCTGACGCTTGCCTCATTCTTAAAAATAATTTCCGGGGTGTTTCTGGGAAATCCTAAAAAAGAGGTAAAAGAGGTAGGTTTTTCTCTTTTATTTGCTCCGGTTATTCTTTCTTTGCTTTGTATAATTTTCGGCGTATTCGCTTATTCGACCATTTTAAAATCTCTACAAAAAATTACAGGAAGTTTTGCGGAGCTTGGATTTTGGCAGCCTCAACTCGCGACAAGCCTGATTATTATCGGATTAATTTTTGGAGTAATTGTTTTTATGATCATGAAGAAAAAAATAAGAACCAGTGATACGTTTATCGGAGGCGAAGCGCTGATGCCGGAAGAAGATGTGAAAATGGTCGATTTTTACAATACAATCAAAGAAATGCCTCTACTAAAAAGCGCTTATCGCCTGGCTGAAGAAAAAATATTTGATATCTATGATGTGCTTAAACAAATAGCTTTTTTTATGATCCGGTTTCTGCGCTATTTACATAATGGCGTATTGTCTACCTATTTAGTCTGGTGCCTGTTGGGCGTTGTAGGATTATTTTTTTATTTATTTAAATAATATGATCGAAGTAAATCTTTTATTAATTTTTATTATCATTGGTGCTTTAGTAGCCATTAACGTAAAGGACCTACTTTCTGCGGTGGTTGCCGTAGGAGTGAGCGGCTTGGGGCTCTGCATAACCTTTCTAACACTAAAAGCTCCAGATTTAGCCATTACTCAGCTGGTAGTTGAAATCTTGTGCCTGGTAATTTTAATCCGGGCAACCACAAGAGAGGATTTACCATTTTCTAGATCAGGGCGCTGGCTTTTTAACACCTTAGCGACCTTTGTTTTCTTGGCTATCTTTCTTTACGCAGGCTACCAAGCTTTAAATAGCCTGCCGATTTTTGGCAATCCTACCATGCGCGTATCTGAATTCTACCTTACTGAAGGTAGATTAAAGACTCACGCCGTAAACCTGGTTTCCGCGATAAATTTAAATTTCCGGGCCTATGACACATTAGGCGAAGCCACGGTTTTGTTTGCCGCGGCAATCGGAGTAATGACAATAATGCGTAAAAAATCTCGAAAAAAAATTGAAGAGAGGGATGAAAGTGAAAAGTAAATCCAATGATAAAGGGATGAGCTTGATTGTTAAAACCATTACCCGCATCCTTGTCGGCTTGATCCTTATTTATGGAATTTATATTATTTTATACGGGCATATTTCTCCTGGAGGAGGCTTTGCCGGAGGATTTATCGTCGCGCTTTCTTATATTCTTTTTATGCTTGCTTTCGGAAAAGAAGAAATATTAAAAAGAATTCCGCAAAAAATGATTTCTATATTCGAAAGCTTAGGTGCAATTATGTTTTTAGTTATTGCTCTGCTTGGCTTTACCGGCGGCTACTTCTTTTCCAATTGGCTACCTAAAGGTGTGCCCTTTAAATTTCTTTCTGCCGGGACCATACCGATTTCAAACATCGCGCTTGCACTGCTTGAGGTATCACTTGGCTTATTTGGAATATTCTTAGTCTTAGTCTTATTGAAATTTGCCCCAAAAAAGATTTCTCAAACAGACGGGGAAGGGGAATAAAATGATGACTTATTTTTTATGCTTAGTACTATTTTGTGTAGGATTATACGCGATTGTCAGAAAGAGAAATATTATAAAAATCATCATCGGCATTGTAATCTGCGAATATGCGGTTAATCTTTTTCTTGTGCTCTTTGCCTATAAAATAAATGGCCGGTCGCCTTTATACTCTCCAGACCAGGAAATTACAACCATGGCTGACCCGCTTCCTCAAGCGCTGGCACTGACTTCGATAGTAATCGGATTAGCCACGACAGCCTTGCTTGTAGGCATGGCCATCAGGCTTTACGAAAAATACGGAACATTTGATATAACAAAAATAAACCATTTAAAAGGCTAATATGAAACTAATTCCTTTATTTGTTATTTTACCACTCGCAGCTGCTTTTCTGATTTCGCTTTTAGGCAAGCAGAAAAGATTTTTTTGCGACATCGCTTCAGCTTCAATTACGTTTATTCTTTTTGTTATCTCCCTGGCAACAATCTTCAATATAAATTCGCAAATACTGCCTATGATTTATAAAGTTGGCGGTTGGCTGCCACCCATGGGCCTGCCTTTGGTGGTAGATAATCTAACCGCCTTTATGCTTTTAATTGTTAATTTCATCGCCTTCATCGTCAGCCTATATTCCATAAACTATATGGAAAAGTTTACCGCTAAGCTTAAGTTTTATACATTATTTCTGCTTATGCTCGGAGGAATGAATGGCGTGCTTATTAGTGGCGATATTTTTAACCTTTATGTCTTTTTTGAGCTCGCCTCAATCGCAAGTTATGCCTTGGTTGCCTATGGAAATAAAGCCGAGGAGCTGGAAGCCGCCTTCAAATATATGGCGATGGGCGCTGTGGGTTCGCTTTTTATACTTTTGGGAATAGCCTTCCTTTATTCAAACGCTTCAACTTTAAATATGGCTGATTTATCGCAAGTCCTATCCGCGCAAGGAACGAACAAAGCAGTTACCTTCGTGGGCATTCTGTTTATTCTCGGATTTGGCATAAAAACAGCAATCGTGCCTTTTCACGCCTGGCTTGCTGACGCTTATCCTGCCGCGCCTGCGCCGATTTCCGCCATGCTTGCCGGAGTTGTAACTAAGTCTTTAGGGATATACAGCATTGTCCGTATATTTTTTAATATTTTTGGGGTTAACCCCTCATTTTTAAACCTGCTTATGTTTTTAGGCGCTCTCTCTATAATTGTCGGCGGATTGCTTGCCCTGGGTCAGACGGACACAAAACGAATGTTTGCTTATTCATCGATAAGCCAGGTAGGTTACATAATTTTAGGTTTAGGCATAGGGACACCGCTGGGAATTTTAGGTGCGTTGTTTCATTTATTTAACCATTCTATGTTCAAATCTTTGCTTTTTTTAAATTCCGGAGCCATTGAATACGCAACCGGAACAAGAAACCTGGAAAAACTCGGGGGGCTACGCGAAAAAATGCCAGTAACCGCGAACACATCCTTAATCGCGTCCATGGCTGTTTCAGGCATACCTCCGTTTAATGGTTTTTTTAGCAAGCTCTTAATTATTTTCGCCTGTATTAAAAGCAATCATATCGGTTACGGCATTTGGGCGATAGTCGGCAGCGTTTTAACGATTTCTTATTTTATGAAATTTCAAAAAAATGCTTTTTTCGGCCCGCTTCCCAAAGAATTAAAAGACGCAAAAGAAGTTCCGTTTTTAATGCAAGCCTCAATGATAATTCTCTCTATTGTTTGCCTGCTTGGCGGAATGGTTATGCTGCCAAAAATCAGTAATTATTTTACTGAACCGGCAAAGACGGTTTTAGTTCAAGGAAAGGATTATTCGAATTTAATCTTTAAGGTATTAAATGAGAAGTAAATTAATATTATTTATCGTTGGTTTTATTGTTTGGTGCCTGCTGCGCTTTCCTCCTGATTTACAGCACATACTCCTGGGAATCGTCGTGGCCCTCTTAGTTGCCTTTCTGCTGGGTGATTTATTCACCAACCGGCCGGCACTGCTTTTCAAACCACAAAGATATTTATGGGCCTTATATTTTATACCTGTATTTATCTGGGAATGTGTTAAAGCTAACCTTGATATCGCCAAATATATTATTTCTCCCAAATTGCATTTAAAACCCGGGATTATAAAAATAAAAACCTCACTGGAAACAGATACTGCCTTAACTTACCTGGCAAATATAATCACTTTAACCAGAGGAGCCATAACTGTTGATGTAGATAAAGAAGGCGGGTTTTTATATTTACATTGCATCGAAGCTGACAAAAATAAAGAAACCGTAAATTCAGCGATTAACAGATTTGAAAATATCTTAAAAAGGATTCTTGAATAACATGAACCCAGCCCTTCCAATAAAAGCAAAAGTACCTTTGGAAGAGCTGGGCAAAAGCAATAGTTTATTAAAAAAATGTTCCAAAAAAGGAAGGGCTGGGTGAAAACAACACGTTACTTTATCGGCGCTTTATTGTTACTGGCTATCGTGGGTATACTTTTGTTTTTTCCGCTGCAAATCCTGATTTACCCGGGTTTACCGCTTTTGGGCGTTTTAAAAAGAGGGATGGGCATTATTCTTTTATGCGCATTCTTTTGTCTTTATCGGGTTTTGCGCGGGCCGGGAGCCGCGGATAGAATTGTCGGCATGGATATGCTGGGAATTTTAATTGTCGGGATATGCGCCATTTTGAGTATCAGCACAGAAAGAAGCTGGTATATGGATGTCGGTATTGCCTGGGCGCTGCAAAGTTTTATTTCCACCTTGGCTTTTACCAAGTTTTTGGAGGGAAAAGATTTCGATGAATAACATCGCCGGAATAGTTCTTATAAGCATTGGGTTAACCTTTGATTTAATCGGCTGTCTTGGTTTGATCAGGTTTCCCGATGTCTACAATCGGCTGCAGGCTTCGACAAAATGTGTAACCTTTGGCACCTGTACAATTTTATTTGGCGCGTTTTTAATTTTAGGCTTTAACACTGCCGGAACAAAATGCCTTCTGGCACTGGTGTTTTTACTTTTTACTTCGCCAACTTCTTCGCATGCTCTTGCGCGCGCGGCGCACAAGACAGGAGAAAGGTTGGGCGATACAAGCATCTGCGACGAATACAAAGAATAAAGGAAATAAAATGAAATACCCTAAATTACGCGAAATAAAAGGAGCCCTAACCTCCTTATTTACAAGGCCTTACACAACAAAGTTTCCTAAAAAGCCACACATTCCCTTTAAAACTTTTCGTGGCCGGCCGTATTACTATGAAGATAAATGTGTCGGCTGTGCTGCTTGTGTTAATGTTTGCCCGACTAAAGCCCTGAGCTTTCAAGACGTTATTGAAAACGGCAGCGCAAAACGAATGCTCACAATTAATTTAGACGTCTGCATCGCTTGCGGGCAATGTGAATTAAATTGCCTAAGCGTAGATGGAATAAAACTTTCCAATGAATTTGATCTTTCAACCACAGAAAGCAGAAAAGCTCTCACTCAAACAATAGAGAAGGAGATGGTTTCTTGCGAATGCTGCCAAACGCCTTTTGCCTGTAAGGACCATCTGGATTGGACGATAAAAAAATTAGGGCCGCTTTATCCGCCAAATACAACATTGCTTACATTCGCTCAAGGAAAACTTTTCGGTAAAAAGCATTCTACCGCGGATAAACCTCTTAAACGAGCTTCCAGATTCAGCATCCTGTGCCCTGATTGCCGCCGAGAAGCGATCTTTACCTCTTAAGACCGCACCACAAAATAGGAGTAAATAATGAGATGTTTCGCATTTGACCTTGGCCGGGTCCTGTTTGATTTTGATTATGAAATTGCTCTGAATAAATTAAAAAATAAAATCAACTGCTCAAGCAAAGAGGTTATAGACGAACTCCTGTCCAATAATTTTGCTGATGATTTTGAAAAGGGGCTCATTTCAAGCAAAGATTTTTATGCAAAATTTAAAGCCAAATTTAACGCAGAGCTTTCCTACGAAGAATTTGTAGAAATCTGGTGCGATATTTTCTCTCCCAAAGTCGAGATGATCGCCCTGGCTAAGTCTTTAAGCTTAATTTATCCAATTTATCTCATCTCAAACATTAATGAATTACATTTTGAGTATCTGTTTAAAAAATATCCGGATGCCTTTACATTTTTCGATAAGTTAATCCTGTCTTATGAAGTAAAATCGTTAAAGCCGGAAAGGGTCATTTACGAAGAGTTAAAAAAACAAAGCAATCATAGATACGAAGATATAATTTACATTGATGACCGCCACGACTTAATTCATGAGGCCAAGCAATTTAACCTATCCGCCATACACTTTAGCACCTTTGACAACTTAATTACCGAGCTAAACTCATTAAACATCTGCCTGCCGGATAAAAAAGAATACGAAACCTTGAAAGACCTTAAAGAAAAAATCCAAAAGCATAAAAATATACTGCTCGTTGGCATCGGCAACTCTCTTAAGTCGGATGATGGGGTAGGCGTTAATATAATACAGAAAATAAAAAATAGTACCGGATTAAATATTCTCGATGCCGGCACAGCACTCGAAAGCTATCTCTCAAAAATATCAAATTCCGGAAATGATCTTGTGATTTTTATCGACGCAGCCGAGTTAAAAGAAGGGGAAACTTTTGGCTGTTACGAAACTAAAGATGCCGAAAATATTTCCTTGTTTTTCACTCACGACGCACCGCTAAAACTTGTCACGCAATACTTGCAAAGCGATTTGTCGTTTGATATACTGATTCTTGCAATTGGCGCGCACAATTTTTCCTTCGGAGAAAGTTTTAGCGAAGAAGTTAAGCGCGCAGAAATATTAATCAGCAGCTTTTTCACAAAAACTTTTCCCGCAAAAAAACCAATAAAAAAATGAATTTAAAAAAAATAATTTACTTTGTTCTTTGCGCGTTATTTTTAAATACTTTAACCGCTTGTATTCCGGTACTAATTGTTGGAACCGGCGCAGTTGCTGGATATTCCTTAAGCAGCGACTCCGCAATTGGCGAGATGAAATGCGACTACCGCAGCCTTTGGGATATTACCGTTGATAAATTAGAAAGCATGCAGGCGGAAATATCCTTTTCCAATGAATCAAAGGGCTTAATCAAAGCTAAAATTTCCGGCTATAGTGTTACAGTAAAAATAGATGAATTAAGCTCTAAAATACAGAAGTTAAAGATTTCCGCGCGCAAAAACCTTCTTCCCAAACCTCAATTTGCGCAAAAAATATTCTTAAAAATAGCGGAAGACCTGAAGTGATAAAAATAATTTTACCTCTTTTAATCTTTCTATCTGCCTGCACTCAAAATTACGATTATTCCCACATAAAGGTAGTCCGGGTAATCGACGGTGACACGGTTAAACTTGAAAATGGTGAGTCTTTACGCTACATCGGCCTTGATACTCCGGAAACACGGATAAAAAAGGGCAGCCGCTTCATCTATGCGCCCCAGCCATTTGCCCTTGAAGCAAAAAAATTAAATCAAAAATTAGTCGAGGGCAAATACGTCCGTATCGAATTTGATGTCGAAAAACAAGACGTATACAAAAGGCTTCTTGGCTATTGCTTCGTAGGTAACACCTTCATAAACGCAAAACTTATCGAAGAAGGCTTTGCTGTAACTTTTACCATACCTCCCAATGTAAAATATGTTGATACTTTTGTCGCTCTGCAGCGCTCAGCACAAGAAACTAAAAAAGGAATGTGGGGTGTTTACGAAACCGTAAGCGCCCAAGACTCTCCCAAATACGTAAATCAAATCAGGACAGTCAGAGGAAAAATATCAACCTCTCGCCAAACAAAAAAAACCATATCCCTCAACTTCGATACAAAAGGGAAAGAAAATGTCAAAATAATCATTTTTGAAAATTCATACGATGCCTTTCGCAAGGAGGGGATAAACCCGCTTCAATTTTACACCGGAAAAACCATTGAAGTCAGCGGCAAAATCCGCCAGTACAAAAACTACATCGAATTAATCGTCAGCAACCCCGAAGAGATAAGCTTACCTTAATATTACAAGTATCCTCATCATTGACATTCACGTCTCTCTGAGAAAACCAGCCAGAGTTCCTTCTTCAAAACCCTAGTGGCAATTTCGAGCAGAAAAAGCAAAAAAAAAGAATAATTTGAAAAAAAATAAAAATTAATTTGACAAATCGTCAAATTTAGGTTATAGTGTCTGTTGTTGTAAGACGTTTTTTTTAAAACAGTTTGCTCTCCGAGTAGAGAGCGAGAGGATAAAAGCCATACGGACGGTATTTTTATACTTATGCCAACAAAAGACGAACGCCTTATCGGAAAAATTCTTACTGAAGAAAAGACAATAACACCGGCGGAGCTTGAAACCGCCATTGCTGCACAAAAAAAGACCGGGGAGTTTATCTGCACTACCCTGGTAAAGCTTGGAGTATCGTCTCAAGATAAAATATTTACCGCGCTCTCAAAACAACTCGGCATACCCTACGTAACGATTAAAGACAAAACAATAAACCCCTCGATTATCCAAAAGGTCCCGGCAAAATTTGCAAGCCATTATAAAATCATTCCCATAGAATTTAAAAACAACCGTATAACCATCGCAATGACAAATCCGCTTGATGTACGCACACTTGATGACATAAGGTTACTGCTTGAATTTGACGTAATCGAAGCTCTTGCCTTTGAAATGGAAATAGAGGAAGCCATAAGGAAATATTACGGCGTAGGGGCTGACACTATCGAAAAAATCATCTCCCAAAAAACCTCGGAAACAATAATTGAAGCTAAAACAAAAACTGAAGATGTTGGCTCTCATGCTGAAGAAGCCTCAATTATGAAATTTGTAAACCAAATATTAACCGAGGCGATAAAAGACAGGGCTACCGACATCCATATAGAACCGTTTAATAATGGTTTGCGCATACGTTTCCGGATAGATGGTGTGCTCTACAACGTCAATATACCTGAAACAATAAAATACTTTCATTTGGCGATTGTCTCCCGTATCAAAGTCATGGCAGAGATGAATATCGCCGAACGCCGCATGCCGCAAGATGGGCGCATAAAAATAAAAGTTAACAGTGAAGAATTGGATTTACGTATTTCTACTGTACCGACTACATTTGGCGAGGCCGTACACATGAGGATACTTGGCACCAACCTATTCTTTGCTTTGGAAAGGCTCGGCCTTTCTACGGAAAATTTGAAATTGATCGAAACAATAATCACAAAACCTCATGGCGTAATTTTTGTTACCGGGCCAACGGGAAGTGGAAAATCAACCACGCTTTACGCAGCTTTATCGCGGATAAATTCCGAAAACATAAAAATAATTACTATAGAAGACCCTGTCGAATACCAACTAAAAGGCATAAATCAGATTCAGATTTTTACAAAAATCGGCCTTAACTTTGCAACTGCTCTTCGCCATATCCTGAGGCACGACCCGGATGTGATGATGGTTGGAGAAGTAAGGGACTCTGAAACAGCAGAAATCGCCATAAGAGCCGCGTTAACCGGCCACCTTGTATTTTCTACTCTCCATACCAATGATGCTGCCGGCGCAATAACCCGGCTGCTTGATATGGGTATTGAACCATTCCTGGTTTCCTCAAGCCTTGAATGCCTTATCGCGCAGCGGCTCGTCCGTCTTATCTGTCAAAAATGTAAAACACCGCTTGCTGAAGATAAACAAAAAGAAATAATCGCGCAAATACAAAATGGCCAAACACCAAAAATAGACACGCCGATATACGAAGGTAAAGGCTGTCAGGAGTGTAGGTTTACTGGCTTTAAAGGCCGGACGGCAATTTATGAAATCCTGCCGGTGACGGAAAAAATCCGGGAAATGGTCCTAAAACACGAATCCAGTCAAAAGATAAAACAGCAAGCCATCGCCTTAGGCATGGTTACGCTTCGTAATGACGGCATACGCAAAGTTTTACAGGGGCTTACCACCTATCCGGAAGTTTTAAGGGTCACTCAGCAGGAAGAATTACCAATTTAATCTATGCCTAAATTTATCTACACCGCAAAATCAGGCCCGGGACAAACTCTGCAATCCGAAATTGAAGCTGATTCGGAACAATCCGCAATAAATATTTTGCTCTCTCTGGGATATTTTCCGATATCCGTGCAGCAGCAAAATGTTTATCTGAACAAACAAAAAACTTACATAAGAAAAGTTTCCCGCAAAGACATCACACTTTTTACCCGTCAGCTTTCAAGTCTTATTGAATCAGGAGTAAACATTCTCAATAGTTTGCAGATAGTTACAGATCAGACGACGAATAAATACCTCAAAGCTATTCTTAGCGATGTAGCAGCAAAAGTAAAAGACGGCAAACCGCTCTCTGAAAGTCTTGCCGCGCATGAGCAGGTTTTCTCAAACCTCTACACTTCCATAATCCACTCCGGAGAAGCCAGCGGAAACCTGGAAAAGGTGGTAAAAGGCCTGGCTGACTACTATGAAAAAGACGAGGAATTCAGATCATCACTGAAAGCAAGCCTGATCTATCCGCTTTTTATCTCTATCATCGGCGTTTTAACGGTTGCTGTGCTTATGGGATTTGTCATACCAAAACTTGTCGATATGTTTGAAGATCTTGGACAAAGCCTGCCCCTGACAACAAGAATTTTAATCAGTATTTCGGGATTCATCCAGAATTACTGGTGGGCAATTTTTGCGCTTGTATTTTTTACGGTATTTTCGGTGAGCAGAATGATCAAAACTCCTTACGGGAAAATAGCTTTCGATAAATTCCAGTTAAAGCTCCCCGTTATCGGAGAAATTGTCCTCAAAAGCGAGATCTCGCGGCTCACCCGCACTTTATCACTTTTGATTTCAAGCGGCTTGAGCATTGTATCTTCGCTTAATGTCGGTATCTCTATCGTAAGAAATCAGGTTATTAAAAACGACCTGGAAATGTTTAAAGAAAAAATAACTCAAGGATCCAGTCTCT
>Ga0172381_10007089_pt1 | contig 11134 bp, 11 predicted proteins | sample Leawel6488metaG_FD_119754 | JGI IMG/M metagenome (GOLD analysis project Ga0172381, IMG submission 119754) | Leachate microbial communities from a municipal landfill in Southern Ontario, Canada - Leachate well 64-88 metaG | ecosystem: Engineered > Solid waste > Landfill > Unclassified | place... | reverse complement strand
TCTGGTTTACCTAAAGAAGTAGTTTTAACTAATCAAGAAATTGCTAAGGCCTTAGATCGCTCTTTAAAATCTTTAATAGAATCTATTAGAGCGGTTATTGAAGAAACTCCTCCAGAGCTAGTAGCGGATATTTATTTAAAAAATATTTGGCTTTCTGGAGGGAGTAGTTTATTGAGAGGATTGGATAAATTGATAGAAAATTACTGTGAGATCCCAGTACGTTTAGTTGATGATCCTTTGACTGCAGAAGTGAGAGGAACGGGGATAATTTTAGAAGATATAGAGAAATATAAAAATTTATTAATTTATGAAGAAAAATCCCGTTAAAAAATTTTTATTTTTTATTATTATTTTAGGAATTTTTATTTTTCCTGCTTTTATTAATCGTGGTTTAGCAGCTGAAGGTAATATTCTGGCTAGTTTATTTAATCCTTTTCGCGAATATCTTCTAAAAACTACTGATAATATGGCAGATTTTTTTAGCGGCTTCTTTTCTTATAAAAATATTAAAGAAGAAAATGAGCAATTAGTTTTACAAAATCGTAGTTTAAAATCTTTGTTGAATAATTTTGTAGAATTAAAAAAAGAAAATGAAACTTTGCGGGAAGCTTTAAGTTTATCGGAAAAACAAAAATTAAGTTTTATTTTAGCTGATGTAATTAGTCGCTCTCCTTTAAATTTTTCACAGAGTTTTATTATTAATAAGGGGAGTGAAAATGGCATAAAGCTTAATCAAGCAGTGGTTTGGGGCGGACAGGTTTTAGTGGGCGAAATAAAAGATGTTGATATTAATTCAGCTAATGTTCGTAGTATTAATGATAGTGAATTTAGAACCTCAGTTTTTGTTGGAGAAAAAAGAATTGAAGCTATGTTTAAAGGACAAGGATTGGAGCCAGCTAAATTAGATTTGGTGCCGGCTAAAGAAGAAATATTGATTGGAGATAGAATTATTACTTCAGGATTAGATAAAAAAATGAGCCGAGGTCTTTATATTGGCGAAGTAAAAGATGTAAAAAAAGTAGAAGGAAAAGTTTTTCAAGAAGTGATTGTAGAATTAGCTTTTGATTGGAGCGAGTTAGAACAGGTTCTTATTGTTAAATAATATTTTTGTAAAAAAGCGTCGTTAATTTTATTTAATAAGGTGAAAAAGTTTTTTCAGATAATCTTTATTATATGTTTGGCTATTTTACAGATTTCTCTTATTTCTAAAATATCTTTATTAGGAGTAAAGCCAAATATGATTTTAGCCGGTATGCCGGCGCTTTTTTATTGGGGAGGGTTTTGGGAAATTTTACCAGCTATTTTAATTGGCGGATTATTTTATGATTTGACGGATTTTTATTTTGGTTCTTATTTAGTGCCTTTTCTTTTAACCTTTTTAATACTTTGGCTTTTAAATAAAAAATATATTTCTAGTTCTAATTTTTTGGCTTTAGGAGTTTTAGCCACTATTATTTTTAATATTTTATTTTTAGGATTTGGTTATCTTTTTGGTAAAGATGGGTTTTTTGATTATTTTTTGAGTTGGCGACATTTAATAGAAATAGGCATTAATGCTATTTTAGCTTTAGTTTTTGGTTCGGCGGTCGCTTTTTTTAAAAATAGAAGACGATGAAGTTTAATTTTAGAAAATATAAAAAAATAAATAGAAAAAACGATTTTTTAGAACCGGAAGAGGTTCTTTTTAATAAAGAAGCATTATCTCGTTTAGGCCCAGAAGAAAATATTCAAAAATTAGAAGTGGAGGTTGGTAAGTGGGGTTTAAAACTTATTTCTTATTTAGGAGCTTTTATTTTTTTAGGAAGCTTATTATTCATTTCCTATTTTAATATTATGGAATCTGATTACTATAAGGCCTCAGCAGAAAAGAATTCTTTGAAATATATTTCTGTTCCAGCAGAAAGAGGGTTGATTTATGATAGGTTTAATAAGTCATTATTATATAATAAGCCAGTTTTTGACTTGGTTTTTTTCCCAAATTATTTACCTATTGAAGAAGAGAAAAGAAATGAATTATTTAAAAAAATGGAAAATGAAATAGGTTATTCTTCTGAGGAAGTAGAAGAAATTATTAAGAAAAAACCTGGTGCTTTTTTAAAAAGCTTTGTTTTAAAATCAGATTTAACCAATCAAGAAGTTATTGGTTTAGAAAGCGCTTTTGTGGGTTGTCCAGCTATTCAGGTGATTAGACAAAATATTCGTGGATATGAATCACCTTTATCTTTTAGTCATTTACTCGGTTATTTAGGGAGGGTTTCCGAAGAAGATTTAAAAAAGGACCCTAGTTTTTTAGATTTTGAAAGAATTGGCAAGACAGGACTGGAGTCTTTTTATGAAAAAGAATTGCGAGGAACTCCCGGCCAAATTACAGTATTAAGAGACGCAACTATGCAGATATTAGGTCAAAGTGCTGGTGAAGAGGCAATAGCAGGAGATAATTTATATCTTTCTATTGATAAAGAATTTCAAGAATATCTTTATAATCGTTTGAGACAGCAGGTTAATTCTTTGGGCGGTGAAAGGGGGGCGGTTGGTATTGTGATGGATACACAAACAGGGGAATTATTATCATTAGTGAGTTATCCAGGTTTTGATAATAATGCTTTTAGTGCTGGTATTTCGCAAGAATATTATTCTTTTTTAGTTAATTCTAAGAGTCAGCCGCTTTTTAATCGTATTGTTGGTGGTGCTTATAATCCTGGTTCTACTTTGAAGCCATTAATGGCTGCTGCTGGTTTAGAAGAAAATTTAATTAATCCTGATAAAAAAATTGAAACACATGGATATATCTCTATTCCTAATCCTTATAATCCTGATAGTCCGTCTATTTTTCCTGATTGGAAAAACCATGGATATGTGAATATGTATGATGCTATTGCTCGTTCTAGTAATGTTTATTTTTATATTTTAGGAGGAGGATTGGGAGATATTGAGGGTTTAGGAATTAATCGCATTGCGGAATATTTAGGAAAATTTGGTTTTGATAAGATTACGGGTTTAGATTTAGTTGGTGAAGATACCGGATATATTCCCACACCAGAAAATAAAAAAAATGATATTTGGCGTATTGGCGACACTTACCATGCTAGTATTGGTCAGGGTGATGTTTTAGCAACTCCTATTAGACTTTTAACAGATTTAAATTCATTAGTAAATGGTGGATGTGTTTTAAAACCATTTTTAGTAAAAAAAATAACAGATAGCCAAAATCAAATTATTAGAGAAACACAAGCAGAATGTGAAATTAAAGATATTATTGAAAAAGAAAATTTAGAATTAGTAAGAAGGGCCATGATACAAACTGTTAAAAGTCCTAATGGTACTGGTAAAATTTTAAATGATTTGCCGTTTACTTCTGGAGGTAAATCAGGCACCGCACAGACAGCTAGTAATACAAAATTAAATGCTTTATTTTTTGCTTTTGCACCAGCTGAAAATCCTAAAATTTCCATATTAATTTTAATTGAAAATGCAAAAGATGGGGCTTTAAATGCTATTCCAGTAGCAAAAGATGCTTTATTGTGGTATTATCAAAATAGAGGATTATAAGGAAATTACAATCCGCCGGCTGGCGGACCAATGTCTAATGTCAAATTTGTTAATTTATGAAAAAATATTTATCAAAAGAAAAACAAGAACAATTAAAGAAGGAATTAGAAGAATGTAAGACTTCTCAGCGTTTTGAGATTGGAGAAAGATTAAAGAGAGCCAAAGAATTAGGAGATTTATCAGAAAACGCTGATTATACTGATGCTAAAGATGCACAATTAGCTAATGAGCGTCGTATTTTAGAATTAGAGGAAATTATTCATTCTTCTGAGATAATTGAAGATTCAAGTCATTTTTCTGTTGGTCGCGTACAAGTAGGTAGTAAAATTAAGGTAAAAAACAATAATGGTGAGAAAGAATTTAAAATAGTTGGTTCTTATGACGCTAATCCTAAAGAAAATTTAATTTCTAATGAATCTCCCTTAGGAAAAGCCTTTATTGATAAAAGAGCGGGAGATGAAGTAGAGATTAAAACTCCTTCTGGTTTAATTAAATATCAAATTATTAATATTAATTAGAAATTTTAATTTTTAATTTAAAACATGGATACCGAAGATAAAATAAAAGAAATAAGAATAGAGAAGATAAAAAATCTGGCCAAATTAGGCAAAGAATCTTATCCTGCACATTCTCGTAAGAATGTTGATATTGTTGACGTTAAAAAACACTTTCGTAAATGGAGCCTATTAAAAAAGAAAGTTATTATTGCCGGTAGAATTATTAGTCAGCGTGGACAAGGAGGAATAATGTTTTTAAATTTACGTGATAATTTTGAACATTTTCAAGTAGTTTTTAAAAAAGATAATTTAGATGATTTGGTAGTAGCTCAAAATAATCTTGATATCGGAGATTTTATTGAATGTGAAGGAACATTTTTTAAAACTCAACGCGGTGAGCAATCTTTATTAGTAAAAAATTGGAGACTGCTTTCTAAATCTTTGAGGCCCTTGCCCTCAGAATGGTATGGTTTAAAAGATACAGAAGAGAGATTACGTAAGAGATATTTGGATATTTTGATGAATCCGGAAATAAAAGATGTTTTTATAAGAAAATCTAAATTTTGGCAATCAATTAGAAATTTTTTACTAACCAAAGGGTTTTTAGAAGTAGAAACTCCGGTTTTAGAAAGTGTGCCTGGTGGGGCAGAGGCTAAGCCTTTTATTACTCATCATAATGCTTTAGATATGGATGTTTATTTAAGAATTTCTCCAGAATTATGGTTAAAAAGATTAATGGTGGCGGGATTTCCTAAGGTTTTTGAAATTGGTAGAATTTTTAGAAATGAAGGAATAGATGCTGAACATTTGCAAGATTATACACAGATGGAATTTTATTGGGCTTTTGCTGACTATTACGATGGAATGAAGTTGGTAGAAGAAATGTATAAAAAAGTAGCTCAAGAAGTATATGGAAAAACAAAGTTTAGAATTAAAGGATTTGATATTGATTTGAGTAAAAAATGGGAAGTTTATGATTATACTAAGATAATTCAAGAGGCGACTGGAGTTGATGTTTTGAAAGATGATGTAAAGATGATGGAAAAAAGATTGATTGATTTAAAAATTGATTTTGATAAAAAAGGATTTAATAAAACTAGAGCCATTGATAATTTATGGAAATATTGTCGTAAAAATATTGCTGGCCCCGGTTTTCTAATTAATGTGCCGGTAATGATGGAGCCATTAGCTAAGAGAAAAGCAGAAAATAAAGAATTAGTAGAGAGATTTCAGGTTATTTTAGCTGGTTCTGAATTAGGTAAAGGGTTTAGCGAATTAAATGACTCAGAAGATCAAAGAGGGCGTTTTGCAGAGCAAGCTAAATTAAGGGAACAAGGAGACGAAGAGGCTCAGATGACCGATAATGATTTTGTAGAGGCTTTAGAATATGGTATGCCCCCAACTTGTGGTTTTGGGATATCAGAAAGACTTTTTGCGTTTTTTGAGGATAAACCAGTAAGAGAAACAACTATTTTTCCATTAATGAAGAAAAAATAAAAACATGGCAAATTTCATATTTATTGATGAATCAGGAGATCCTGGAAAGCCATATGAAATTGATGATGATGGCAATAAAAAACCGACTGGGGGTAGTTTATTTTATATTCTTTCCGCTGTTCACTTAGATTCTAGTAGGTTATTTATATTAGATCAAAGAATGACGGAGATAAAAAATAAATTTGGGTTTAAAAAAGAAATAAAGAGTGAAAGTATTTCATTGCCACTTTATTCGGAGCTTTTGGATATTGTGAATGAATTAGATATAAAGATATTTTATCGTTTGATAGATAAAACGAGCTATAAAGGGAAATTTGCTGTGAGTGGGAATAAAAAACTTCATAATGTTTTTGATGAGTATAATTTAGTAAAAACGGTTTTTTATGCGATAAAAAGATTAAAGATTTTTAATGTAGAAGTAATTTTAGATAGAGCAGAAAGGAGGCTATTAGATGGAAAATTTGATAATTTTAATAATTATCTTGTAAAAAAGTTGAATACAAAAACAATAAAGAGAGTTTCTTATGTTACTCATATTAATTCTGAGTATGTTTATGCTATGCAAATGTCTGATTTAATTGCTGGGGTTTTGAAAGATGATTTTAATGGAAAAAACAAGGAATTAAAGAAAAAAATAATTAAAAATTTAGTGAAAATTTGGTAAATAAAAAAAGCGGGCGCCCACACCTGGGACACGCTTTCAAGTTTATCTTATCAGAAATTAATTAGTTGTCAAGTGTTATTTGTGGATGAAAAAATAGCTTAAATATTGTATAATTTATTAGTATGCTCTCAGACCTATTAAAACAAATTAGAGAAAATCCAGAATATTTTAAACAAGGCATTCAAAAAAGAAATGCTAAAGTTGATATTGATAAAGTCATTTCTTTGGATAAAGAATGGCGAGGATTTTTAAGTGAATCAGAATTCTTACGCGCAGAACAAAACAGTATTTCCAAGAATAAGCAATTTAGCCAAGATGATTTAGAAAAAGCCAAGTCTATGAAAATTAGAATTAAAGATTTGGAAAGTCAAATAAAAGATGTAGAAAAAAAATTAAATGAGCTGCTTTATTCTGTGCCAAATATTCCCCAAGATGATGTGCCAGTGGGCGATGAGACGGCTAGTATAGTTTTACGTGAGGTTGGTAAAAAACCGAAATTTAAATTTGAACCCAAAGAATATTTGGATTTAGTAGAAGATAAATGGATTGATATTAAAAGGGCGGCCAAAGCTATTGGGGCGAGATTTGGTTATTTAAAAGGCGACGCAGTTTTAATAGAATATGCTTTAGTGAGAATGGTTTTTGATAAATTAGCGAAACATGGATTTACACCAATTATACCGCCAGCTATGGTTTCTAAAAAATCTATGAAAGGAATGGGTGTGATTGATTCCGAAAAAGATTTATTAGAAAGATATTATTTTCCGGAAGATGAAGTATTTTTGATTGGTACGGCCGAACAGGCAATTGGAGCCATGCATCAAGATGAAGTTTTGGAAGAAGAAAACTTGCCCTTAAGGTATATTGCTTTTTCCCCATGTTTTAGAAGGGAGGCTGGTTCTTATGGTAAGGATACTAAAGGAATTCTGCGCGTCCATTATTTTGAAAAATTAGAAATGTTTGTATTTTGTAAGCCGGAAGATTCTCAGAAAGAACAGGAATTAATTTTAAGTATTGAAGAGGAATTAATGAAAGATTTAGGTATTCCTTATCGGGTGATGAGAGTGGCGACGGGGGATATGTATAACCCTTCTTCTTCTAGTTATGATATTGAGTCTTGGATGCCTGGTCAAAATCAATATCGGGAGACTCACTCTAATAGTAATTGCACAGATTTTCAGTCTAGGAGGTTGAATATTAAGTATAAAACAACTGAGGGGAATAAATTCGTTCACACTTTAAATGGCACGGCCTTTGCTATCGGTAGGATTTTAATTGCTATTATTGAAAATTATCAGCAAGAAGATGGTTCTATAGAAATTCCCAAGGTTTTGAAGAAATATATGTAAAATCAATCCGCTCCGACAGTATCGTCGGAGCGGATTTTTTTATCTTTAAAATTGTGGTAAAATCTTAATATGAAGACTTTGCAAAGTCATCATTTAAAAGAAAGGCGAAAAAAGAAAAAGAAGCTTATGATTTTTTCTTTTATTTTTAGTTTTTTAATTATTTTAGGGGGCTTGATCTATTTTTTGTTATTTTCAGAAATTTTTAAAATAAAAGACATTAAAATTAGTGAAATAAAAATGGCAGATTTAACTGCTATTCAGCAAGGTTTAAAAAATATTTTAAATCAAGGCTCGGTTTTAGGTTTTTTAGTAGTATCAGACAATATTTTATTTATGCCTTCCGAACGGATTAATAATTTTTTAAAAGATTTTCCCGTTATTGAGAGTTTTTCTTGGGAAAGAAGTATTTTTTCTAGAAGCTTGAAGATTGTTATTAAAGAAAGAGAGGTAGCAGGGATTTTAAAAAAAGATGATAGTTTAAGCTATTATTTTGATAAAAAAGGAATTATTTTTGCTGAAGCTCCTTCTAGTGAGGGGGGAATGCTTTTAATTATAGAAAATGAATTAGGAAAAGATTTTAATTTAGGCAATTGCATTTTAGATGCCAGCTCTTTTATAGAATTGATGGAGATAGCTAGATTTTTTGAGGATAACTTTCAATTAGATAAAATCAAATTACAGGTAGAAAAAATAGAAATTATTGTTACTTTAGATAATAATCATCAAACAACTTTTTATTTAGAAACCGATAATTTAAATCAAATTTATTCAGTGTTAAATTATTTTATTCAAAACAATTTTGATTTTAATTTAGAATATTTAGATTTACGTTATTTGCCTAACGTCTACTATAAATAACGTAAAGTATAAAGTAAATAATATGAAATAAATTTATTTGGCGATTACTAGCCCGATAATTTTTTTGACTCCGGCTGATTTTAGAATTTTAGCAACTTCTTCTAGCGTGGTGCCAGAGGTATAGACATCATCTATTAAAATAAGGGATTTATTTTTTATTTGTTTTAAATCAATTTTTTTATTCAAAACAAAAGCATTTTGTAAATTTTCTTGGCGTTTTTCTTTTGTTTTAATAGCTGCTTGCTCAGAGGTTTTCTTTTTTCTTTGGATAATATTATTGATAATTGGCCAATGAAAATACTCGCTAATTATTTTCCCAATTTCTTCTGATTGATTAAATCCTCGCCAGTTAAAACGAGAATAATGCAGGGGGATGGGGATAATTAAATATTCATTATTAAGATTTAATTTTTTTAGATATTGAATTAAAATGTTGGCTAAAGATAATTTTGTTTTTTTAGCAAAACGATATTTATAGTTATGAATTAAATCACGGATAACAGAGTTTTCATAAAAAGTGGCGTATCCTAAAAAATCTAAAGATGATTTTTTATTAGAATGAAGACATTTTTTATTGTCAGAATGGTTTAATCTTTTAAAACAAATAGGGCAAAATAAGCCAGAATTAATGGGTATTTTTGTAAAACATGTCGTGCAAAGATAAGTGTTTTTTTCACTGGCCAAAAAAGTCCCACAAGAGACGCAATAAATTGGGAAAATGCTGTCTAGTATTAAATTTTTGGCTTTTTCAGTAAACATATGATTGCTTGAAGTCTTTAATTATATTATAATTTATATAAGGATAATGAAAAGTGTAAAAATATAATTTTATGAGATCTTTAGGTATTGATATCGGAACAACTAATATAAAAGCCGTGGAATTGAACCAATCTGGTGATAAAATCAAGCTGGAAAATTATGGACTTTTAGAAACTTATGGATATTTAGAAAGACCTAATGCTGCTATTCAAAGTGGTTATTTTAAAATTGTAGAAGAAATAACCACTGATTTACTAAAGAAATTATTTATTACTTTTAAACCAAGAACAAAAAAAGCGGTTTTATCTTTACCAATTTTTTCTAGCTTTGTTACGGTTTTTGAATTGCCATTAAAAGAAGAAAAAGATATTATGCGCGCTATTCCTTTTGAAGCAAAAAAATATATTCCCATTCCCTTAAATGATTTAGAAATAGATTGGGCAATAGTGGGCCAATCTGGTGATGGGCAGGCCATAAAAAGCCAAATTTTATTAATTGCTATTCCTAAAGAAATGATTGAAAAATATAAAAAAATTGGGAAAGCAATGAATTTAGACGTGGAAGTTTTTGAGTTAGAAAGTGTGGCTTTAGCCAGGGCTTTAATTGGACAAGATAAAAATCCTGTAATTATTGCTGATATTGGAAGTCAATCAACTAGTTTAATCACTATTGATAATGGTTATTTAGTAGGGAATGAAAGTTTAACTGTGGCTGGTTCAGAGATTACTCATGTAATTTCGCAATCATTGGGCGTAGCTAAGGAGAGGGCAGAAGAATTTAAAAGAATTAAAGGATTTAATGTAGAACCACAAGAAGCAGAGGTGGTTAATTTAATGCTTCCGATTATTGATTATTTTGGCAATGAAATTCATCGGGCTGCTGGAGTGTTTAAAGAAAAAACTCAACGTGATATATCTAGAGTGATTTTATCCGGAGGCACCGCTAACTTACCAGGTTTAGATAATTATTTAAGCCAATATTTGAATTTAAAAGTAGAAAAAGCTTGGCCTTTCAATAAAATTGAGTATGACCAATTTGTTGAGCCACTTTTAAGAGATGTAGGTCCGTCATTATCAGTGGCTACGGGTTTAGCTTTAAGAGGATTTTATTAAAAATGAATTTTTTTAATTTTAAAAAAAATCAAAAAGGACAAATGTTAGTAGAAATTTTAGTGGCTGTGGTAGTAGCTGGTATTGTGATTGGGGGAGTGGCTGGTGTGATTGGCGTGAGTTTAGTGACTAGTAAAAAAACAAAACAAGTAACAGTAGCTAATGGTTTAGCTCAACAAGACATAGAAGCTATTAAAACAGTGGCACAAAGCTCTTGGGTTGATTTGTATTGCCCTCCATCAGGTGTTTGTCCGGGAGATAAAGGCACTACTTCTACTTATAGTGTTATTTTAAATGGCAGTGCTTGGGAATTTCAATCAGGATTAGCTACTTCTACTATTGATGGCTTATCTTTTGGTCATTATTTTTATGTAGAAAATGTTAATCGTGATGAAGGAGGTGATATTGTTACCAGTGGAGGCAGTGAAGATCCTTCTACGCAAAAAGTAACAGTTTATATTACTTGGTCTGGTGGGGGGTCAGAGTTTAGTCTATCCGAATATATTATGCGTTCTGGTTCTAATTATTTTATAGATAGAGGGTGGACAGAGGGTAATTTAAATGACGGGCCTTATACAAGAAGCGTTGGCACTTATTCTACTAGTTCTGGGGATATTAATATTGAAAATGGTGTTTTAGAGGTGGAATAATTTTTTGTAAAATATGGTAAAAATTATTAGAAAAAATAAAAAAATATATTTTGGAATTCTTATTTTAAGCGTTTCTTTTATTTTTTCATTTTTAATAATTAATAATAAAAATGTTAAAGCGATAGATATTTGTGGAGATGCTTGTCGAGATTGTATGACTCCAGCTGTGCCAGATGTAGATTTAGCAAGTTTTGATGGTTCT
>Ga0172381_10007088_pt1 | contig 11136 bp, 18 predicted proteins | sample Leawel6488metaG_FD_119754 | JGI IMG/M metagenome (GOLD analysis project Ga0172381, IMG submission 119754) | Leachate microbial communities from a municipal landfill in Southern Ontario, Canada - Leachate well 64-88 metaG | ecosystem: Engineered > Solid waste > Landfill > Unclassified | place... | reverse complement strand
TTTCATCTACGTCCTCATCCTGCCAGGATCTCAGATCTTCTCTCATACACTTTACATTTTCTTCAATCACGATGACCGTCGCGAGAGGGGCGATAAATTCAATCGCGTTCCCACACGTTATTTCATTTATTTCCTGAGAAATGATGTCAAGTAAGTTATTTGAGGTCGATTAATCCCCACTCCATTTTATTTTTATAGTTATCATCAATCTCAACTCCTTCAAAAACGGGAATTCTATCATTTTCTCTTTACTACCTTCCGTATATCGATATCAAATTCTGATATATATAGCTCCTCTAAATCATCCAACAAATGATTTATCTGTTCATCCAGCCCAACCCCTTCATAGAGCATATCATTTATCCTTTTTATTGTAGCTTCTGATAAATCCACATTTGCCATTTTGTTCACCCGTTTAATTCATATTTCTTGACAATAGCAGGCCAATCTTTTTTAGATGTTATGTGGATTTCTTCAAAAAATGGAACAGTGAGAGACATTTAAACCGCCTCCGCGAATCCATCATTGCAGTGCCCGTCTCTGTGCCGTCTACATTCCTTAAAATCACAACATCCCATCAATTGTTCAGGTACATTTACTCTGAGCCAATGTGCGCAATCTCCGCATGTTTTAGAGGTCATGCTGTCACCACAGGCGCATAAACCCCGACCCCATGATCAGCTTTCATTTCTTCAATTCTAGCCCAATCCTGAGCTATTTTCCTTTCTTCAGAACTTGAAAGATTAAACCTTTCCAACATCAAATATACTTCTTTGACATTTTTAGCGTTCTTTATGGTTTCCTGGATTTTATCAAATTTGCTCAGTCTTCCTTTCCTGCTTATTACCATCTCAAACACCTCTTCCTTTATGATTGTACAATAGTAATAGTAGCCAATGTTATATATAGTTTATGGCTAATAAACTTATGAAAAAATGTTAATGCAGTATTAAATAAATGGCATCGGTCTGCTTCACATCTTTAAAAAACTCAGTTCCCACTGCAAGACGTTGATTTTTAAAACTGTTATCTGAGATATCATCATATTTGTAAGTTTGCCGTTTTCTTACGTCGTCCTCGTAAAATTCGATCTCAGTATCACAGATCAGTATAGGAGTTTTCATTAAAACGATTACATCTATTGTTTGCCCTGGCTGGATTCTGTTTACCAATGATCCCGCTGCCACCCTGCCCTCTCTACGTTTTGATTCTGGAATTTCAGCAGGCCCTTTTATCGTGCAACGTTTAATATTTGATATACAAATTTTAGAAGTCATTCTACACACATCCCTTGATACACTGTTTCTGTAGCAGGTTTAACAGGTCTGATAGTCGTTTGTGGCATATTTTTTCCCCATCAGAATATTTTGTGCAAAATAAACGGCATCAAAAAAATTCATTTTGTCGGAAAATTTGTGATCGTGGATTATAATATATTTATAATTACCCAGGTCATCAAAATCGATAGTTGTTCTGATTTCAATGCCATTTGCAAATACAGAATCTCCCTGTATTCTGGTATTGACTCCATCTAAATTATCTAATAATTTGCACATCTCAATAAGTGCTCTCATTTTATTTTCAACTCCTTAATAATTATAATACGCCTTTTTACCCCTGTTCCCTATCGTCTCGGCTTCTCCGTGGGTCAATCCCTTAAAATACCTCCCGGTTACGGTTGCGCCTAGTCCAGGAGTCATATCATTATTATGATTATAAAAGTACTTTATAATTTGATTTCTGCAAGCTTCTGTGATTTGTTCTGCGGACTCCTCGCATATATGAAGGTACGACACGGATTTCTTATCCTTGTTGAGCCACTCCATTCTGTGTGTTGGTATTGTATCATTCAGGATGTTATATCCAGATTCAGAGAATTCAATGATGCATTCATAGTTCACGCCTTTCTCAAAATATTCAGCTTTTAGAATTGTACTGCTCTGCATGTTTCCAAACCTCTTATGTTACGGTATATACTAACATGTAGCCAATGTTATATATAGTTATTGGCTACACTCTACGAAGGGTTCAATTTTCCATTTTAAAACATTGTCCCCAATTTTTGATAATGCCTTTCACACTTACCACTTTCCAAAAAATACTAAAATCCACATTCAAGCAAATAAATAAAGATCAAGCTGAAGCTCTCTCAATTCAAATATCCGCAAATTTCATTGCAGGCCGGACAGCAGCAGAAAAGCATACATCAATACAATCCGCAGAACCTGACCATACAGAAGAAGAAGAAGAAGAAGGCTTGACAACCATTGAAAAAGCAGAAATAGCCGCACTTATCGCGTTATTCCTGGGATATTCAAAAGGATTTAACAAGATCACAGAAAAACAAATATCCGAGACTGTAAAAGAAATGGTCACCGCTGGCAAGACTCAAGCCGAAGTCCGGGCTTATGTTGGCGGTGTTTTTGAAGGGAAAGAGAAGATTGTCATTGATAATATAGGCAAGATCAGAAAAGAGATTAAAGTCGATAAGGCACTGCATATCACTCAGGTGGATAAAGTTGTTAAACAAAAATACTATAGCTCCCTGAATAATTATGCTGATCTACTGGGCGACCAAGCAGCGCATGATTCGTATGAGACAGGCCGGAAAACTGCTAACATTGCTGCCGGAATTTCCCAATGGGTGTTTACAGGCCCATCAGACGAGAGAGCGCGTCCTCATCATGTGGCACTGATCGGGACGACGTACGAGTATAATTCAGATCAAAGTGCTTACGCTGAGAGCTGCTTGAGCGAGCCTCGGTGCAGACATCGTGCTATGGCGTGGTTCGGTGATTCCAGAGACACACCTGCTGAAGAATGGCAGAGATTGAAAGATGATGCCGGTTTAAGATGGGATGACGTTAAAAATGAATGGAGTTTGAAATAAGTTTTCATTCTCATTTAAAGGACGTTTGTACCATCTCAATAATCGGGCAGGTACACACACCTTAACATCCCTTTATTTTTGCAATGACGCGCTTCTCACGAAGTCATCATCCATACAAAACAGAACAGATTTCTCCACCTGCATATAGGATCAGAGCAAGAGAAATTAATCCAATTAATATATTAATCGGGTCATCTGTTTTCAGTTTGTCCCCCCCTTAAAGAAAGAGGGATTAAAAATATTTAAAAGAGTGTGTTAAAGTAGATATTCACATCCTGAGCTTTTCAATATAAAAATGGTTCGTTTTCAATATTTGTAGAATTTCATCTCTTTCAGTTGTGGCGTTAGGAAAGTATGTTATATGGGCCAGGCGGTTTTTAAGCAGCATGGCGTCATATTTTCCAATACCGTGAGCTTTCTCCAAATGTGTTGCAATTCTTATCTTAAATCTGTGATTACAAATCGGGCATTGAATATCTGGCATTTATTCCTCACACTCCTTTAATTTCCATTCAAATCCATCATAATAATATCCCCATTCATTCAACCTATTCTTAATCGTGCCTGCCGTAGTCCCCATTAGTTTAGCCGTGGCAGTCGCAGAAAGCCCCTTGTCAAGATATTCAAATACTTTCTTTTTAGGGATGTCCTTTTTAGGTCTGTTACAAATTATCCCTTTGGCTTTTGCAGCTTGATACCCTTCTCTCGTCCTCTCATTAATCAGATCCCTCTCAAACTCAGCAAATGACCCAAGCATGTTTAATGTGAGCTTTCCTATCGGGGTACACGTTTCAAATGTCTGTGTTAATGTGCATAGTTTCATACACTTTTTAGTAAGGATCTCTATATTTATACATAGATCCAGCATAGATCTAGCAAACCTATCAAGTTTAGTACATAATACAACTTTTGCAGGAGCTTCTGATGAATCCAATATACAATTCATCATCTTTGTAAACTCTGGACGTTCAAAAGCGTTTTTTCCTGAGATCCCAAAATCAATGAATTTTGATACAATTTTTAACTTATTTAGAGTGCAATATTCAATCAGTTGTTTTTCTTGTAGTTCGATACTGTTTTTCTGATCGGTGGTAGATGTCCGAATATACAAAATTGCTGAATTTTCAGTATCTTTGCTTTTCATGTAAAAACCTACAGTAGTAATTGCACACCATTATATAAAAACCTTATGCGGTGTGATACGATGAGGTTTTTACACAATATATACACATATATAATATAAATATAAGAATAGTAAAGAAATGTATTTTTATGAAGTAGTTCATGTAAACCTTGCTATCCACACTAAAAATATACTTTTCATCCTGCATAGTCTACCGCCTGAATACAAAAAAGTATAAGAAACGCATAGACGCGTTCTCTTGTTAACGGTTTTAAAGTAATGTAAACTAAACATCAATTCAACCCATTTTTAATCTCAAAAAAGAAGGAAATGATAAAGAAAATTCGATGAGTATATTACATTAGTTAGAAGAAAAGTAAAAAGAGGTTTATTCATGCTCACATTCAATAAGTTCTGGATTATCATACACATTCCCGATAATTTCAAATTTAAAATAATTTGCTATAGGGGAAGTATCCCCATGTCTAAATTTACGAAATGAACTTTGAGGAAGTTCGATGGTTGGCCGCAGTTTATACCCTAGATCATCCCATATAATAACGGAGATGTCTTCATAAACTGCCTGTTTTGTTTTTACGATATCCCCTTCAAAAATATCCTTCCCGTTTAGATCTTTATATCCGATGCACTGACCAACGGATTCAGGATCAACTACGTGAATATGATCCGATAACATAGTTCCATCTATAATATACGGCTGAAATGTAGTATTCACATAAGATCCATATGCCCATACGCCCATCTTCGGATCCTTACCTCTGAATTTAATTTCTCTCATTTTATCGCCTCAGAATTATAACATATTAACAGCCTGCCCGTCGGCAAGCAAGAACCTATTTCTCTGTACCTGCACTTCCCAATCACCTGCTAAAAAGAACGTCTTTCCACCTTTCAGCTTTATTCCTTTAAACTGTGGAGGATAATACCGTGCTACACACCCAGGAAGGCCACCGTCATATTCTGGACATCCAGGCGCGAGGATCTGTTCAATTTTGAGCCATCCATAGGGGCCTTGTTTTCTCCATACTTGGCCGACTTTGAGTTCCATTTATTTCAACTCCTCGTTTGTCTTTCTGAGATACACCCATACCTCTCTACCGGCGTACTCTTTCCCAACTTTGGGGATTCTACCCTCTCTGTCAACAATCCCAACATATGCCTTTACAAATTCATCTGACTTTATAATGTTCTCCCCTGGGATCAGGGGAATTTCTGTAAGGGATTTAGGACGAGCCATTTATTCCCTCTTACCATACGTGGACAACTTAAATTCTATTACAGTGTGTTTGAATCCGCGCACTTCACTTTCAACATTCTCAATCTGCTCAAGTAGAGAATTATAGCTGTTTTTATTATCATTCTCTGGAATTTCATTAATCATATTTCTCACTTCATCAAGTGCGCTCCGAAGTGAAATCACTTTGTCTTGTAACATATCGTTAGAATGTATATCAAACATTTTCAAACCTCTTAACTTCTCAGTACACAGTATTAGGGCACAAACTATATAAAGTTATTGTTTTATTATTCGACAGACTATTTTTTAACTCATTTAGTCCACAGTAAACAATCAAAAAAGAGTAAGAAACACATAGCAAGAATTAACCGACAACGATTTTAAAAAAACAAAAGAAAAACATATTTATATAATTATCATCTTTATTATATTGTTCCTGCCGTTTTCCCAGCCCGTAAACGACAGGACTCAAACATTCTTTTCTTACTCACATGCAGCCCAATACATCAAACCGCCTGAGACATATCCATTGTTTAGAGGGTCGCAGATTGGGAATAAAAAACAGGTTAAACAGAGTGTATTCATTTCAAGCCCTCAATTATACTACAGATAAGGTCAATATTCTGAACCATGATTGTTAATACCGCCCCGCCGAGCACTAATAAAATTTTTGATTTGATGTGATAATTCTTTCTATATCGCCTTGTATCATAATCTCTTCTACGTCTTGTCATGTGCTCACATCCGGGATTCCCTTGACTGCTCTTTTATCTCTATTCTCATTACCTCTCTTTGAAACTCTTTCATTTCCCTGACGGATTGATTAATTTTCGAAGACTGCCTCATCATAAATTTATATAGTGTATCATTTGCATTTAGTCGCAGATTACTCCCCTCCATCCAACACTGAAAGCGTTTACAGATTCTTCGTATTGTTTCTGTTCATCTCTTAATCTGGATTCTAATTCTTCATATGACATTTTCAAATTCCTCCTAAAAAAATAATTTATACAAGCCACATTACAAACGCCACTGCAAGCCCGGAGAATACCCCAAAGAAATACGCTTTGTCGGTTTTAGTCATTTTAATTCACCCCTCAAAAAAAGAAAGGGAAATTATTTCCCCATAAGAATATTGTAGATCATCCTTAAGAGGTCAGTTTTCTCCTGCGGGTCCATATCTTTAATTTCCTCTGCGGAACACTGGATATCAATACCAGTACTCTCAGTTTCCTCAATTTCTACAGGGGCAGTATCGCGCTTCTCAACTTTTTGTTTCTCCATGACATGTGTTTTCTTAACGACTCTGGATTTTGTCTTCGTTTCAGTTACTTCCTTCTCAGGTTCCTCCTCGCAGTCCTTACACGGCGCTTCTGCAACTTCTTCCTGTACTAATCCTCTAGTACAGTCCTCACAGACTACCTCTGGAACTGCTTCTCCGGTATAGCTTTTCACGAGGGTTGCATCCATACCACACATTTTGCCTAATTGGTTTCCAGAGTCATCAAAATACACACTACCATACCCTTTTGGGGTAGAGGCAGAATAATAAAAACTGATTAAATTATTTTCATTTGCATCTGTCCATGTATCCCATTTCCATGACGGATTATCATTCATGGATGATTCGGAGGCAGATGATACAAAATTGTTTGTCGGTAAGCCTGAAAGATAGTCCGTTATTTCTGTTTGTGTTGGGAGGTCTTTATTTTCGGTTGCTGCACCTGCAATACTTATGAGCATTGCGAGAATTAAGAGGGTTGATAGTATTGGTATCGGTTTCATGTTTTCTCCTTATACAATTTTAACATCTTTTATTTTTCCAAAAGTTCTTACATCATCGGAATCGTATACAGAAGTCACTTTGTACCTTTCCCCCTCTGATACAGTAGAGATATAATCTCCCTGCGTGGAATCCACATATAATAATGATCCATCATCTAGGGGAAACACATTACATACATGCCCATGCGGAATCAACTCCATACAGAGGTTCTCAGTGCTCCATTGTGAGTGTTTCCCGAATGTGAGGCATACCACATAACACTCAATACCGTCGTTTTCCGCGTTGTTGTGCAGGGTTTCAGCGTAGTCTGTGCACAACCATTCCCCTTCGGCACCGGCGATTTCATCCGTTTTGTCCTGCATGAGATAGTATATGACATCAGTGTAAGCTAATTTTTCAGCATCTGGATAAACGGTTAGAGTCATTACGTGGCCGTCACCACATGCTATATTATGCCCGTATAAGGTGGGATTGTACTCGAATGTGGATGCACTTGCTGTTCCCGCGAAGAGCACGAGAATTAAGAGAATTGGTATGAGTATTTTCAGTTTCATTTTCACACTTCCTTCTCAATATCCTTCTGTTCGTCAATACCGATTCCCACAATCATACACGCCCGCGCAATTGTCGTGAAGTGGATATCAGCCGGTGCATCTTTGACAACATCTCTGAATAGATTCCTCATTTTATCCTGAATCAAATCAAATTCAGTTTCAATGCTTCCAAGGGCTTCGATTACCGCTTTATTATTTTCACATTGTGCGTTTATAGTGTCAATTGCATCTTGTATTTTAGTATTCATGCTTCCTCCTTCTGTTCTAATTCAATTACAATCTTCTTTCCTACTACCTTATAATCTGCAATTCCCCTTTCTTCAAAAATCACGCCCTTTTCTATCAACTCTTGTTTCTTTGCTGCCGGTAGAGGGAATATTACCCGCCCTGTTTTTGTAATCCAGTAATGTAGTTTCATTACCGGCAATTATGCCGGTAAAACATTTAAATGTTTCTATGATGTTAGACTGTTTAGGAGGTAATACAAAGCAATTTCACATCCCCAGTATGGAGACCCTGCCCATACAGGATAGTCTTATCAAGAGCTTCATTAATCGTAAGAAAACGTAAGATTCTTACATACATTTTAATTTTATCACTATCAAGCTACTCATTATTACTCTATTTATTTTTTATATTATACACTATCCATATTCAACTTAATAAAATTCATTTCTATTTTTAAATTAACGTTTCGTTTTTGTAAAATGACTTTATTTTTTATTAACTTGATTTAATGAGTTTTTAGTATTCGTCTGAACTTCTTTTTTTCAACCATCTATAAGATTCTTACAATATCTTACAATTAGAACACAAGTCTGTATTCATGTCTACCGTGTTCTTTTTTGTTCAATTTGAACATTCCCGGAAACATCATGGTTAGTTTTGCAAATGTCTCTTTTTTTGCTTGCCCGATGTTCTGCCCTTCTTTAACACGGTACTGTTCAGGGACTACACTTCTCAGGATAGCATTGATCTTACCTGATCCAAAAAAGGTAACTCCTTCTTCCTTCGCTTTGAGAGCCTCCTGATAAAGAGTGACTGCTCGGTTGTCAGCTACCCCTTCTGAGGGGATTATCTGCGGTTCAGTGGGGCACGATGCAACTCCATTTTCTTCTATGAAGTCCACTCTCTCATTCAGGATAGAGATCTGCTGAGGAATTGAGGGGTTATCCAGTTCGGAGTCCTCAAGTCCTGTTATCTCTTCTATCTTTGCGGTCCTCTGGATCGGGCGAAGCTCGGATGTGATAAGCATCTCATCAAACCATGCACGGACATCCTGTTTAATATCAGGATCATTAGCAAGAGCTTTAAAAAGAGTAAGTTTCTCATCTGGTGTGAAGCAATTAAGGCTCATGGGATCACCAGAGAAAATAGGGAAGTCTTCAAGCAAGCACAGAAAAGTATATTAGTGTAGATATCATAGTTTGTCATGTCTATTTCTCCTTAAATAGAAAATGCATATTGGGTCTAGGGGGTCGAAGACCTGGGCCCTATAACTCTTATTTTTTCAATTACATCTCTTCGATTATTATTCTTTTGTTTTCGTTGTCCCACGACGTTTTTAACTTTGCGCTTTTGGGTAGTGTTATCTTTGGTCCAAGTTCACTATCAATATATACTGACAATGCACCTGATTTGTTTTCGTGGATTCTGGCTATTCCTGTATCCATACTTTAATAAAGTGTCTAATAGTAGATAAACTTTATTATGATTATATATAAATAGTTAGATCTATACAAACTTATAAATAATTACGCGGCTGTACATATATCTATGAACATTCGTTTAGTGGTTATTTTATTCAGTTTATTACTTCTACCTGCAATAGGTTCAGCCGGGGACGTCACAGTGCCAAAATGTGATGGAAGCTCCGATCAGGCCCAAATCAACACAGCTATCGAAAACGCAGACCCAGGGGATACGGTCTACTTGGATGGCCTCTATATAATAGACGGAACGATCTGGCTAAAGCCCGGTATTGCGCTAAAAGGAAGTCCCGGAACAGTCGTGCAAGTTGATTCCGCGTCTACCTGGTGGTTCAGGGAAGGGATTCCTGTAATCGGATGTAAAGAGATTCCTAAGAATATCGAGATATCAGGTTTCACGCTGGATGGTAATAACGGGGCGTTCTCGTCTTCTTGGGCGAACGATGGGGCAGGAAAATCTCATAACTGTGAAAAATTGATTATCTTCGCAGGGTCATCAGATAATCCAGGGGAGAACATTATAATTGATGGCATGACGTTTATAAATGCATTTTCTGATGCTGTTTACGTGAGATATGCAAACAATGTTCAATGTTCTAATAATTTCATTTCCAACTGCCAGCACGAGGGTATTTTTTATTCCGTGGTTACAAATGGAATAATATCAAATAATAAAATAGCTGGAATAACGAGTGACTGTGCCAGGTTGGATAACTGCCAAACATGCCTAATCGAGTATAACTATTTTTATTCGTTCAATGGTGACAGTTACGGGGCCTTCCAAAATGGTAACAACGGGCTACAAATTGGAAACGCAGGGTCTTCAAAAGGGTATAATGCTGCGAAAATAGGACACGATACAAAGGATATTACTGTTAGATTTAATACTTTTTCAGATCCAGGATTAAAAGCGATATGGTTACATCCAGGCACTGAGAACGTTTACATTGACGATACAAACACGTTTATTGATGCTGATTCACTTATTACGGATGGAACACCTGTTAACATTGCCTCTAATGGAGAACCAATTTCTTATGACAACCCACCAACTCAGGAACAGAGTGAACAGGTATTTGATTCACTATTTGATGTATTTAACTTAAAATTCTCAGAAACCGGTCACATAAAACAAGGAGTCATTACAGTTATTGATCCGGAATGGAATCACAAAGGCAAGTACACAGACGCATACATCTATCTTGCAGGATATGACGGTGAAATCATGATGAATGGGGTACTGTACATTCCAGACAAGCCCTCGAAGTGCGCAATCATCAAAACCGATACTCGCAATACGGCCCGCCATTCATCCGGGCAAACATCCAGCTTAACACTGACCGACACAAAAGACGGAAGTTTAAAAGCGGCATTGAAAGTAACAACAAAGTACAAAGTGAAGGACTATAAAACGGTAAAGGTGTTAGGGAAATCTGTTAAGGTCCCATACTACAAAAATAAAAAAGAAACGGTTACATTTAAAAAGATATTTACCGCACCTGCGGTTTTCCCGGTATTAAGTGCAGATGACATAAATGTTTCAATAACATATCAAAATAATTCATATAATCCACATGCAACGATTACAGTTACTGCAAAAGACGGCAATACAGACGCTATAACCGGAGTTTCCTATAAATATAACGGTTCAACTGCAAATGAATATAGACAAATTGGATATGTAACCAAAGATAAAAACGGATTTCAAAGTGCCAATTTTAAAGAGACATTCACATGGAAGTTCTCAGATGAATCAATGTCATACAGCTATCAAGAACTCTACATCAAAGGTGTTTTTGACCCTGCAAACCTGCAT
>Ga0172381_10007086_pt1 | contig 11138 bp, 17 predicted proteins | sample Leawel6488metaG_FD_119754 | JGI IMG/M metagenome (GOLD analysis project Ga0172381, IMG submission 119754) | Leachate microbial communities from a municipal landfill in Southern Ontario, Canada - Leachate well 64-88 metaG | ecosystem: Engineered > Solid waste > Landfill > Unclassified | place... | reverse complement strand
TTGAATTTGTTGGCCAGGAATTATCTTGTGATGAGTTTATAATCAAAAATATTATTGAATAGCAGGATAAGCTAACAATATTTGCTGTATGTCTTCTAAATCTATCTCTCTCTTATTTATATAGCAATTTTGAACATTTGGTAGGTATGTCTATAGATTGTATGTATAGACAGTTACACCTGGATGATATCCATATGGTTTAATTGATCCTCCGGGCTTATGATAGTGCTGTTCTACTATTGCAAGGTATTCAATACCATCTATTTGAAATGGGACCTCAGTTCCATATGGATAATTACGATATTGAGACAATATTTGATAAGCCTTCCTAACCAATTCTGGCGTTCTTTCCGAATCTGTTATTATACGAAGGTTACGCATGTCTTGCGCTAATTTGTGAAATAATCTAGTTTGTTTAGAAATATCCATAAATATTCTCAAAATGTAATATTAGACAGTTCTTCAAATATAGCATTAGCCTCTGATCCTACCGATTTATTAGAAGATATATTATTGGTTGGATGTGTATTCTCTTCTACTGGTACAGACTCCTGCGATTGACGCTGAGCTTCTGGAAGAGCTTGCTTGAATTTATTGTATGCTGCATCTACTTCTGATTGGATCAATGTAAGCTGTGGAATTAGTTGGGCAAAAATCTTTCTAATTGTTCCCAAATCACTAAAATTGATACCAAGCGTTAGACCGTTTTCTTCCACCATAGATACTGCTTGCTGATACCATTTTTGATTTTTGCTCATAATAGCATCTACTAAAGTAATATCATTCATAAAGCCTGTGGCTGCAGATGAAAAGGACTCTAATGCTAGGATATATTTATCATTTTGTACATTGTTAGTTGATGATATAGTATCTAATAATTGCAACATTTTATTTCCATTTTTTATAAAGCTGGATAATTTATCTTTACCTTCTTTAATTTCACTATTAGAAACTAATGATATAGCTTTATTTATGCCATCTTTAACATTTTTAAATGCCGGCCATTTAGAAGAAATATAATTAGCCGCTATACTAACAGCTGTAACTATTGCTGTTTGTATGGCAACCCCAACTAAAGGGCCAACAGCCCTTTTCTCTAATATAGCTCTTTTTTCAAATTCTTTAGCTAACTTATTAATTTCTTCGTAGTTCATGCCGTCCTCGCATTATTAATAACAATTGCCATTGCTGATAATGTCCCAGATAAAGCATTTATTTCTTCTAATACCTCGGGATTTTTCACTTGATCCTTAAGTTTATCCAACCCATCCGATGCCGCTAATAACATTGGAGATAATTCAACCGTCTTACTGGCAAAATTTTGAATAGATTCTGTGGAATTAAATCCTTCAGATTTATATTTACTCAAAAACCTATGTACCGCAATAAGAGCCTGGACATTAGGAACAATATCAGAGGTAACCTGTCCCAGTTTGTGTAATATTAACAGTTGCTTAGCTAGTTCTTGTATGTCCTGTATCGCGGTAGATACAAGTGGTTCATCCGGCTGGCCGAGAGGTTTTATTCCATTATTGATAGCTAGCTGAATATTGGGGTCTGAGCTTTGGGGAGGCCTGCCAAACATAACATAGAATAGTCCTCCCAGGATGCCTGTAGTAACGATTCCAGCAATAGCCTTGGTGGATGTGCCCGGAGCAGCAAAACTCATTCCTAGAGCCCGTACATCACGAGGATAGGCTGAGGTAATTTTATTTGCCGCCTGTTTGGCAGATTTTCTAGCCGCAGGAAGACGTTGAGCTGCTCTATGGTGTATTCGGCCATTTTCTACAGCTTTGTCCAGATGCTCTTTAGTAAGCCCTGGTTTTAGATTGCCATGCCTATCAAACCAGGCCTTAGGTATTTTAGGTTGGCCTTTGCTATCAAATGTAACGTTTAGTTCTGGCCGTTTATATGGTTCTATTTGGGTTTTAGGCTTAATAGTTGTAGGTTGGGCAGGTTTAGCTTTGGGAACTTCCAGATCGGGTATTACCGGGGCTTTTGGGTGGACTTGCCGAATTGTACGTCTAATTGGCCTAGCTGGGCGTGGTAGGCGTTTTGGAGGTTTGGCTTCTTTTAGCAAACCGGCAAATATATTGTTTAGTATTCGGTCATAATCCATATTCCAGATGCGAAATAATTAGCTATGGAACAATTTGACATAAGTATATGATTGAACGTACTGGCATAATTAGGACTATTTGCAAACTAGCCTGGTTTTTTGAAAAACTGGCAGAATATAATACTGAGCAAGTTGAAGAACTTAGCCGTAATAACCCATACCCATTTAAAGCCTGGTTTGGTTCAAATGGCAGAACATATGTTCCATTTAATGGGGAAGGAAAAACTAAAACTTCTGATACAGAGAAATATTTATCCATGCTACTGAAAGAGTATGGATGGGAGGTTTCAGATTATATTGGAGGATACGCTACACAAGGCGCAAGAACCGTTAGCATAGGCAAGATATTACAAAAAATAAAAAAAGACACAGAAAAAGATACAAAATCCAAGTTAGACGCTTTACAGGCCTCTAATACTGACAAATTCGAAATAGATATAGCTATTAGAAAAGCCAAAGAACAAATGGATTTTATACTGGAAACTGAAAAAGAGTTTCAGACAGACCCTATTCGTAGTAAATCCACAGGATTAAGTATAGTGTTTACGCAAAATCCACATGATGTAGCATTAATGAGCACTGGGAGAAGTTGGACATCATGTATGAATTTAGATCAAGGATCTCATAGAAAAGATGTATTTTGTGAAATAGAAAAAGGTGGGTTTGTAGCATACCTGATTAATTCTGATGATTTAGATATCAAAAAACCACATGCAAGAATACATATACGAAGATTTACGAATTCTCATGGGGATAACGTAGCCATGCCAGAAGAAACCATATATGGTAATGATACTCCTGGATTTTTAGAAACTGTCCAAAAATGGGTGGATTCCAAGCAGGGAACTGTAAGAGGTGGTATGTATCGTAGGCAAGGGGGTAGTTGGAGTGACAGTTTTGATAAAACACATTTTGTTTCTCCAACAGGAGTAAATCTATCAGATGATATAGCTTCTTTGGTTAAAGTTTTACAAAGTGAAGAAATGGAAGGGGCCAAATACACAGAATATAGAGTTATTGATAATTATTCTGATTGGTTTGATGACCCTGAAAATGACGAAACAGACTATGAACAAACATTTTTTGATAAAACAGAAGCAGAAGAATATGTTCGAAAGCTTGGCTGGAATGATAGTATAGGATATCAACAAGAAGCAATAGAAGATAGCTTCAGGGAAGATTTGAGATATAAAATCAAAGAAGAGAATCGATATGAGGGAAAAGATAAATATGAAATAGAGGATTTGATTGAAGAAGAAGTGGACAAACTACCCCCAAGATTTGTTATAAAAGAAAAAGCCATAGATACAATGGATAGATTACATACTGAGGCCGCCAATAAGCTTCTGGCAAAACCAAAAGGCAGTTTAGATAGCAGTGTTTTGCAGCTACTTAGGGGTAAAGCGATAGAGAATGGTAAGATCTCTTTATTTGGGCAGGAAATGGCAAAGAAATATCCAGAACTATTTTCCCCAGAAGAAATTACACAATTAGGTGATATTAGTATTACACATGCAATAAAAAATATGCCGCCAGAAATGGCACAAAAATATAAGAAAGAATATATAGATAGAGCAATATACGCTTTGGATAATCCTACAAGTTTATTACCTGAAGATTTCTCTGGACCTACTCCATCAGTATTTGGAAATAGAGAGTATATTCCAGATTTATCTCTAAACTTTATTAAAAAGATAAAAGATCCAATAAGGGAATATGCTGATCAGCTTCAAGAAGGAGTAATTCAAAAACTAGTCAATCTTCCTGTTGCTCTTGAAGTGGCTGGAGTACCAGGGGACAGTAAATATATTCAACAAATAAAACTTGATATTATGAGTATAATGTTTTCGAAAAAGGCAGACACCCCAACTGTTCAAAAATATTTTGGTGATGTTTTAGCTTCTTGCAACGAAAATGATAAATACCATGTTTTTAGGTGTATAGCTGGTTTGGGTGAAAACGGTACACAGTTTTTACCACAATTGCGTGAGGAATTAGAAATACAAAAAGAGAAATATAAAGAACAGTATGAAATTAAGTCGAAAAATAAAGACAAACATCCAATTGATGTTTTTCTAAAAAGGATATCTAAAAAACTAGAGTCTATTCTTTTCTGTATAGATGCTATAGAGTCTGGAACTGGACAATCCAAAAAATATCAGTTCCACTGGTAATGACCATGATCACTAATATACTAAAATTAGCAAAGTATTTTGAAAAACTGGCCATCCAAAAAACAGCCGGAGTTACATCCGATATGGCCATTAGGATAATGCATAGTCTTATTCCTACTGCTACTCAAAATCCAATGGATGCTACAGAAAAGCAGATTCAGCTAACAAATACTCATTTGCTCGGGGTGGCAGAAAGATACATTTCCAGAGGAGCCAAAATTATACAAGAAGAAATGAGATATTCAAGAGGAAGTTCAACCTATTCTCCTGATATTAAAAAATTTATGGAGAGTAGTAATTTTATAGATGTAATCAGACTTGGATTTAAATGCTTTGCTGATCCAAAGCAATGGTCTATAGATTTTGGCGGGGAAAAATGGAAGAACTTCGCAGAGAAGCTTGTTATGTTAGATCAATTTGTTAATAATTTCAAGGAGGCTAGGGATAACAAAAATGAAAATGGTATGATTAAATACTCCGGATTAATTTCTGCATATATGAATATATTGGATGGAATGGCGCATAATACTGGTTCTTTTTTGGATAAGATGATTAGTCACGAAACTGGGGACGTTGTAGATGTTACAGGTGGCGAATTTTTGAAACTATTAGAAGACAAAAAGCGAGAAGCTATTACCATGATGGACATCAAGGAACTGAAGAATTCTGAAGACGTTCTACCATTCTTGAAACAGCATATGCATGATAATCCTGAGTCTTATCTATATAGATCTATGTTCAATACTCTTCAGCGCCGAAATAGACCAAATGAAGAACGTACACAGGAAGAACTAAAACAAATAAGAAAAAGAAAGAGTATATATTTAAAATTAGAAAAACTAGATGGTGTAATTGCAGAAATTAATAACAGTTACAACAATGGACATTTTGGCAATATTGATTATTATGTCCAATATCTAGATATAACTGGTAATATTTTTGAAGACGCACAGGATAAAATAAAAGAAATAATGAAAATGGGCCTATCAAAATATAGTATGCCTGACACAGAAATATCAACTACAGCATTAGATCTTTTTCTTAAAAAGAAAAATCCAGCTAATGGTAAATATATCATCTGGATAGAGCCTGATTATTATTTTAAAGCAGTAATAAATGGATCATCTTATCATATGGAGAAATCTGATATAGAACACGCAAAAGAATGTGACAAATTTATACCTTTAGACCATGATGATGTACAGAATATGTACAGGCTGAAATTGGTTCTACAATTAGCGCAAGAAATACGACAAACCATTGTTGCTACTTATTCTTTGTAGCAAATTCTAGTTGCTCTTGTGTTTCCGGGCCACCGATATGTTCTCTAACATCTTGTCTGGCTTTATCTTTATCAATTCCTAGATATAGGAGAAGGCTTAGTACAGCAAGGCCGGTTCTACCGTGGCCGCTGAAGCAATGTACATAGATGTTTTTTCCACGGGCTAGCAACAAAACTATACTTCGTACATCTTTATGGAATGATTCTGGATCTTTTGGAATAGAAAAGTCATCTATTGGAGAATGGATTACACTGAAATGCTCTTCTTCCAGTTTGGCCGTACAATCAGTTTCTAACAGATTCCAAATTACACATACACTGTTTTCTTTTAGAGAAGCAAAAGTTTCTTGCATTTCTTCTTTAGAACAATATGAGGATCCAAAGAATATCTTGCCAGATAGTGGTGTATCAAAAAATCCCTTGATTGCACTCATGTTTCTACAATAACCACGATAATTGTTTTTGTCAATAGTGTGGAGTTATTCTGTTCGGCCGGCCTAATAAACTATTCAATAATATTCTTGATTATGTATTCATCACAACTTAGATCGTATCTTGGTATGGTAATTTCTAATTGGTTGTGCCAATAAGAATATCCATACATTCCACAAATTGTACATATTGTATTGGCTCCTATTGAAATAGTCCGATTATCTTGAATATTAGTTATTTCTGTCTCAGGAAGCCTTTTCCACCAATGACTCACTATATTTTTCACTTTTCCGCTTGAAGAACATATTCTTTTCCCTTGTACTTTGCTTTTCCATTAACACAGAATATTAGTGTATCTGAACACTGGTCAACAACAAAATCACCACAGAACTTGGAACAACTATTATCTCTATTCTGATTAGTAGAAATCACCCATATCAAAAGCCACCCGACAAATATAACAACCGTTATTACGAAAATCCTGTGAATCCAATCTTCCCAAAAGTATATATTTTTCATTTGTTAGTCTCTCCTTGTAATTTGTAATCTTTTCCCTTATATTTCATAGAAAAATCTCCGCAAATAATTATTTCTTTGCTACAGTTCTCTACTACATATTTCCCGCAAAACTTAGAACAATTAGATTGTATAGTTTTTGTTTCGTTCTGATCCCATATCATTCCACAAATCAGTCCCGAAATGGAAAAAAACGCAAACACCCCAAAAAGTATGTATAAAATATATTCTATATATTTGCTCATTTGTTAGCCTCTCCTGGTAATTTGTAATCTTTTCCCTTATATTTCATAGAAAAATCTCCGCAAATAATTATTTCTTTGCTACAGTTCTCTACTACATATTTCCCACAAAATTTAGAACAATTAGATTGCTGAGCATTATAATCTTTGGCATCTTTCATCGAAAAATACACTATTGGAGTAACAAAGGCAGCAAGCAAGATCGAAAAAAAATCGCAATTTTATTATTTTCTTTTGTTGTTTGTGTCATTCGATTATATCCTGTATAATTGCACTATCTATTAGATAATCCAGTTTAGCATCAATTTTGTCCATCAACGGAATCCAGTCTGCCCGATCAGACTTTGACCACAAATATAACATATCTTCCATAAATTGCTTGGTAACATGTGGAACATAATCCATGTCCGGAACAATATCACCAGTGTCAGGATCAAAATTAACAAATAATGAAGGATATAATAGTTCTTCAATATTGTTGTGTTCAGTACCTGCTGGATAATTATTATCCGGAACCATCTCTGCAAATATCCACTTGTCCTTCTCATTGCACAAAATCAGCCGAATGGCCGTTTTGTGATCAATCGAATCGGGTGCTTTTACTGTAAATGTTTCTTCGCCTTCGGTAAATATGTAAATCATAGAGGTACCTTAACCACCCAGAACCACTTTGTCAAGTTCCCTAATCCAAGCTTCCAAAATCAACAGCTCCCCTCTCTGTACTATCCCTTCCTCAACCAATACAGAATATACCAAATGTAACCGGTTTTTCGCATCTCCAGAAAAAACTAACCTGTCTAGAATATCTAATACCTTGCCTACATTGGCATACATTGAATATTCGTCAACCAAATCCCTCAAATAGTCTGTTCTGATTCTTTCTTGAAAAACACTGGAAGGCAAGAATCCTAGATGTAGGTGATCTCCCCACATAAGACGTTGAGCAACATAGGATCTTAGGATGTCGGCAAACCTCCAGGAGACAGTACTGGGAAAGTACATATACAAGAAGCAGGATTGGCTCCAGAAGGTGCTTTGGGAGTTGAATGGTGAGTAGGTACCAACCCCCAGTGAGAAAGCATTCCTGAGGTCAAATTTGACATGTTCATTATTAGTCAAGCGATAGATAGCATCAACATCAGCATCTCCATCAATTAGAGTCTGCCATATTCCAATATCTTTTCCAGCAAATGACTTATATTCCCTGTAGTTAATTTGCTCATTTATATATTCTAGCGGAAACCCTCTGTTCCATATCTTTTTCCCTGACAATTTCCCATAAATATTTGCAACCCTGCAAGACGAAGATATTCCATAGCCACAACTCCACCCTGCCGGGAAACACCAGGAATCATATGGCAACGTATCGTCATCCGTTTCATAGATGGTAGTACTGCCAGATTTGATAGCTTCCAGATATCCTAGATTTTTTCTACTATAGGAATTAGCAGGAATAAGAGAAGCTAGCTCTCCAGATTGTTGTGAAAATGGGAGAAACTGTATGTTGTGATCTAAATAATCTGGGGTTTTAGAATCACCTACAATGATCAGTCTAGCATTTGGAATTTTCTTCCACTGAGATATAGCTTCTGTTTCCGCATTGATTGTAGTAATAATTATGCTATTTGTATATTTTGACACTATCTTCCTCTAGAGATTTGCCTTCTTGAACAGATCTTTCTATTAGTTTATTGATTGCTTCTACTAACTTGGGGCGTTTTTGTTTGAAGCAAATATCAATCTTTCTCTTTATTTTACCTAAATCTTCGTCAGAAATATTTGAATGTATTTGATCTTCTAGCATCCAAAGGCGAATATGCATAATAATCAATTTGTCAATAACTTCGCCTATATTGTCTGTTTCGATATATTCCTTATTTTCTGGGATTTCTTTTTTAGCACATATGTCTTGAACATATTCTTTTATGTGTTGGTCTATTAGATTGCCTGGCATATTTTCCTTAATTTGGAAAGAATGTGACCATAATTTTTTGATAGAATTTCTTTGAAGTGGTGAAACCAGCACAGTGTCCGTATCCATGCCAGATCTTGAGTTAATTTTCCAGCAGCGCCACATTTTTCACATACAGCGCTACTTAGGTTTTCATGTTCATCAATAATTATACGAACCTGATCTCTTACATTATCTTCTGGTATTCTTAAATTGGTATAAATTCGCAAAGTGCCAAACTTCTCTTTAATTTGTACTATTTCAATTGCGCCAATTGGATATGTGGCAACTATAGATTCTAGCTTAATACACAGGCTCCATAGGATAGGAAACCAGCCATCTCCAATACAGAATCCATAATGTAGGTCATTGAAGAAGTGTGGGAATCTTTCGAGTAAAGTGTTTTTATTTGATTTATTCATATTATTATGTCCCGTATTATTTTCTCATCTTCTGTTAGCTTTTCAGGATAATAAGAAGCCCAAAAATCTGTAATTATGAGAATATTTTTTGCCAGAAATACGTTGCGATGTTTACAAACCTCACAATCGTACAATCTCAAACCATCTACTTCTAGATCCCAAATACCAAAAAGAACATATTCCTTTGCTGCTTCATTTTTAGTATAGCACCCTGATATATTCATTATTTCCCTGTTTGTGTCCGGTATGAAATACGATTCAACCAATGCTATTGTTTGTTCCTCAAAAATAATACGTATCATTCAATTATATCCTTTATTATCTTTTCGTCTGGAGTAAGAGGGGTTATGCTATTTATTGTTTCAAATGTGAATTCAATATCGAAATTGCAATCTGATTGTCCATCAATGAATTGCAGATAATTATGCACGATATAAGTCATATAACAATTATAGTATCGTAGTGTTTTAACTCCATATCCTTTAAAATCCCAAATGTGACAATAGGTACCGAATATATTATCGATAATTTCTGGTGAAATTACTAGATTTGTAATTTTACCAAATTTTGTAGGATTCATTGCTATGTTGGAGTTTGTCCCCAGAACCTGTATACGTTCTACATTATTTGATTCAGTTATTTGCATTGAGTGAATTTCACCCAAAACATCTTCGTCATCATTTATTATTTGCCACACCATTTTGAATAGCCTCAATTGGATTCTTACCACCAAGTTCTTTCCTAATTAATTCCTCTGCCGGGCCTGAAGACATTAATTTGTAGAACATTTTGTACAATGATTTTGTAGCAAAAGGCGGAAAGTCATAAAACTCTATCAATTTGTTTACTATCTTCTGTGCAGACCATCCTCGATTAATTGCCGTTGCAATATCTTTAGTATTCGATAAAACTATACTTTCAAATTCACCCAAAGATGCATCAATTTCGCTTTGAGAACTGTCTAGTTGCTGATATCCTTTAGACAGCGCAGCAACAATATCTGACCATTCTGATCTGGATAATTGACCATTAGGAATAGTTTCAGAAACAATCTGAATAATTAGTTTAGAATCAGGAATATCTTTTGTTTTTAGCCAAGATTTAATCTTTTTTCCAATATTGGGTCTAATCTGAGAAATATTCTTTGTTTCGTTTAATGTGCCCAAAATAATATCTTGTAGAGTACTGTTGAAAAGCTTTCTTTTGAACATTGGATCTTCTGCAGTGGTCTTGAATTGTGCTGCATGAGTTAACTCATGGGCTAGAATCGATTCTAGAGAATCTATATTAGTTTCTTCGCCTACATAGATTTCAATAGATCTTGTATCATCAAAAATATGCAGCCTGTTCTTTTCCCAGCGGATGATATCCGGCCTTATACCAAATGAAAGAAATAGGAACACGAAATAATGTGGAAGGTGATCTGTTGCCCTGAATCTCAGTTACTGTAGCGAGATCTTTGGCCAACACTTCCCCTTCTCTATGGAAACCGATTTGGTCTAGTTTTTCTCTGGTTCTGTGAAGAATTTCTTTAGCCTGGCTAAGCTGGCCTCCAGGAGTGGGCCCTATGGCCAATTTCTCAAATTGTTTGGCAAACTCTAGAATTTCAAAATATGTAGACATTACTAAATACTGAATTATTCTATAGCCGATCTTTTTGATAGACGAAAAACGCATCTTCAAATTCTTTTGGACTAAGAGAGTTGATCTTTTCTATTGCTTGCTGTGGAGATACATCATGATCCTGTATTACCCATTTGATAAGCAATTCTTTACGATTTTTGGCTTGTTCTGATCCCCATTTTCTTGGCCACTCTCCATTTTGCCGCAAAAGACGAATCATCGGTTCCCCTGTCAATATTCGATCAGGATTCTGGTAAGATTCACTGAAATAATCACCAGGTTCTACTGTAGGGAACTGTGGGTTATAGTAAGACCATTTATCTTCTTTGTCATCGGTTGGTTTTTGTCTCCAATCGCCTTTTCTTTCCCATTCGGAC
>Ga0172381_10007085_pt1 | contig 11141 bp, 12 predicted proteins | sample Leawel6488metaG_FD_119754 | JGI IMG/M metagenome (GOLD analysis project Ga0172381, IMG submission 119754) | Leachate microbial communities from a municipal landfill in Southern Ontario, Canada - Leachate well 64-88 metaG | ecosystem: Engineered > Solid waste > Landfill > Unclassified | place... | reverse complement strand
TGAGGAAAGATATTTTTGAGATACTGGAAGAGATAAACCGCCTTGGTTTTGTTTCCAATATAAATACGAATGCCTCATTGGTCACGCCGGAGATCGCCAAGAGGATGTCGGAATTGGGTTTTAAAAGCGTAGACGTCTCTTTGCACGCCGATAACAGAAAGAATTTTTTACGGTTTACGGGGTCGGAATTATTCGACCAAACAGCCGCCGGGATCAAAAATCTGATCAAGGCGGGAGTTCCTCCGAGCATCGCTTTTGTAGCTACTTCCGTGAACATCAGCTGGGCGTCGGACGTTGTAAAAACGGCCGCGAACCTGGGAGTAAGATCCATGCACACAATAGTCCTGGTCGAAAGAGGCAGGGCGGCCGGGAGCGGCCTGACCGTGAAAATGGCGGACTTGAAAAAAGCTTACGACAAGCTCATCAAGCAAGGGGAAAAATATAAGGTCGATCTCTTTTTGGAATGTCCGTTCAACTTGCACGAAGGGATCGCTTCCTACGGGATGGAGGATATTGAGATGGATGGAGGCTGTTTCGGCGGAAGGTATTTAGCTTGCGTCCAGGCGAACGGAGACGTTACGCCTTGCGCCCTTTTTCCCGATTACGTGGTCGGGAACATCAAACAAAAAAAGTTTTTCGATATTTGGAATTCTTCGGAGATGTCCGCGTTGGAAGGAGGAAAGTATGAACTGCCGGAAGGATGCGGACGCTGCGAGATATTGGCAAAATGCCATGGCGGATGTCCGACATCAAGCTATTCTCCGGAGGGGTTCGTTCCGGACCATTTCTGCGTAAAAAACAAAAATAATAATTAATAGATCTGATATGGCAAAAATAACATTCAATGAAGATCTTTTTTCCTTGGTCCCCTCGCCGGAAGATCCGGGAGTGGCTTTCGTTTTTAATAAGAAGGACGGTTCCATCTTCCAGATCGAAGGGGTTACCAAAGAGATAATAACCGGGCTGAAAGGCAAGAAAAAGGAGGAAGAATCTCTTGTCGACGCTTATATAGCTAAATATAAAATGGGCGCCAAGGATGTAAAAAGTTTCAGATCTTTTTTGGCTAAAGTTAAAAAAGCCAGAGTTATCATTAACTGAAAAGACCATGCCAGCCTCCAAGGAAAAAACGAAATTTTATATCCAATGGCATCTTTCCGACAGGTGCAATTTAAGATGCAAGCATTGCTACGTTTCGGAGAGGAAGACGCACCTGCCTTTACCCAAGTTAAAAGACGGCATCGACAACGTGTTAAGGCCTGTTTCCAATTGGGTTGACGAGATCAGCGTTTGTTTGTCGGGAGGGGAGCCGTTTTTATATCCTGACCTGGCAGAGATAGTCCTTCATCTTAAAAAATGGAAAAAGGTCAAAAAAATAATGTTTACCTCCAACGGGACGCTGGCCGATAAAAAACTTTTAGGCAAGATAGGGAAGCATATCGATAATATCCAAATAAGCCTGGAAGGAGGAAAAGAGGCGAACGATCAAATAAGAGGAGGCGGAGTCTACGACCTCGTAAAGAAGAATATTCCCGTATATAGATCGTTGGGATGCAAGATCGCTGTTAACATGACGGTTCACAAACTCAACTATAAGGAGATCCCGGCGGTTATAAAGTTTTGCGAGGACAATAAAGTCGATATTTTCGCAATCTCCCGCCTTGTTCCCATCGGTAGCAACAATGAGGTGGCGAAATTAATGCTTTCCAAGAAACAAACAGAAGAGATATATTCCGGCCTGGTTTTTTTGTCGAAAAAAAAGAAGCTGAAATTTTCTTTTAACAGAACCTTATGGAACATCATCGACAAAAAGATCGGCCATCCTTGTTCTGTCGGATTGAACGCGGTTGCGATATTGGCGGACGGGACGCTTTTGCCTTGCCGCAGGCTGGAAATACCGATAGGGAATTTTTTGAACGGTGATTTTGTCGACGTTTGGCTAAACTCCCCCGTTTTGAATAAATTGAGAGATCGGGGGAAAATAAAAAAATGCGGCTCTTGCGAACATTTGGAAAAATGCGGAGGATGCAGGGCCGTAGCTTACGGAAAAACCGGGGATCTTTTATCAGAAGATCCTCAGTGTTTTAAACTATGAGCATCTTTCCCAGACATGTTTCTGCGGGAGACAACGTCATTATCCATGTGAAAATGATGAATCTTTCTTCCGTCTGCTTGCCGGTCAGTTTGGATACTTATATCCAGAATAAAGACAGAGGATCAAAAAAATGGATAGTACGTGAAGGCTTTTTCCTCCTCCCTCCGGCCGAAGACGGGAAAGAAGGGGTTGTTGAAAGGTATTTTTCCGTTGCTACCGACGGGAAGATGCCGCTTGGGAGGTACGATTGCTTCACCAGTATCAAATATCTGGACAGGAAAAGCATGTCTTTGACCAAAAAAGACGACCATTTTTTTCTTGAAGAGATAACCATTTCGGTGGAAGGAAGCTCGATCATATTAAAAAACAGTTCTCCGGTCGCCGCCGGCGTTAAAATATACCGTATTGGGGGGAGTGCCACAAAAAAAATAAGGGGGCTGGGGAAGATCAAATTTCCGAGGGTAGGGTTTCTTTATGCTGTCTACGCCAACAATAGCATATTGACCTGATATTGCGGCCGCATCTTCCCTCTCGGGCAACCGTTTCCTGCAGGGCGGTTTTTTATCCATAGAACAGAGCTGTTTGCTTTGAACGGGTTTTTTGAGCTATATTTAAATCAATGGAAAATCACAGTTTGTTCGATAAGGAAGAGGTCGGCCAGGAGGTCGTTTTTTCGGTGTCGGAATACATCGAGTTTTTGAATTTGAAGATAAAGCCTTTCGAGGTGAAGATCGTCGGCGAGGTCGGCCAGGTGCAATTCGGTCCGACCGGCCATGTTTATTTTTCTCTCAAAGACGAAAAAGGAGGAGCGATGATCAATTGCATAATTTGGAAATCGAGCTATCGGACTTACGGTATCGCGCTGAAGGAAGGGATGAAGATCGCGGCTGTCGGCCGGTCCGAGATATACGCGCCGTCGGGCCGGTTGTCGTTCGTCGCCCGGATGATCTCTTTGGCCGGAGAGGGGGCGTTAAAAAAGGAATACGACCGCATAAAAGCCCTGTTGGAAAAGGAGGGGATATTCGCCGAAGAAAAGAAGAGGCCTTTGCCCCGCTATCCCCACAAGATCGGCGTCATAACTTCCCGCCAGGGAGCGGTGATCGCTGATTTTTTGAACAATTTGGGAAAATTCGGCTTCAACGTGAGGATGATCGATTCGAGGGTCGAAGGCCAGGAGGCGGTGTCGGACCTGCTGGCGTCCATCAAGTCTTTCCGAAAAAAAGACATAGAGGTTCTGGTCGTGATGCGCGGCGGCGGTTCGATGGAGTCGATGATGGCTTTCAACAATGAATTATTGGTCCGCGAGATAGCTACCTTTCCTTGTCCGGTGATAGCCGGGATCGGCCACCATAAAGATGTCCCCTTGGCCGCTTTGGCCGCGGACGCGATGGTCTCTACCCCGACGGCGGCAGCCAATTTGCTTGGCGAATCCTGGCAGAAGGCGGCGCTTCTTTTGGAACGCAGCCAGCGTCAGATAATTTCCAGCTACGAAAGGACCCTAAACAGTTCCAATATGCTTTTGCAAAGATCTTTGTCGAAGATAAAGGAATTGCATAGCCGCATTATTGGCCAGTACAGGGAGATGGAAAACAACTTGAGGCTGTTCCTTCAAAAGATCGACCAGGGTTTGGCAGCGGCCAGGATCGAGATAAAAAATAATTTTGGCAGATCTTGCAGTTCCTTTTCTTCGATGTTGAAGGCCGCGGTCCGGCAGCTGGAGTACGCCCAAAAAACAACAGCCCTTAATGATCCAGAAAGGCAGTTGAAGCTGGGCTATAGCATCGCTTCTTGCAAGGGAAAGATATTGCGAAGCGTTGCCGGAGCCAGCGAGGGAGAAGAAATGGACCTGAGGCTGTCGGACGGGGCCATCTCTTCGGAAATAAAAAAGGTTAAAAAGGATGTTTAATTTCTTTAAAAGCTATGGTGTGGCAAGCCAATTTTTAGCTCGGTGAGCTATGGTGCGGCAAAGCCAGCCTTCGCTGAAGCTACGGCTTGGCAAAGTATGGAAACAAAAAAAGAAACAAAAAATAATTTGAACGGTAATTTAAAAAAATTAGCCGAGATCACGGCCTGGTTCGACGACCAGAAAGAAGTTGACGTAGAAGAAGGATTGAAGAAGGTCAAAGAAGCGGTTTCCTTGATCAAGTCCAGCAGGGAAAGGCTTAAGGAGGTGGAGAACGAATTTGAAGAGATCAAAAAAGAGATAGACCTTGATGAAGGGAAAGAATCGGAAGAGAAGGAGGTCGAATTTTAAAAAACAAAAAACCGCTCCGCAAAATTGCGGGGCGGTTTTTTTGTTGAATCTATCCCCACGGGAATTCCCTTCCGAAATGGCCCCAAGCCGATGTCCGGCGGAATTTTATTTTTCCCAGGCTGAGGAACTCGTAAATTGCTTTAGGAGACAGATCATAGCCGATTATCTTTTCTTCTTTGCCGTCTATCTCGGCGACAGCCATTACCGGTTCTTTTTTTCCGATGGCGTAGGCAAGTTTGGTCCTGACGGTTTTCGCGCCACTTTTTTTCAACAGATCGACGGCGATGCGGCGGGCCATATAGGCCCCGCTGCGGTCGACCTTGGTCCAGTCCTTGCCGGAAAAAGAGCCTCCTCCAACGCCGATCTCCGGGCCGTAGTTATCTATCATTATTTTTCTCCCGGAAAGGCCGGAATCCGCGTCAAACCCTCCCATCTCCCATTCGCCGGCCGGGTTGATCAGATATTCTTCGGATTTTATCAAAGCGCAGACCGCTTTTTTGAGATCTTCCGTTTTTGTTTTTTGGAAGCTGGCGACGACGGTTTTTATCCGGCCGTCTTCGATCGTCACCTGCGTTTTCCCGTCGTAGGGAAACTGGCTGTAGAGTTTGTTGCAAAGCTTGCGGGCAAGCTCATATTCGAGGGGCATGAAATTATTGGTCTCGCTGGTGGCGTAGCCGATCATTATTCCCTGGTCGCCGGCGCCTCCGTTATTAACGCCTTTGGAAATGAAAGGGCTCTGCTGAGAAACGTAGATCTTCACGTTGTATTTTTGGCCGAGGATCTTTTTGATCGTGTCCTCGATGTTCAGTCTTGCTTCGCTGGTCACCTCGCCGGAAACGGAAATATTGTCATGGCCGCCCATGATCTCTATCGCTACCCGGCTTTTCGGGTCGAGTTCCAGAAAAGCGTCCAGCAATATGTCGGCCAGGTAATCGCATAGCTTGTCGGGATGCCTTGGAGAAACGAATTCGCACGTTTTTGTGTTTGCCATAAGTAAGACGGATATTTAACTTTTATTATTTTTTTAAAAAAAATCTTCCGGCAGGGAAGAATTTCAGCTTTTAAGCTAATTTATCTTTCCCCGCGCGGGGGTTGGAGTTGGCACCTTTCGGAGGATTCCGATGGTTGCCAGCGGGTCGCAGAGCCAAATCTCTCGCCGCCTTCAAGATAACTTATTCAATTTTGTTTTTTTATTATATTATATTTTTTCTTTTTTGGAAAGTTCTTGAATATTCGGGATATAAAACGAAACACCGGGGGTTAACCAGGTGTTATCGCAAGGGAGGCAGAAGATGAGGGTTTTGAGGGAGGGGATCAATTATGAAAATTGAAATAAAGTAAAAAAAAACGATAAGGCCTCTTAATATGAGAAACCTAAAAGAACATGCTGATATCCAGCTCGTGCCGTTGGGCAACAGTGTTGCAATAGGCAGGCGCGATATCAGGTAAATTTATTTTAACATCAGAGAAATTGGTGTCAAGCCTTTTTGAGAAGGCGCCAGAGCAAAGAAAAAACCGGCTGGTTTGCCGGTTTTTGTTGGCCCTATCTTAACCCAGAGCCTTCCTTGATATCATCGGACACCGCGGTCAAAGACAGCTTCTCTCCGCCTTCGGCCAAAGCTTCCACTGCCACCAGCATCATTCCTTGGCTGATGCCTTGGCCCATTTTGCGTTCGGCCAGATTGACCACGAAGACGCATTTTTTGCCGGCAAGCTGTTGCGGCTGGAAATGCTTTCTTATCCCGGCGAAGATCGTTTTCTGTCCGATCTCGGCGCCGAAGTCCACTTTGAGCTCGACGAGCTTTTCGCTCCATTCGGGAACAAGGCATTCCAGGATCTTTCCGATCCTCAAATCCGTTTTATCGAAATCCGCGTATTCGATGGTTGGTTTCATAAAATTTAACGGTCAATTCCTCCCTGCAGAGAGGGGCGATGGTTATTCATTATTAATACAACAAATGAAAATTATTTTAAATAGGAGGCCGTATTTTGCTTTTACCGGCTGATTTTCGTAAAATGAAATGCAGAGACCGCCGAGCGGCGGAAAGCGGATATCTCTCAGGAGCAGTCCGGTTGACGAGATCGTAATGCTTTTGTATGTATAGTTTGCGGCAATAATTATCAATTTAATTTTTTTAAAGAAAGCTATGTCAATGTTCGATCAATTGAAGCAGTTAAAACAGCTTAAAGATCTTCAGGATCAGATGAAGAAAGAAAAGATGGAGATGGAAAAGAACGGCGTCAGGGTCGTGGTCAACGGCAAAATGGAAATAGAGGAAATAAATTTGAACCCGGACCTGGACATAGAGCATCAGGAAAAAGCCCTTAAAGACTGCATCAACGACGCGATGCACAAAGTCCAGATGGAGATGGCCCAAAAGATGTCAAAGATGGGGATGGGAAATTTTGGCCTTTAGCCTGAAACCTGTAACTTGGAACTTGAAACCTTTTTTCTATTATCCCGCGTTTTCAATTCCAACAAAGTAATATCTAAACCATGGAAATAAGGCAAATAACGGTGGGGAAATTGCAAACCAACTGTTTTTTGCTTGTTTCCGATGGCGAAGCCGCCGTTATCGATCCGGGAGGAGAACCGCAAAAGATCCTTTCGGAATTGGAAAGAACCAAGGCGAAGTTGAAATATATCATCAACACCCACTATCATTTCGATCATACTTTTGCGGACAGGGAGATAAAAGAGGCGACCGGCGCCGAGATACTGATCCATCGGTCGGAAAAAGATTTTTTAGTGTTTGAGATGGACAGGTTCTTAGACGATGGCGAGGAAATAAAAATAGGAAAGGAGTCTCTCAAGGTTGTACATACGCCCGGTCATTCCAAGGGAGGCATCTGTTTGTTCGGAGAAGGCTTCGTTCTTTCCGGGGACACTCTTTTTAAGGGCTCTTACGGCCGGGTCGATCTTCCCGGCGGTTCTGCTGAAGAGATGGCCGCCTCACTCGAAAAACTGGCGAAGATGATCCAGCCCGGAACGGCGGTCTATCCGGGGCACGGCCAGAATTTCAAAGCCTAGCTGGCAATTTTGAGGTTTTGCCGTTGGCCGCGATATGGTAATATGTAATAGATATATATGGTATCTCTAAGCCCATACTCGATCCCTCCGCTGGCAATTTCCATTCTGTTCCTGTTTTTGGGATCGGCAATTTATTTTAAGAACAAAAGATCGGCCGCCAATACTATTTTTGCCTTGCTTTCTCTCGTCACTTTTTGGTGGCAGTTTTCCTGGTTTGTGCTTTTCAATGTCCAAGATCCGGCCTTGGCTTCGATCCTTGTCAAGGTCGGTTACATGGGAATAATATTTATTCCCGTTTTTTTCTACCATTTTTTTCTTGCGTTCATGGGAAGGGTCAAGGGGCTAGATAAATACGCGCTGTATTTTATGTACGCAGCCAGCCTTTTTTTCGAGATATCTTTGTTTTCCACGAATTTTTTTATCCAAGGATATTACGAGTATTTTTGGGGATTTTACCCCAAGGCCGGTATTCTGCATCCGGTATATCTGTTTTTTCTGACAGCCGTTTCGCTTAGGTCTGTTTTTCTTCTCTACAAGAGCTACCTCGAAGAGAAAGGCGGAGGTACCATAAAATCCAAGCAGACCAAGAATCTGCTGATCGGTCTTCTCATTTATTTCTCGGCTTCCACGGACTTTTTGGTGAATTACGGGATCGAATTCTACCCGCTCGGATTTATTTTTGTTTTCATCTGTTTGTCCATCATCGCTTACTCGATCTCCAAATATCATATGTTCGACATAAGGGTCATTTTGACCGAAATGCTTGTCGGCATTATGGCGGTCGCTTCTTTTGTTGAGGCGCTTCTTTTTCAGGATCTTTGGACCAGGATCTTCGGCTTTGGTATTTTTGCCCTGCTGTGCGTTATAGGCTATTTGCTGACCAGGTATACCTATCGGGAAGTGCGCGCCAAGGAAAATTTCGAACAAATGGTCCAAGAGCGCACTAAAGAACTGGAACAGAGCAAGAAGGTCTCCGAGGACCGCGCCGCCGAGCTGGAGAAATGGTACAAGCTCACCATCGGCCGGGAACTCCGCATGGCCGAGCTCAAGGATAAAATAAAGGAGATGGAGGATAAGAAGTAAATTTTAAAAATATGAATTTTTTCGCGATAATTTGTTTTATATGCGCTTCATTGGCTTTTTTTGCCGGTTATTCGGTTTGGATGTCCGGGTTCAGAAAAAAACTTAACCAATCTTGGGCGCTTTTTAATTTTTCCATAGCTATTTGGATGATCGGCTTGGGAGAAACAATGAACGTTGACAACGAACTCTCAGCTTTGGTGGCCCAGAAGATCCTTTATATAGGCACGATAATGATCCCTCTCTCTTTCTCTTATTTCGCCGCCTTGCTGTCCAAAAAAGAAGAAAACGCGGAGAAGCTTCTTTACATAAATTCTTCAGCAGCCGCCTTTTTCCTGGCAACGCTTTTTTTGGGAAGGTTTTTTATAGAAAAAATATTAGAAAGGACCGATTTCGGTTATTTTCCCATACAGGCCGGAACGCTTTATTATCCTTTTCTTGCTTGGTTCGCGGTGATGGTCATCTATGGTTTTGTCCTTTTGAGGGGCGGGTTGAGAAACAAGGCCGCTAGCGCGGTCGAGAAGCAGCAGATCAGCTTTATGATGTGGGGGGCGATGGTGGGATTTATCGCCGGTTCCGTTAATTTTTTGCTCGACTTCGGGATAGTTATCCCTCCGTTCTATAATCTTTTGGTCCCTTCCTATCTTTTGTTCGTCGGATACGCGATAGCGACCAAGCAATTTTTCGGGATCAAGGTGATCTTTACGGAAATGCTGGTGGTCGGGATGGGAATGATATTGATGGTTTTGCCGTTCTTCATGCCGAATTTTATTTTGCAGGTTGTAATGGTGATGGTTTTCGTTGTTTTCTGCCTGTTCGGCTATATGCTGATAAGGTCAATGTTGAAAGAGGTCAGACAGAAAGATATTCTCGCCGGGATGGTCCAGGAGCGGACCAAAGAGCTCGAAGCGAGCAAAAAGGTTGCCGAAGAAAGGGCGGCCGAACTGGAGAAATGGTATAATCTTACCATCGGCCGGGAGCTCCGTATGGCCGAATTGAAAGGCAAGATCAAAGAGATAGAGGATAAAAATAATCAGGCCAATAATTAAAATATTTATGGACCTTTATCCGGCAATTTTTTTCGTATCGGGAATATTAGCCGGTTTTGCCGGATTTTTGATCCTGGCCGCCAATATTAAAAGCCTCTTGAACCGATCTTGGTTCCTTTTCAATCTGTCCTTAATGGCTTGGCTTTTGGGTTTTGGTCTAGGTTTTACCTCCGATCCCGGGACAGCCGTTCTGGCGGAAAGGATTATGGACGGAGGGACGATCTTTATACCCGTCTCCCTTCTTTATTTTGTTCTGATCCTGACTGGCCATTATGAAAAACGGAAATTATTCGTTGCGGCCAACGCTGCCATCACGGCGGTTTTTCTGGCTTTGATGCTGTTCACAAACTTTTTTTTCGCGGGGTTGGGGGAGTTCGTGAAAGAAATGAATTATTACGTTTTTGATTATGGCTGGGCGTATTATCTTTTCTTGGTTTGGTTTGCCGCTCTCGCCGCCTACAATTTTTATTTTTTATTTTCGGAAGCGAAGAAAGAAAAGTCCGATCCGGTAAGAAAGCAACAGCTCAATTTCGTATTTTGGGGGATATTGATAACTTTCTTTTCCGGCTCTATCAATTTTTTGGTCGATTCCATCACCATACCGCTTTACTACAATCTTCTGGTTCCTTTTTATTTGGTATTTGTCGGCTATGCTATTATCAGAAATCAACTTTTTGATATAAAGGTCATTGCCACGGAGATACTGGTCGGAGCCATGGGCTTTATACTTTTGGTCTTTCCGTTTTTAATGCCAAATAACAGCCTTAGGATATCGGCGGCGATCGTTTTTGCGGTTTTTTGCCTTATAGGCTACCTGCTTGTCAAAACGACCATGGAGGAGGTTAACGCCAAGGAATCTTTAGAGTTAAAGGTGAAAGAGCGCACAAAAGAGCTGGCCCAGGCCAATAAAGGATTACTGGAGAGGCAGGCGGAAGTCGAGAAATGGTACAAACTTACCATCGGACGCGAGCTGCGCATGGCCGAGTTGAAGGATAAAATAAAAGAGTTGGGCGGAACTAAATAGAATATGATAATAGAATCGATATTGGTACTCATTTTAATAGCTGCCTACAGCCTCATGGCTGTTTTGACCTTGTTTTCGAACCCAAAGAACAGAACCAACCAATCGTTCGCCTTGATGATGCTTTTTTTAATGCTTTGGAGCGCCAGCAATTATTACGAGAACGAACCGGTGGCGCGTTCTTTCGCTCCCTTGCTCCTTCGTTTTGATTTCGCTTTCGCGATCATGCTGGGCTTTTTTTTCTTCTTTTTCTGCCTCAATTTCCCCAAGCCGGGAAGCACTAGCCTCAAAAAGAAAATAGCGGCATTATTGCCGGCGTTAGCTCTCGCCGTCCTTTCTTTTGGGGATCTGGTCATAACAAATATCCGTTTTGACGAAGGGACGATAAACAACGATGAAGGACCGCTTGGCCTTGTTTATTTCTTTTTTCTAGCTTTTTATATATTCGCCGGATGTTTGAAACTGGCCATGAGCCGCAGGAAGGCGACCGAGACCGAAAAGGTCCAGATATTTTATATCCTTTCCGGATTTTTCGTTTCGGGAACCATCGCTCTTATTTTCAATCAGCTTCTTCCGCTTTTTATGTTCGTTCCGATGGATATAGCGAGGATCGG
>Ga0172381_10007084_pt1 | contig 11141 bp, 20 predicted proteins | sample Leawel6488metaG_FD_119754 | JGI IMG/M metagenome (GOLD analysis project Ga0172381, IMG submission 119754) | Leachate microbial communities from a municipal landfill in Southern Ontario, Canada - Leachate well 64-88 metaG | ecosystem: Engineered > Solid waste > Landfill > Unclassified | place... | reverse complement strand
TATAAAAGCTACCGGGTGGACATACAGGGTAGCAGCAATAATCGGTATTACAATTCCGGTCGTAATAGCAAATATAGTACTGGTATACCAGATAGGAAAGGAGATAGCTGGTAAAAGGATCGGGTTACTGTCCGGTTTAATGGTTGCTTTTGTCGGGTGGAATATATTCTTTTCCGTATGTACTATCCCCAATATTGTTGGGATTCCGTTCCTGCTCGCCATAATAAAATTAACATTGATGTGGATGAACAGGAGAATAAAACTGTGGAAGCTTGTGTCAGCCTTGTTCATATTAACAGTTGTCATTATTTTTACTCACCCAATCGCAACTGTATGGGTATGTATATTTATTGTAATGATGCTGGTTGTTCAATTTATACGATTATCAAGGTCAGGGAATATAAAAGCCGTTAGAGAATATAGCATTGTTGTTTTTGCTGTTATAGTAGTAGTAATAATATTGTGGCAGATAACAGGTTATGTTGATCAAATGATAAATTTGTTTAATTTCGGTTTTTGCCCTGCAACACTCGGGTTTACACCTCCCTCTACAATAGGTGCCGAACCTATTATTGTACCAATGGATGTGGCTGGGCTTATTAAGGCAGAATTTATTGATTCATCAGCCAATATTACGGTGACACCCAGTATAGAAACATTGACGACAGCCCCGTTTTATGAGAGCCTGTGGAATGTGTTAGGTATGTTTGCTTATCTGGCGTTGGCTATTTCTGGTATCTGGTATTATTTTTCAAATAAATCAGATTCAAGAGGAGCACTGATTGTAATCTATGGTTTGATAATTTTAAGCGGAGGTTTTTTGCCGATGTTCTTTGGTATGTCATTTCTCGAACATCGATGGTGGCTTTTGGCAGAGATCATATTGTCAATACCGCTGGCATGGGCAATTTTACAGGCTGCTGGTAGGAGAAAAGGGGTTATTGCTGCTGGTTTGGTTGTTGCCATTTTGTGCTTGCTTAATATTACCGGGTTACCGGCCAATATGGATAACAGAGATATTTCGAAGAATCAACTTGCCCGGTATGCGTTTACGGAAGGAGAATTAGAGGCAATAGGATATATATCAGGTGAATATAGTGGCACGATTGGAGTTGATGAATATTACACGCTGGCTGCAAATATGGATGGGTTAGTAAAAAACAAAGAAAATCGTATTATCAATATTTCTGATAACCTGATAAAAGGGACAGCTATTACCACTGATATTGTGATAATTCGTAATGAAGTACGATATGGGTTGCTGGCCTCCGGCAGCGGTACTGTGTTTCGTCTTACCTATGACCCGGTAAAAATATTAGAGGATGAAGGATATAGTGTTGTTTATTCGAATAATGATGCAATTGCTTTAGCCAAGTAGCTTGACAGAAGCGTAATTTTAAAATACAATAGATAGGTAGGTAGGGACAATGGTTCAAGTAAAAGAAGTGAAAGAAAAAAAACTGGTAGATCGTAATCAGAAAGGGCTGTATTGCCATCATTGCTTCGAAAATAAAGGTGAATTCAATGAGACACTGACGAAGCATGGCAAAAACACTTTCTATACCGATGAAAAAACGGGGGATAAATTACCCAGACAGCGGTATATTTGTCATACCTGTGGTCGGACAGATAAGGTGCCGTTAACCCAAGAGGATGTAGATTACATCAAGGAATGGTTTGATCTTAATGAAGATTAAGTTGATGACTGCCTTTTCCGGCGGCCCCCATAAGTGGGGGCTTGACCTTGTAAGGGGGTTATATGACCATGATATAGAAGCTGTTCAGGTAATGAACCGTTACAGTATGATGTTAAATATGCTGTTTCAGCCGGGAGTTGATATTGTCCATTCTACAGTCCCATTTCTTTTTAAATTATGGCATAAACCTCTTGTGGTTACGATAAAAGGAGATTATACGATTGAGGATAATATTTACCAGAAATACTATCCTTACCTGATAAAACAGGCAGATGTTGTTACTACTCCCAGTGAGTATATGAAGGATAAAATTAACGTTCCTGATGCAATCGTTATTCCGAATGCTATTTATCCTGATACTATCGTTCCTGTGGTACATCGTCATAAGGGAATAGTCAGTATAGCCACGATAATGAATTTTTATTTTAAGGGGAAAGCGGAAGGGACTGTTCACCTTAAACAATTGATGGATAGTGCTCAATTACAGGGTGTCAGGCATATTGTAGTTGGTGATGGGCCATATTTGCAAACGATGAAGCATATGATAGATACAAATGGTTCAACACGGTTTTCCGGCCTGCTGCATGATTCAGGATTAGTGCTTGGAAATAGCGATATATTCCTATACTATTCTTACCATGATAATTTTCCAAATGTGATTCTCGAAGCGATGGCATATGGTTTGCCGGTACTAACCAATAAGGTTGGGGCAGTGTCAGAAATTATCACAAACGGGTATGATGGGTTTGTGGCGGAAAACGATGATGAATACATTGATATCATGAAAGAACTTATCAGTAATGTTGAACTAAGAGAGAAAATTGGTAAAAATGCACGGAAAAGCATAGAAGAAAAGTTCAACTGGAATACCATCATAAACCAATACATTGATATATATGGGAGGTTCAATTAATGTCGGAAGTAAGCTGGTTCGAACGGATTGCATTATGCATTAGCAATAAAAATTTACCCATTGGCATTGTCGGCCTTGGGTATGTCGGTTTACCTCTGGCAGTGGCGTTTGCAAATAAAGGCTACCGAGTAATAGGAGTAGATGTTAATCAGAAAAGGATTGATGATGTGAATTCAGGTATTTCTCCTATCACCGATGTCAAGAATGGTACATTGCACAGGCTGGTAAAAAAAGGATTGTTAACAGCCACAACCAAGCCGGAAGTATTGTCAGGGGCTTTTGCGGTAATCATGTGTGTTCCCACTCCCGTAACTAAGAGCAAACAGCCCGATTTATCTTATGTGAAAACCACATCGGAAACAGTAGGCCGATGCATGAGCGAAGGTACACTGGTTATCCTTGAAAGTACGACTTATCCCGGTACTACTCGTGAAGTTGTTGCTCCGATAATAGAAAATGCATCTGGTAAGAAAAACTATTACCTTGCCTATTCACCCGAGCGGGTTGATCCGAGCAGCCGGAATCATACGTTCAGTAATACTCCGAAGCTGGTAGCTGGTTTGAATGGGCAGGCTACAGACCTTGCTAGTGAACTGTATTCGAAAATAGTATGCAAGGCGGTTCGGGTATCGAGTCCTGAAATAGGTGAAACAGCCAAGGTATTCGAAAATGTTTTCAGGAGCGTTAATATCGGTCTGGTTAACGAACTGGCCATGATGTGTGAACGGCTTGGTATCAGTGTATGGGAAGTTTTAAATGCCTGCGAAACGAAGCCGTTCGGATTTATGAGATTCAATCCTTCACCGGGTGTAGGCGGTCACTGTATTCCGGTTGATCCGTACTATCTTGATCAGAAGGTGGTAGAAGCAGGGTATCACAGCCGGTTTATCCGTGTGGCTATGGATATAAACGAAAGCATGCCTGAATACGTGGTGAACGGCATAGCCAAAGCCCTTGATCAAAGACAGGGGAAGGCACTATCAAGGTCACAGATACTGTTACTTGGGCTTGCTTTCAAGCCGAATGTCGGTGATGTCCGTGAGTCACCTGCGGTAGAGGTAATGGTAGAACTCCATAAACGTGGAGCAGGATTAAAATATCATGATCCGTTTGTGCCGGAAGCTAAATTACCGTGGGGTACCATTCCTTCAATCAATAGGTCTGATATGGCAGCTTCACTGGCTGAATCTGATTGTGTTGTCATGCTGACTAACCACAGCTATTATGCGAATATATGGAGGATGATAATCGAGAACTCGAAGCTGCTCTACGATGCTCGTGGCTGGACATATACGTTGAGTGCCTATAAGCTGACAAATCCTCATGGGTTGCCTAATGTCGTAAGGTTGGGAGAGTAATGAAAAAGAATATTGCCGTAGTTGGTGCCGGATATTGGGGAAGCAATCTGGTCAGGAATTTTCATAAGCTTGGTGTTTTGAACACTATTGCTGATTATGATGTAGGGATACTTCTCGATATGGAATTATATTATCATGAATCCGTTACGATTACCCAGAATTATGATCATGTGCTGAATAACCCGGATATAGAGGGTGTTGTTATCGCTACTCCTGCCGGAACCCATTTTAAACTGGCTGCTCAAGCTATTGCTGCCGGTAAGGACGTATTTATCGAAAAGCCGATGGCATTATCATCAGAAGAAGGCCAAAGATTGTGCGACTTGGCAGAGGGTGCCGGGAGGATGATACTGGTTGGTCATGTCTTAGAGTATCATCCCGCAATAGCCGAGTTATACCGGATAGTGAAAAGCGGCCAGCTTGGCCGGTTGCAGTACATTTACTCGAACCGGCTTAATATGGGGAAGTTCAGGACTAATGAAAATGTTTTGTGGAGCTTTGCCCCTCATGATATTTCTATCATGCTCTCATTAACCGGTCAGATGCCGGTACGGGCTGTTACCCATATGGCATCGTTTATAACCAAGGGAGTTGCCGATGTGACTGTTACCGGTCTTGAGTTCCCTGACGGAGTGAAAGGTCATATTTTTGTGTCGTGGCTTCATCCGTATAAAGAACAGAGGCTTGTGGTGATCGGCGATAAAGGGATGGTAACCTTTAATGGTGAAGTTGGATCAGAATTAATTTTTTACAATAAGACAGTGGGTTTTGAAAATAATATTCCCGTCCCGGAAAACAGGTCATCGCAGGTAATAGAATATGATAAAACAGAGCCGTTGACTATAGAATGTCTCGATTTTATTCGTGCAATCGGTGAGCGAAAGGCTCCGATGATTGACGGGAAACAGGGTGTAAAAGTATTGAAGGTGCTTGAAATGTGTCAGGCGGCAATGAAGGAGTAGATCATGAATATTTCAGAGCGTGACGTAAAATTACTTGCGGAGGGTCGGTATAATCGCCGGTACCATAAAGCGTGGGGATGGATAGCTATAGCCTCATTGCTATTTTGTGCAGCTTATATAACAGTTGCAAGTAATATCGATATGGATATTACCCGTGTATACGAGTATAACGGACAGAGGATTGAGATAAAAAGTGAACTATACCAGAAAAACTATTTTTATATTGATGGTGAGTGGCAGCCGCTGGACGAGATCGAACCAATAAAGAATTACGGCAATATTAACCCGACTACCATATTCCTTGCCGTTGCCCTGCTTGGCTATCTCTCATTTTTCGTTTATTTGAGAAGACAACAGAATTTTGTTAATGAGATGGTAACGGATTTTAAGGCAAACGGTTCGGTATCGGACAGGTTTGTTGATTATACTCCTATTAAAAAGGAGAAAAAGAAGAAATGATATTCGTCCACAGTAGCAGTATTGTTGATAACGATGTAAAGATCGGAGACGGAACGAAGATATGGCATTTTTGTCATGTTTCCTCCGGTGCCATTATCGGTGATAACTGCTCTCTTGGCCAGAATGTTTTTATTGGTAAAAACGTGGTAATCGGCAATGGTGTCAAGATACAGAATAATGTGTCGATATATGAAGGGGTTACTCTCGAAGATGACGTGTTTTGCGGGCCAAGCTGCGTTTTTACCAATGTGATAAACCCACGATCGAATATATCCCGGAAGGATGAGTACAAACCAACTCTGGTTAAAAAAGGTGCTTCGATTGGAGCAAATGCAACGATTGTTTGCGGTAATACTATAGGTAATTATGCGTTTATTGGGGCAGGTTCTCTGGTAACGCATGATATCGGCGATTATGAACTGGTTTATGGTGTGCCGTCTAAACACCATGGGTGGGTGTGCGAATGTGGCTGTAAGCCGGTAAAAGTTCGTGATGGCATGCTGTTCTGTGAGAAATGTCATATCGCTTATCGATTAAGAGATTCGGAAAAAGGTACGACCTGCGAATTCATGTTTGAGGATGAGTAATGTATGAAGAATTTTATGGGATCACTTGCTGAATCAATATTGCTAATTCTATTTGCTTTTCTTGGTATGGTTAGTAGTATAGCATACGGTATATTGGCTCACCCATATTTTATGTGGGCATCCATTGTATTTTTTATTCTTTTGATTGCAATGCTAATTAATAAAAATAGGAATAACAACAAAAGGTAAAAAGGGGTGATAAGAATGTTTGAAAGAAATATATTGCAAGTAGCAAATAATACAGATGCGGATGGGAACCCTGCGGGTGGGTGGGTATTTGGAACTGGCCTAAATATTAAATGGCAGGCTGGACCGTTGGGAAGACCGGCTGGCGAACCGAATGGTGCTTTTGTCGAGGACCTTCTTGAAGCAGCCCGGCAGCGGTTGGAGTTTTATCAAAAAGCTGCTGGCGGGAAATTTGCCTGCCGTGAAAATGCAATTGCTATTACGAAAACGGAAGAAGCTCTTCATTGGCTGTATTCCCGAAGAATGGATCGGGAGAATCGTGGTGTTCAGGGAGAAAATAAACCATAAAGGAGGTTAGTAAAATGAGGCATGATCTCAGGACAAATATAGGACCATACATTTTTGGTTTTCTTGGTATCGTTACCTTACTGAATAAGTCATACCCGTTATGGGTCAGCATTTCTCTCATTGCTATCATGGGAGTTGTTGCCATTATTGATATTATCAAATTAATTAAAATGTTAATGAGGAGAATTGCATGAAGATTAAGTTAAGTTGTAAACAGAACACCGAAGCCGATGATGGAACTTGCACAGAAATGCATCTTGAAGATATGCCGTTCGTTTTACAAAACACGGATGGTGTTTTTAATGACCCATCGGATGCAGTTAAAATCACGGTTGGGAGTGAAACAATTATCATAAGTGGGGATGAGTTATTGAGGGCGGCGAAAGCTTTGTTCCCGGAATATACTGCTGCTCCATTTGAGCCATTTCGAGAATAATATATTCAGTGTGAATGTATATAGGTAAGGATAAATAATGAGCAATGTATTAGTCACTGGCGGTGCCGGATTTATCGGCAGGCATCTGGTAGTAGCTTTGCTTGATAAAGGACATCAGGTCAGTGTTATTGATAATAAAATAGAGTTTCCTGTTAAAGGCCGGGCGGAATGGTATAAGCATGATATATGCGGACAAAAACGCATATTTCAAATGCTCTTGAATGGTGTCGATATCATATACCATCTGGCAGCAATTCCTAATGTCCAGAAAAGCTGGCAGATACCTGAAAAAGTACATAATGTAAATGCTACAGGGACATTAAATGTGCTCTTGAACGCCTTGGCAGCGGGAGTTAAAAGAGTTGTCTATGCTTCTTCATCAAGTGTCTATGGGGATACGGAGACGTTACCGAAAAGAGAGGATATGCCGGTAATGCCACTTTCTCCTTATGCAGTATCAAAGTTGGCTGGTGAAAATTATTGTAATGCTTATAATGGGCATGATGGTAAAAACGGGAATATCCTGACAACGGTTTGCCTGCGATATTTCAATGTCTATGGAAAAGGGCAAAGCCCTGATTCAGCCGCTGTTATTCCTTCCATGCTGAGAGCTTACCAGAACAATGAAGTGGCCACTATATACGGTGATGGTAACCAGACAAGAGATTTTACCTACGTAAAAGATGTCGTAAATGGTACCATACGGGCGGGTGAGTCGAACTGTACTGGTGTTTACAATATCGGCGGTGGAAATCGATACAGCATCAACGATTTAACGAATTACCTATCGATGACAACCGGTAAATATCCTTCAGAAGTAAAATATACAGACCGCAGGCCGGGCGATATATTGGACAGCTATGCAGATATAAGTAAGGCGAAGCGTGATTTTGGCTATATCCCGGATTTCAATTTAGAAAATGGTTTGCATGATATGACGCAGGAGGACCATGGGCAAGAAAAGTAATAAGAAAAAAGAAAAACGATTACAAAAGCAATCCGATAAATCAACTGTTGCCGTGTCAGTAAAGCCTGTGGCAGAAAAACAATGGGGTAGAGTTAAATACGGCATAGTTTATGTGCTGATGGCGATTATCGTTGTCGTTATCGGTCTTATGAGTTCTCAGGATGCTCACTGGCCGATAGCAAGGTATGCTGATCCTGAATCGGTGAATTACGATTACGCTCCATATCTTATTGACAGCAGCACGGTAGGGATGCGGTGGGAACGTAAAATATTGATATGGGAGAATCCTGCATATTATTTGGCAGCAATGCTATTGACTGCCGGAGTAATAAAAATATCAAGGAAAGCGAATAAAACAGATGGTATTGAAAGAGAAGTTTCCTAAGTCAATAATTATTGAACCGACAGATGCCTGCAATTTGAAATGCGTCTATTGCCCAAGGCGTTTTATGAAAGAGCCGGTTGGGTTCATGGATTTCGATATGTTCAAAAACATTATCGATGAGATAAGATTATTTAATGAACGTGAAATAGTTCTATTCCATCGTGGTGAAAGCCTGCTGCACCCGGAAATTATGGAAATGCTCTGGTATGTAAAAGGGCAGGGGAAAGTATTAATCGCTACGAATGGCACACTTCTTACGAAAGATATTTCCCGTGCCCTTGTTAATTCGGCTGACTTTATTTCGTTCAGCATAGACTTACCGGAAAATTTCAAAACAGTTCGTGGTGGAGATTATGCACTGGTTGAATCGAATATCAAGTATCTTACTTCGATAAACGAAAAATCTGTTGTTCAGGTATCCATGGTCCAAACTGATGAAGTTTCCGATTATGACGCTCAGAGATTTATCGATATATGGAAAGATAAAGTTGATCGTGTTCGTGTATATATCGAGCATTCAAAGGACTCCCATTATGGCAGCGTAGCCGGTCCAGATCGTCCTCGCCAGACTTGCACAAAGCCGTTCCGTCAGATGGTAATCGAATGGGATGGGAAGGTGCGAAGATGCAATCATGACTGGGAAGGTACTCTGCTTGGCGATGTCAATAACCAATCGATAATCGATGTCTGGAATGGTAAGGCATACCAGAGTTTACGTAATGAGCAAAATTCCTTGAAGATTGAATCAGAGCCGTGCAAAAGTTGTGGGTCATGGTATGAGAACGAGGTGGATGCCACCAGCGGTAAACTCTACCAGAAAGGGGCAAAGGTGAAAAAATGAGTTGGAGACCGAAAGAAAAAGAATGGGATGATATGAAAGTTAAGGAGTCTTATATCGATAACCATGATGGTGAGAAAACAGAGTTTTATCGTGGTATCGAGGTAGGTGCTGATTTAATAATCGATGCACTAAAAGTTAAAGGGCATCATGTCAATAAAGATACATCATATTCTTCACTTGGTGAACGCCATACCATGAGCAATAAAGGCAATACAGGTACGTGGGTTTTTATTCCAGATTAACACGGGAGAATAGAAAGAAATGGGTAAAGAGGCTCGTTGCTCGAAGTGTAAAAAGAAATATCAAAAAACATCACTAATAAAACATAAAGGGATGCTGCTCTGCGAAGACTGCTATCCGTATATAAGGGAACCGAACGGTCGGCTTAGGAAGAAAATTCCTCAATGGTTTGATCCTTAAGTGATGTACTAAATCTATAAAAAGGTGGGATGGGAAGAATGAAAAGATATCGTGTTTTCGGCCAAGAAATTCAGGATGTTGCTATTGATGTTGAGGCAGAGAGCGAGGATGAAGCGGTGATGAAGGCTTTCAATGCTATCAGCGAAGGTAGTGATGATGTGGAGCAGAGTCATACCGAACCTGCCTGCGACAAAAATCTTGAAATTTGCACTTATGACGAAGATAGCGATTATGACATCGATACTAGAGTGAAATACATCGTTGATACCAGAGCAGAACTGGCTTTTAAGAAGGAGTAATGTCTGTCTTTTTTGACAATGCGTAGATAAGTGTGTATAATATATAAGTATGAATGAGACTAAAATCATCGAATCTATAATCAGATTATCTAAATCAACAACGTGGCACCCATATTTTGGCAATTACGTTCCCAATAAGTGGATATACCACGAAGTCACCGATATGAAAAATTATAGTTATAAGAAATGGATACCACTAAGAGACCTGTTAATGGGGTTGAGTGGCAAAGAACATGAATATGAAGGTGTGAAATATCTAATAACTGCATATCAACCGATGTTTAAGGATGACTATAACTTTCTTATCAACGGAGATGTTAACAGACTCGTCGGTGGTTTCCAAGTAAATGTATCGAAATAAAGAAGTAATTTTAAGAAAATGCAGATAAATATTGTATCATTCGGTTATAAACACGGAATGCCAAGCGGTACTACGTTTACCGTAGACTGTCGTGTTATTAAAAACCCAGCACAAGATATTTTTCTGAGAACGTTCAGAGGAACGGATAAAGAAGTTAAAAAGGCTATTAAGGAAAATCCACGATATGAACCTTTATATGATTATCTCGTTAATACTACCTATTCTTTCCTTAAAGAGGAACGTAAGGCAATATTAATTGGTATCGGTTGTCATTCTGGACATCATCGCAGCGTTGCTATTGCGGAAGAGCTTGCAAAGGATTTAAAGAAGCATTGTCTGGTAGGACTATATACTATTTCGGTTAAACACAGAGATATTGATAAGGAGTAATGCTCGTTTTTTGGTTGTAGTATGTTGATAGAGCATGATGATTTAATTATTGATAAAGGTGAAAATTACATCAGTGTTTTTCTGAAAGGTGACATGGGAGAAAACGCCCGTTTGAAAATGACCCAACAGGAAGATGGTGATGTTGTTTTGTCGATATATACGGTCCCCGATAAAAACGGTATTCAGAATAGTATTGAATTTTGTACCTTCTCCGGTGGTGGTAGATATCCAATAGTAGCTCAGAAATTAAGAGAAATAATAAACAGCTTACAACTTATTGTAAAGAATGGGGGAAAGTAAATGGGTGATAAAAAGAAAGAAAAATGTCTCATTGATGGGTGTAACAACATGCCACGATGGTATTTACCAAAAAGTAAAAGATTTTTATGTGCTGAACATAGTAAAAATTACGATTGCATAAAGCTAAAAGAAATTTATGGTGAGGATGTTGTTTGGTATGGAGAAATATAGCATAGGAATGAAATGTGCCAAATGCCACCAGACAATCAGCTCTTTAACTAAAGATGGTAAG
>Ga0172381_10007083_pt1 | contig 11141 bp, 16 predicted proteins | sample Leawel6488metaG_FD_119754 | JGI IMG/M metagenome (GOLD analysis project Ga0172381, IMG submission 119754) | Leachate microbial communities from a municipal landfill in Southern Ontario, Canada - Leachate well 64-88 metaG | ecosystem: Engineered > Solid waste > Landfill > Unclassified | place... | reverse complement strand
TAATCGGTCGTCGATGCCGTCCGTGTCCCGGATCCGATGAGCGCCGCCTCGAGAGAGACGTACCCTCCGGCCTCACCGGAGAGCTTCAGGGAGTTGCCCTTGACGCCCGTGTATTTATAGTGGAGGCCCCCCTTTGTGTGCTCGAGGTGCATCGAGGGGAGGCCGGTCCCGATGGCGACCGGGGTGATGAGGTGCTTGTATGCCGTCAGCGCCGCGTCCTGCGTGTTCGCGCAGCTCCCCATGACCAGCGTCGCCAGACCGGCCAGCGAGTTCGGCTTTGCGTGGGCCTCTTTGTATGTGGCCTCGAACCCGTACTGCGTGATCTCCTGGTCGTATCCGTGCTCCTTGCCGGTGTTCTCGCCCTTGTCGCTGGTGATCGTGTCCGGCCAGGAGGGCTCGAACTCGAACCCGACCATCGAGCAGGTATTCGCCGCCGCTATGGTCACGCCGGCGTTGTACGTCGCCTCTTTGCCGAACAGCGACATCATAAGATTCTGGTTCCATCCTTTCGGTGTGTGTGCCATTACCCGGTCACCTCCTTATGCTCTTTTGTCTTTTTATTGTCAGGCGGCAAGGCGACCGGCGCGAAAAACAACGGATCGAGCTCGCCCTCCTTGAGGGTATAGATCTCGCCTGCCGTGTACCTCCTGAATTTTCCCCCGCCGAGCGGTATCTCGTGACTCATCACGCAGCGGACTTTCACTTCATCCTTTTTCATGGCCGTCTCCTTTTCATGCCGCCGTGTACGGATCAAACGGGGCTGTTGTGTACTCAATCGCGAATTTCAGACTGACGCCGGCGATCTTCCGGCCCTCGTGCTCAATCTCGATCTCCTCGTCGGACCCGACCGAGGTGTCCTGCGCCAGCGCGGACCAGTTCACATCGGTGCCGACGGCCTTGATCACGTCGGCGATCGCCTGGCGGACCGTTTCCTGAGTCGCCGCGGCCGGGATGGTCAGGACGACCTGCATCGTGAGCGTGTGGTTGTGGCATCCGATCTCCCGGACGGTGACATGGCCGCCGTCGCGATAGATCAGCGTGATCGGATCGGTCTCCTGCAGGGGGGCCTCGAGCCATTCATAGACGCTCTCCCCCAGGTCCGTCGAAAAGCCGCCCGCGGTCAGAATTTCCTCCATCCTCGCGGCGAACGCGGTCACTATCCGCTGTCTGATCGTGTCGCTCACGGCGCGTCCTCCGACAGGATCAGGACCGTCATCCCGGTCCCGTCCGGCTGCTGATACAGAAAGTAGTATGTCTTCTCGCTGATCACGAGCGTGTCCCCGCGCGCGATGCCGGAGACGGCGGACGAGGCGACCTGCAGCTGCGGCGCGGTCGTCTCGATCATGCCGGAGGCCGGATTGACCTGCTGCGCCGGAGCGTCGAAGATCCCGGGGATCGGATCGGATACCACCGGCGGGGTGGCCTGGTTGGTCCAGACGGCCGAGTCGGCAAAATCATCCGTATCCAGGAAGACGGCAGAGATGTCGGTCAGTATGTCCGCTTTCAGGGTCATGCCTTGCCTCTCGCCGGGAGCAGCCCGGCCTCTTTCTTCAGATAGAAGTCCAGCTCGTGCAGGATGATCGCCTTCCCCTTTGTCCGGGTGACCTCACGCGCGGCGGGGATCCCTTCCTTCTCGAACATCTTGGCGATGCCGACGGTCAGGAGCCGCTTGATCGGGAGGCGGCTCTTTCCCTCGCGCGCGAATATGCTCGGTGTCGCGGCGCCCTTTGCCCGGACGAGAAAAGCGTGGGGCAGCGTCTTGCGCCCCCCCTGTTTCAGAACCTTTACCGAGACGGCCTTCCGCTTCCGGACCGGGACGCCTGCCTGGGCCTGCGGCTCCGTCGGCCTGGGGGCGAATTTATACAGCGATATCGGCCGGCCGGCGCCGTGGATAACGGCAAACAGCTGCCCGGCGGAACCGCCCTTCGCCCTGATCAGTTTGATCTGACCGGTCAGGTCCTTCAGCTTGATGTTGTATGTGGCCCGGATCTCCTTTTTGACCTGCGTTGCCGCCTGGGCGCCGATCTTGTTCAGGGCCGAGACGGTCGCCTTCTGGGCGATGTGCGGCAGCTTCCGGAGCTTCCGCTCGATCTCGTCAAATCCCTCTATCCGGTCGATCGTGGTCATGGCGTTCCTTTTTCGTGTCTGTCCTGGCACGGCACGCACCGGACGGCGGTCGGCATCGATTCCAGCCGCCCCTCCGGGATCGGCTTTTTGCACCCCAGACAGCAGCGGATCCCGTCGAGGTAGAGAGGATCTTCACGCTCCCTGCGCTGCTGATTTGCAAAGGCAGCCCGGTAATGTGTTTCCTGCTCCCTGCTTGCAGCTTCGACGATGTCCATCAGCTTTTCCCCTTTTCAGAGAATCCCGATCCCGTCCTTGCTGAGGCCCAGCCTCGGAATATCTGCCGGCGTCGGGGCCTCACCCTCCAAATATCTGTTGGCGTCCAGGACCGCCCTTTTCAGATCTTCATACCCTTCGGCCCCCAGGACGGCGTCCTCAATGTAGCGATAGAGGGCCTCCGAGCAGAACAGCTTTGTGTCGTCCTTTTTCGCGCGGTTGATCAGGTTGCCCAGGATGCACCCCTGGTAATCATACTTGACGCCCTTCCCCAGGTACCCCAGGGCGCAGGCGCCGATCGCGCGCCGCAGATCGTTGTCAAATTCATCGCGCAGCGGCAGCCACCAGGCTTTACCCTTGTGGGCCGAGAGACGCTCCGAGAGGGACCGGAGCTGGAGGCCGTGCTCCATCGCCTCGATGATGAACACCCGGTCGATCTTTTCCTCGAAGTCCCTGAACCGGATGGCCATCGCCGTGTGGTTGACGTCAGACTTCGTCCACCACCTGATGGCGAGGCCGACGAGGGTCGATGAGCTGAACTGTACCGGGTCCCCGGTCCGGATCCCGGATCGGACCGCGAAGTATAGAGATAGATCCTTTTTCCCGTTCATGTCAGCCCTCCCAACAATTCCGGATCGTGATCCGGATCTGCTTGTCTCCCCCGGCCAGTTTCATAAATTCGTTGAACCCCTCGCCTGGTGAGTTTTTCGACGTCAGCACGGCAGGCTCGCCGTCGAGTACACCGAATTTCTCGGCGATGAGGACACAGCCGAGCGTGTTTTGTAATTTGTTGCCCCAGTGATTGAGTACATGGGTGCGGCCCGGGACGTTTGTGATCTCGTAAACCCGTCCATATTTCGGACTGTCAACCAGCTCGGCTATATATTTGCCTGCCGGGATGCAGGATATGTCCGGCTGGTTATCCTTCCAGGGCGGTTCCAGGGTAACGGCAAAGGGGATCCCCTCGTACAGATAGGATCCGAATGTTCCGTGCTGAGTGTTTGCTACCCTGAGAATACCGAAGTTTTTCATTTCAAGGTATCCTCGCGTTGATCGTGCCTTTCAGCTCACCTATCTCTCCGCAGAGCGTGGTGAGCGCGGCCGTGTTTTCTTTCAGCGCCATCTCCAGCCGGTCGAACCGTTTGTTCCCGGACAGGAGACTGGCCTCCATGCGTAAACCAAACTCGTTGAATACCAGTGTGTCGACTTTACAGTCGAGCCTGTTCAGAACGTAGTTGATGATGATCCAAAAGGCCCCGATACTTCCTATTGCTCCGCCGAGAACATACAACCAGTTTTCCATGTCAGAGCCCTCCGATAAAACGCCGTGTCTTTTAAAAAAAAGCGCCCCGCACCGTACTCTGTACGGGGCGCTTGTGGATTTCCCAGCAGGACGCCTCCTTATTCTTCGTCAATCTCCTCCCAGAGAATCGCTCCCTGCTGACCGACCGCGACGCCGACGGTGAAGTTCGCGATGATGATGAACCCGCCCGGCTCAACCGTGATCAGGCCCTCGAGGGGAATGAACGCGGGAGATGCCGAGGTCGAAAGCGCCGCGGAGGTATGACCGGCCGTCAGATTCAGGAGGATCTTCGGAGCCGCCGGAAGCGTTGCGCCGGTGTCTGCGTACGCCACACTCGCCGCCGTTGCCGGCCCGATGCTCGCGCGGAGGATCGTCGAGGGGACGCTATGCGTGACCGCCGTCGCGTGATACAGGCCGGCGAGATACACGGCCGCGATGCCCGTCGGCGCGACGACTTCCTGATGCGATACTCCGAGAATCGAAAGGTTTTTCCCCGATCCGAGCGGATTGCTCAGGCACAGGCCGGTGTAGGTGGTCGCCAGTCCGACGGTCCACACACAGCCGGTCTGGTTTGCCGCGAGATAGATGTTGCGGCGCTTTTCGTAATACGCACTACCGACCTGTTTTGTAAGCAATCTACCGCTGGAATCTACCAGCACAGGTAATCCAACTCCTGCTTCTGTTTTTCCGTACATGATCAAATCCTCCAGTTAAACGTGTTGTGCGGCGTAAATGGATCGAAGATCCTCAACCCATCCGCCGTTGTGATAGATATACTTTGCGCCCGTGTCCACCGCGTGGAAGGTTGAACCCTCCTGCACGTCTTCAATGGTCACCTGGTCGCCCTCTTGTCCGTTCCATCGCTGTATTGTGGTTTCAAGACAAACTGTCACATCGCCACCCCTTTATGACCGGTTGCTGAATATCTTGACATAGTCGATATTCATATCGCCGAGGCCCGTGCCGCTCGCCTTATCCAGCGAGAAGTACGGCTGCATCTGCTGTTCGGCGGCCGACAGATTGCTCATGTCGAACGTCTGCGCGGCAGAGACCCGGGCTCCGTTGATGAAAAACTTGACATCGGTCAGGTCGGTGAAATCGATCCGGTAGATGTCATACGTCCCGGCGACGGCCGTGTGGCCGGTGGCGACATCGTCCTCATCGTTGGTGGTGTCATCCGACTCGGTGAGACAGACCAGCGACGCCTGAAACCGGAACCATGCGTGGTTGGCCACGGTATCCTTGTCCAGGTTATGCGGACCCGCCATGCCGAGCACGGCACAGACGCCCGTTCCCGGTGACACGGCCATATTGACCCGGGCCTCGAAGATCAGGCCGTTGCCGACATCGAAGGTCTGATTGTCGCCGTGATAGAGGACGGCATCTTCCGCCTCGTTCGTTGCCGCCAGATGGAGCAGGAACTGACCGTTCGACGAATCGGTGACAATCGCTTCCGTAGCGTCTCCCACGTCGACCACATTCCAGATCGTGGTTCCGTCGAAGGGCCCGCCGCCGGCTACGCCGTGAAAATCCTCGACAAAGGCGACGGGGTATCCCGTCAGCAGGGTTTCAAAGGTGGACCCGTCGAAAAATACCTGCCGGCCCGTATTCTGCCAGTTGTATTCGCACTTGACTTTTCCCATGTTCAATACCTCACTTTTCAGCACCCGCGCGGGGCAAGGTGGTTGTGGGACGGCCCCGGAGGGCCGCCCCGGTTATGTGTTTAATCGATCACCGTCTCGTCGCCCGGATCCTTGTACATCGGATCGAGGATCGCCCAGGCATGCACCGCGCCCGCGCTGGCTGCAGCGCTGAGCGAGGGGGTGAGATACCGGTGGCCGTCCGTCATCTGATCGACGTTGACCTCGCAGATGAGGCCGCGGCTGACAAAGGTCGTGCCCGTAAGGGTAAGGGCCGCGCTCGACGCGAGATCCGAGAACACGTCCGCGAGGGCCGACGCGATGGCCGCGCCGCCGTAACGGTAGTTGAATGTCATGGCGGTTGTCTTATCTCCGTGGGCTGCCGCGCTATTAATCGTCAGGATGGCATCGCCGGCGAGATCGGAACCGAACGTGAAAAGGAATGTCGCGCTCTTCATGCCCTGCATATCGACGGAATCGAGATCGGTCCCGGCGTTGATATCCAGACTGACGAGAATGGGGACAAACTTCAATTCCTGGCTTATGATCTGTTTCATTTCTTTCAATCCTCCTTTACAGGATCTGCGGGAGGGGAGCTCCCCTCCCGGTTATGGTTGTTACTATCTTGCCGCCAGCGCGACGAAATGGCTGTAGGTCCCGGCGCCCTTGTACGGGGTGATCGCCGACCGCAGGCGGGGCGCTCCGTTCACACGATAAATGAACTGGAACGTCTTCTCGTTCTCCAGGAACTTGACCTCGATGGAGGTTCGCGCCTCGATCCCGCCCTGATCCACCAGGATATAGCCGGAAAGGTCGGCCAGGATGATGTCGCCCGCATCTCCCAAGGCGGCCGCCTGTTCCACCGGGATCGCGGGGAGGCCTTTCAGCTTGTTGACCGGTGAGTTGTTGGTCCCGAACCCGGCGTACTGGAACATGGGCACCTGAACCCCGCCCGTCCCGATCTCCAGGACGAGGGTCTCCAGCTGGGGCTCGCACTCCTGGTTATACAGCCAGACCGCGGTGCCGCGGGAACTGGCAAAGAGGGCGTTGAACATCTTGTTGACGTTACTCGTCACGATGGTGTCCGCCTTCTGGCCGGTCTCCTTGGCGACGGTCACGAGGCAGGGGGCCGTGGTGATTCCCATGCACTGGCCGGCGCCGGTTCCGCGGATGATTTCATCGTCGAGCTTGAAAAAGTTCTCCGACCGGAACGCCTTGAAGATAATCGCCTCGAGGGATGTCGCGTTGTTGAGGAGACGGTTCGAGGCGTAGCAGATGGAGATCAGGTCGTAGAGCCTGATCGACCAGCTTCCGATTTTCGGCTTTTTCCCCGACGGGTAGAGGGACTCGCCTTCCCGGTAGGTCTGCACTCCGCCCCAGCGGGATCCCGTGGCACGGGAGGTCTCATCGATGAACGGGGCCTCCAGTTCGTCAAAACCCTGTCCAATGGGGATTTTTGTGCACAGGGGGGATATCTTCGATACCTCCTCGGGCTTGTCGAGCAGGGCATCGGTGAACGCGGTCTGGAGCAGATAGCCGCCCTCGGAGGGGACCGAGGTGGACATGCCGGAAATCGCTCGATGGACATTGAGCAGTTTTTCGCGGGCCAGACTTCCCTCCGGTTTCCGCGCAGCGGCAATGTCGACCAGCTGCTCGCCCAGTGACCGGTAGGGCGCCTTCGCCGCCAGGTTCTCTCCGCCCTGGATATCCAGCTTTCTCGCGCTGATCTTGTCGATGACCAGGTCCTTGAACTCCTGGACGGTCTTCCCCTCGGAGATATAGGTCTGCGCCTCATCCATGAGCTCGTGTTTTCTTCCCATTGCCAGGATGTCATCGACCCTCGCCTTGGAGAGTTTCGCTTCATCCTTCGCTTTTATCTCGGCGGCCGCGGTTGCGCGGGCACAGGCCGGGCATGAACCATTGACAAGCTCCGCTCCGCATATCGTGCATTTATCCATTGTTTTCTTTTCCTCCTTCTCGAGAATTTCCCCTTCCGGGGGTTCAATAGTGATTTCATGGTCCTGATTTCCGGCGCTGCGTCCCACACCGACCGTCATATCCGCAGGAACGCTTACCAGGCTGACTTCCAACGGCTCCCAGTCGGTGACGCGGTAATAATCAACATCGCCCTCGCTCTTCTCCAGGATCATCTTGTGGACATCGTAACTGACCGAGCAGTTGCGTCGGATCCCGTCGGTAACATCGGTGAGGATTTCCTCGGCCCTGGTCGATTTTCCGAATCTCACCAGTGCCCGCCCCTTGCGGTCCGGGCCGATCCATGCCTTTTCGATGACGCCGACCATATCCCGTGTGTTATGATCTACCAAAACCGCCCCGCCCTCATTCAGCCGCGCCAGGCGGACAGACTTCGGGGAGTGGTCCAGGGTTTCCCATCCAAAATAGCGCTCGTACGGTTCCTCGGAACTGAACGACAGCTCGACCGTGCGGTCATCTGTTTTGAGCGTTTCACGATCAAACGAGGCCGCCCGGTAGAGCGGGCCCTCCTGTTTTATTTTTCTAATCAATTTTTTTGACATTTCATTTGACCTCCTCAACTTCATAGGATCTCTTTGCAGGCTTTTCCGGTTCCTGATGACAGATGATCTTACATTCCTTTATTTCCAATACTTCCGGGAAGTCAGGGCCGGAAATCACAGCGGTTGCATAACTATCAAACTTATCCATATGAATGCCCTCAATTTTCCAATCAGCGGGGAATTGAAGGGCTTCACAAATGAGTATCGGTGATATTTTAACGACTCCCTTCCTCATCTCATTCACCTCCGGGGGCTGCGGCTGGTTCGTCATCATCGACGGGTGCCGGCCTCTTGTTTATCAGGGATGACAGATCGAGCGTGATGCCGTACTTCTCGGCGAGCTGCTTTTCCTCGGCGAGCTGCTCGTAGACATCCTCGAGATCCATATTCACGCGCTCGGAAACAACCTGGCGGTTGGTTTTCCAGCCCGCCCTCACCAGCTTGATCTCGCCGTCGATATCTTTTGACGGGTCCACCCAGTCGAAATTCCGCCCCCTGAATTCCGGGGCGTTGAATTTGTCCAGCTTGGCGTACGGCAGAAAGGTGCGGTTTGTAAGCAGCAGCATCTCCAGCCACGGTTCAAAAACCTGCATGATAAAATCTTCGATCATCCATTCCTGAATGGTCTTCCAGCTGTCCCGCTCCTCGATGGCCCCGGAACGCATGGACGAAAAATTGACGCCCTCCAGATCGTTCGCCAGGGAATTATAGGCGACGCCCAGCCCGGAGGCGACGCCTCGCAGAGATGCCTTTACAAAGGGGCCGAATTGTGTGGTCGGATGATCTGGCAGAAATGGTGTGAATTTATAGCCGGGGGGCAGCTTCTCAAAGAGACCGGGTTCGGCTTCCGCGATCGGAGCGCCATTTTCGTCTTCGGCATCGCTGGGGAGTCCCGATGACATAATGTCGCCGTTCTGCTCGTAGAACCCCATCTTTGACGCTCCGATCCGGGCGCCCACTACTTCGGCGTATTCGTACTCGCCGACCTGATTGAGCCGCCGCGCCGCCGTGTGCATCCAGGGAATCCCGCGGCCCTGGGTGGAGCGGTCGGTGATAAAACAATGGATGATCTCCGAGGCGAGCACGCGCTCGTATATCTGCGCGGAGAATTGTGTTCGGAAGTAATCGCCGGGGTGACGTTTCCGGATATGATAGGCCACCGGTTTGCTCCAGGCATCGTATTCAATCCCCATCTTGATGAGGTTTCGCCCGGGTCCGTCGGAGATGTTGTGATATTCGTCGAGATGGTCCGCTTCGAGATTCTGCAGGGCGAACCTCCAGGGGTTTTTGTAGCCGCGGATCTTCCGGGCCAGGAATTCTCCGTCACGGGCGACGGTCTTGATGAATAACTGCTGCTCCGCCAGCCAGGACAGCCGGCCGTCGACGGTACAGTTGCCCTTCTTCCCCCAGAGCGCCCATTCCTTTTCGATAATATCGTTCGCGGCCTTGTCCATCTTACCGTTGGCGTCACGCGCCTTGTTCTGCAGGGTGAAGCCGGTTTTTCCGACGACGCTGACCTTGCACATGTGTAGGAACTTCTTCGCGTAGTCGTTGTTCCTTTCCAGCTCCCGGCTGCGCGCCCGCAGGGTCTGGAGGGCGTTTCTCAATTCAACGTCGCCCGTGGTGATCGGAGCCTGGAAGCCGGCGGTCAGCAGGTCAATCTTTGCCGCGTCAAAACCCCTGCTCTGCGGACGCCGGGGGGGATTTCCGTCCGCTCGTTTTCTGTAGCCCAAACGCTGCATGAGTCTGTCGACTATATTCATTACGCCCTCAGTCACTTAAACCGTGTGCGGATTGTTCGTTTTGACGCCAGCCCGGCCCGGAGGCGAGCCGTGGCGACCTCGCCATCATATTCGTTTTTATAGACAGACCGCAGTTTTAACAGGTCCGGGATCGGAGTCCTTGCGAGCGACCGGCCGGCGATGGAGTAGGACTCCTGATCCTTGGACGCCCGACCCTCCAGGATGGCCTCGATGGCGTCCAGGACTTTCTTGGCATGGGACCGGTTGTCGTAAAGGGCTGTCCTCACGGATATATTATCCAGGAGCGTGACCTGGCCCTCGGCGATGGTGTATCGAATCGCGCTGGCCCCGGAGCCGTAGGTCGCAATAATCTGCCACTGGTAATCGCCCGCGGTGTAGGCGGCGGTCACGGTTGCGGTTGCGGTGAATTTGAAGTCGTCGGCGTTTTCATCGTCGGCGGCGGCGGTAATGGCAAAAAGCCCGAGCCTTCCGACCGCGGTGAATTTCAGCGTCCATGACTCGGACGCCTTAATGTCGGTATATTCCGGCACGCCGTCATCATTTTCAGAAACGGCCTGGACGTTCCGGCGCTTCCAGGTGATTGTGTCGCCGATGATGATTTCGAGTGGTTCAGGATGTTTCATGGTCCCTCGTTTTATCTTAATGGGGCAAAAGACAAGGGGTGTGCACCCGCCCGTGTCAGGTGGACGGATGCACAACATACAGGGATATCAAGTTTCGCGATCACCATATCATGGGTTTTTGGTGGAAAAGGCCGATCGCCTGTCTTTTGGGTATTATCCGGGGGGTCATTTGGGGGTCATTTAGGTGTTATTTCTCTTGACACGGGGAAAATTGAGTAGATTTCCCCTGGAACAGGGGACATCGAAATGTTAATTTAAAGGGTTACGGTGGCCTTTCCGGTCCTTCCTGAATTTTGTCGATCGTACTCTTCATCGATACCATTGTATATCTTCGGAAAAACTCATCGATGTTGTCACCGTGGGCGGTCCACCGGCCATCCTCGAATCGGGCCGGCATCCCCAGGGAGATATACTTCTTGAACATATAGTCCGAACACTCGCCGATCCAGTCCTGGATGGCCTGTTTATTCGTAAGAATTTTATTGCTCTTTGTGGCGGACATGGGCCCCTCTCTCTACCTGTGTTTGAACCATCCCTTTTTCTGCCTGCTTGTTGTTTTGCCAGGACTCGGCGCCGTTTCCTGTCCCTGCCTCCGTTTTTCCGCTTCGGCGAGGAGGCGGAGGCCTCCGCCGGGAAATTCCATCTCCACGCACGCCGCGGCAAGACATTCGACGTCAAGAAGGTGATTGTCCCGTCCGTGCGGATTTACCCACTCCTCTATCCGCCGATCGGTGATCTGCTTTTCCTCGGCCAGGATCTGCTCGGTATAGTCCGTCCCGGTGTCGGTATGGAGGTATGCCCCTCCGGACAGTCCCTCGATGGCCCGCTGGAGCCGGTAATGAAACTGGTCTTTGGCCTTTCCCGTATCGAGCGATAAAATCCGGAGGCCGCCGGATAGCTTTTTCCCGGAGGGCGTCGAGGTGATGGCGTTCCCC
>Ga0172381_10007081_pt1 | contig 11147 bp, 12 predicted proteins | sample Leawel6488metaG_FD_119754 | JGI IMG/M metagenome (GOLD analysis project Ga0172381, IMG submission 119754) | Leachate microbial communities from a municipal landfill in Southern Ontario, Canada - Leachate well 64-88 metaG | ecosystem: Engineered > Solid waste > Landfill > Unclassified | place... | reverse complement strand
CCGTGGGGCATGTATGACAGGACAGCGCTCCAGGTCCATCCCCGGTTGATGCTCTGGGTCACGGTCACGGACTCGATCGGCAAGGGGTCTCCGTTCGGGTCCAGCAGGGTCACGTTGATGTCCACGATTACACCTCATCCGCCTGCGAGCGCAGGGACAGGGTCGCGCGCCAGAGGTCGCACCCGCGCTGGGCCTCCAGGCTCACGCCCACCACGCGGCCTGCCCAGGTGCGTCCTGCGTTGTCGGTCACGCTCGCAGTCCCGTCCTGGGCCTCGATGAGGGCCTCCAGGGCAGCCGCCTCGGCGTCAGTTAGACCGACCTCGGTCTGCAGGGTATAGGTGACCTCTGGGGCCTGCACGTCGTAGATGTAGGTCTTGCCGTAGGCTGCTGACGTCCGCGAAAGGGTCTTGCGGATCGTAAGATCCTTCTGGAGCTGGGCTTGCCCGATATACTCCCACGTCGCCATGCGCTACCTCCACGGCCCGGCCATCAGGCGCTTGCGTTGTTGCTGCTGCTCGACCAACTTGGCAGCCTCCCTGGCAACCGCCTGGGCCTGCGGCTCGGTGTTAGCGGCGCCGTTGACGACGACTGTCTGCCGCACGTCAGAACGGACGGAGGTTGAGCCACCCGGTTGGGCACCAGGCCTCTGCGGGGCGCTCATCTCGCGCAAGGAAGGGAGTTGGGCCACGGGATAGCCCTCGCTGTCGAGCCCAGAGCCGCCATCTGCGACCGGCTTGGCATCCTTTGGGCCATACCCGGGGGCGTAGCTGTAACGCCCGTCGGTCGTCCACCCCTCCGGCGCCGGGGGCAGGTCATCTCCATCTCCACCACCACCACCGGCGCCACCACCGCCACCGCCACGCACAGAGGACAGGGCAGCAGCAGCAGAGGCAGCAGCCGACGTCAGCGCCCCAAACCCGCCGGCAACGGTCCCGGCAGCAGCGCCCAGAGTGTCGAGCGGGGCCGCCAGCGCATCCGCAGCCGTCGCCGCCGCAGAGAGAGAGGCGCCCAGAGACTTGCCGCCCTCCTCTACCGTCCGGGCCCGATTCTGCGACCCGAGCATGGCGGAGTTGTTGTTCCGGGCCACGCCATCGGGCGACTGCATCCCGTAAGAGAACGCCTCCTCGATGGACATCATGGGTGACTCTTTGCCGCCTGGTCGCGACGAGTCGAACCCTTTGCGCACGGCAACCTCGGCATCGATCGCCGACTGCGCCTTCGCCCGCGCCGCGTCCTCGACGTCCCGGACCTGCTCCTGGAGGTCTGCTTTGGCGGCCTGCCTCTCGGCCTGCCGGGCCTCTTCTCGATCGCGCCGCTGCTCGTCCAGAGCCTTCTTGGCCTCGACGCGCTCCCGCTCGCGCTGGGCTTTGTCCTCCGCCGCCTTCTTTTCGCGCTCGGCTTTGATGGCCTCGGCCTCGCGTTTGCGCTCCGCCGACTTCTCCTCGGCTTCCTTCTTGCGCTCCGCAGCGTCCCGCTCGCGCTGCGCCTTCTGTTCGGCAGCCACGCGCTCGCGCTCGGTCTTCTCCTCAGCGCGCCTCTTGTCGGACTCCGCCTTCTGTTCGGCGGCGGAGCGGTCGCGCTCGGCCTTGTCGTCTGGTGCGGCTTCACTGGCTGGCTTGGAAGCGGCCTCTGCCGCCTTCTTCTCGCGGTCTTCCAGAACGGCCAAAGCCGCAGATTTTTCGCGCAGGGCAGTGACCTGCGCCTTGAGTTTCTCGATGACCTTCGGATCCGTGACGCCTTCCATCGCGCGGCGGATCTCGATCATCTTGATGCGCGCGCCCTGGGCGGTGACGCCCATCTTGTGCAGCTCTTCCGCGCTGGTCGAGATAATCTGGCCCGCCGAGGTCGCAGTGCCGGAGGCCTGGAACTTGGCATCCGCGTTGGCCAGGTCGTCCGCAGCCTTCGCCGCTTTACTCACGGCGTCAGCGTAGGCCAGCGCCATCGCGATAACAGCGCCGCCAGCGAGGACCAGGGGCCCCATGCTCAGGAGTGCAGCAGAGTTGGCCGCCGCAATCCCCTTCACCGCCGTGGTCATTTTCGTGATGGCCGGCGCGGCCGACACCATGCCGGTAGCCACCTGCCCGATCTGGGCAGCCGTCCCGATGGCCCCGCCGGCGATGTCTCCCAGCACACCGACCACGCCGACCCCGACGCCCACGAACTCCGTCGCGCCGGGCGTCAGGCCCTCCGTGAACCCCTGCACCAATGGAATCATCGCCGCCGCAGCGGACTCCTGCACGTCCCGCCACGGGCCGCCAAGTTCCTCGCGCAGGATCTGCATGCGACCCTGCAGCTCGTCAATCGGGCTCGCCATCGCGTCCATGGCGCCGGCGAAGTTTGAGTCGGCGATGCGCTCCAGGGCCTCCCGAGCAGCATCAGCCTGCGCCGGGGTCTCCGTCAGGACCTTGCCGGCCTCATCAACGATGGCCCCGAATTCCTTCAGGTCGGCCCCGGAAATGCCGAACTGCTTGGCCATCGTCCGGACGGCACGAGAGGCCTCAGGGCCGCCCTTGGACACGAACCCGAACGTCTCGGCGACGGTCGTTATGTCCTGGCCCGTCTTCGCGGCGATGTTGCCGACGCGCTCCAGGTTGCTCTCCACGTCCACGCCGAACTTCTGCAGCGTGCGAGCAGCGCCAAGAAAGGCCTCGTCGTTGAAGGGCGGAGTAATCCCCAGTTCGCGGATCTTGGCCAGGAGCGGCTCGACCTCAGCGCCGTCAAACGTCGCCGCCAGCTTCCGGCGCATGTCGTCCACGTGCCCGCCGGCCTCGGCAATCTCCTTCGCCATCGTGCCGAACGTCGCGGAGACCTTGCTGGCCATGTCGCCGAGCGCCTTCATGCCCTGGCTGGCAGCCAGCGCTTGAATTCCGCCCTGGGCGTCCTTCGCGTTCGTCCGAATTTCCTTCAAGTGCCGAGACAGCTCGGCATACTTGCCGCCCGACTTGATGGGCTTCTCGCCCTCCTGCCGGATCTTGTCGAGTTCGCCGACCGCGCTGGCGACGCCGGCCTTCAGCTCCGTCGCGTCTGCGGAAATCTTGATGACGGCCTTAGCCTCGCTCAATCTCGGCCGCCCTTCTCCTGCTCCCGCAGGCGCTTGATGAGTTCGAACTCGTCTCGGTAGTAGCGGGCCCGACTCCCGTCGAGGTCCCACTCGGGTTCACGAGGCACCTTGAAGCCAGCCAGGTGCGCCTGATGCATCCTGTCCCTCCACGCCTCGCGCAAGCACAGGTTGCTGACGGAGAGAATCGCGCGCGGTGTCCATTCGCGCCTGATTTGGTCCGGGTCCATGCCGTAGCGGTGCGCTATGGGGTCGATGCGCTCAATCCATCCGAGGTTGCCGTCAGGTATGCAATCCTCCTCGCAGCGTGCCGCTGCAGGAGGCCGAGCGCGTTTCCCGGGAGGCCCTCCAGGTCGTTCAGTTGGTCCTGGACCTCGACGAGGCGGCACCGCATCCGAGGAGTAATCAGGGTGAGGAGGTTGCTGTCGGCAGGAGGTCCGCCATCGACGGGGCGACTCAGCAGCCACGCGGCCAGGTCGTCCGATGCAGACGTGACGCGCCCCTCGGCCGCCTCCAGGTCTGAGGCCTGAGCCGCAGGGGCGTCCATCTCCACGATGGCCCGGTCCACTGGGCCCTGCTGCATGCGGATGTAGCGACTCACGTCCGACAGGGACATCTCCTGCAGGAGAAATCGCCTGCCGGCAATCTCCACCTCGCAAGATTCTCGGTCCAGAACTGTCTTCTCCACCGGGGCCTCCTATGGGCCGGGCCCCCCGCTCGTCACGGGGGGCCCGGGGTCAATGTGCGATCAGGATGCAGAGGTCGGCGAGGCAGGAGGCGGGTCGCCGGGCTTGAGGATGGACACGGTGCCAGTGTTGGCCAGGCGCTCCCGGTAGTGACAGCCGAGCGGGCAGTCTGCCCACTGCGGGTCGGCGGACCGGAGCCCCACAAACTTGGCGTCCGTGGTGCGGTACTTGTTGCTCGTGCTGTCCCACGTCAGGGAGAGGTTGCCCTCCGTGCGGGCACGCGGGATGATCAGCGTCTCCTTCCAACCGAACCTCGGGTTGGTGTAGATGGCCTGGACCATCACCTCTTCCAGTGTCGCGACGCCGCCGAAGTCGGTCCGGTCGCCAACTGGCGGAGCGCTCCAGGAGTAGTCGGCCAGCAGCGCGGCATCGGGACTGCCGATGGCGCCGCTGATAACGCGAGACACCACGGCGCCGGTGATGGTGTAGTCGTCACCGTAGACGTAAGGAGACCCAGCGGGGTCCGCAGTCAGGACGACAGCCTCGGGATCGTCGGGGGTGTGCGCCAGGGTGGCGCTGTCGTTCGAAAGGGTGATGCTCTCGTCGGTCTCCTCCGTGGTCCCGGTGGCGGACACCGGGACCAAAGCGCGGCCGATGATGTCGGCGATGTTGTCGGCCGAAAACTCGAGGACCGGGAACTCCAGAGAGGACTCCTCCTCCACGATGTAGGCGCCCTCTTCCTGGAGGGGCGTGCCCACCTTGAGCGGCAAGAGCGTAGGCATGTAGTTGCCCACGATGGGCCCCTGCATCAGCCCGACGTGCCGGCCGTCGATGTAGACGTCAGCGGCCCCGATTGCGGTGTTCTGGAAATTGTTCGCCATTACGATACCTCCTCGACGATGTCAACTGGATAGGCCACGGTCGACACCGTGACAGGGACGACAGCCTCCCCGATCCACAGGGCCCGGGAGTCAACGGCGAGCGTGCCGGAGTTGGGGGTCACGTCTCCGACGGAGACCGACGAGAGGACGAAGCCTGGGCCGCCATCTCCGCCCAGCGCTCCGCCAGTAGGGTCCAGGTCCGCAAGACAAGACGCGGCCAGAAACAGGTCCCGGATCTTGCCGGCCGCCCGCACGAAATCGCGGTTTGGCTCGCCGGTCAATGCCAGCTCCTGCGCGTAAATGACATCAACCGCGTAGTCCACCTGCCAGGCCTGCCAGGGGGCGCGCGTCTGGGCCTCGGGGATGTCCGGGCGAGGAGCGGGCAGGCGTGCCACGCGGATCAGGACGGCAGGCAGGCGCGCGGCCAGCTCGTCGAGCGGGAACCCCTCGCGCTGGTCCTGCTGGCAGCGCAGGAGCCCCAGTTCCTCGCCGAGTTCGGACCACACGAGGTCACGGATCGCCTCTGCGACCTCGTCCGGGTAGGTGATAATCTCGAGCATCAGCGTCGCCACCCGGACTGGACGGCCAGCTCGAAGTTGCGCATGATTTCCGCGCGAGACCTGGACAGGACAGGGCCGGCGATGAGTTGCATGAGGACCTCGGTGTTGTCGACGTAGATGGAATTCCGCAGGACGTGCGCGCCACGGTCGGGCCGGGACGCCCACTTCTCGAGTCGAGAGTTGCCAGCGAAGGCAAAGAACTTGAGGCCAGAGCGCGAGGGCCGGTCACGCATCCCCGGACGCATCTGCCCCTCTCGGTCCCGTGTCGGGACGATGCCTTTCCCGGTGGCGCTCGGCTGCAGCCAAAGGCCAGTCCGCTCCAGCGCCTGGGCGCCCATGTGTCGAGAGATGACCGCGTCAGCAGCATTCCTCCGCAAGCGGACGAAGATGCCGCCCAGGGTCACAGTCCCGGTCAGCCCGTCAGCGCTCACGGACGCCCTCGTCGCCCCCGTCTGGCGCCGGGGCACCTTTTTGCCGATGTCGAAGTCCTGGATGTTCGTGCGGCGCGGCCCGAACAGGCGCTGACCGACACGCACCAGGAGCATGCGGGTGTTAAGCTCGACAGCGTCGCCGACAGACTTGATGCTGCGACTCATCTCGAGTTGCAGTTGTGCCTGTACGTCGGCCACGCCAAAAACCTGAATGCCCAGCATCAGACGCCCTCCCACAGGTCGGCGGTGTAGTAGGGGCCAGTTGGCCGGCAGGTGTCGTCGCGCAGCATGCCGAGCGTGTAGGTGCGGCCCCGGAAGGTCACACGGTCGCCGACCTTCACATGGCGGTCGGCCGCATCTACGTCCTCGTCCCAAAGCTCGTCCGCAAACGGACACCACGAGAGGCGATAAACCGTCTGCTCCACGCCGACCCCGATGACCGCCTTCGCAGACGGCCCCAGGTCCGCCGGGGGCAGGGTCGGCATCGCAGGCACCACGGTCTGCCAGGCCATCGTTGATTTTCCGGTGTCGGGGTCGACGGCGCCCATCTGCCGGGAGAGGGCAACGACAAACGTCATGCGAGCGGGGTTCATCTCATCACGCTCTCTGCTGTCCGGTATGGAGCCAGAACCTGCAGCGTCTCCGGCATCAGCGGCCCGCCACCGTCCTTCGGTTGCGCCCACGTCTGATTCCAGCCGCCGGGGGTCGCCTCGGACACGAGGCCCGGGGTTGCTCCGCTGCCCTGCAGGAGTCTCACCACCTCGCGCAGGCAAGCGAACTCCAGGTCCAGGGGCACAGGTGCGCCGCCCTCGTAGCCGGGAGGAGATGGCTGGCCTGGCAGGTCGTATCCGCCCGAGTAGGAGACGAAAATATACTCAGCCTGCGGGTGCAGGCGGGGGTCGTGCGTCAAGTCAGGGAACCGGCCTGCGGTAAGAGGCCATGTGCCCTCGCGGTACAGGTAGCCGAGGCGGTCGCCCTCCGACGTGCGAACGTAATCGGTCACCTCGGCACCCGTGCCTACCGTGCCCATGCGGACTGAGACGACTTCCACGATTGGCCGGCGGCGCAGGTAGAGGCGCAGTCCGCCCGAGCCCTCGTGGCGCTCAGGCTCCACCTCGGTAAACTCGATGTAGCCGAACTGGCGGCCGGTGTAGGACTCGAACAGGGTTGAGACGTAGCCGATGGCCCGCTCAATCCTGGCGGTCGAGATGGCAGGAGTGACGCCCTCGCCTCTCACGTCAGCGACGGTTACCAGCGCGTTGGTCGGCAACATGTCAGGCCACCGCCTTCCCGTGCTTCTGTCTCATGTGCGCCTTCAAGCCGCGCGTCTGCGCGAACTCACGCCCACACTCCGGGCAGGCGAGGGGGTTGACGGGCTCCGGCTCGGGGGCGACGACGGGCTCGGGCTCGGTCTCCGACTCCGGCTCGGAAGTAACGACGGGCTCGGGCTCAAGAGCGAGGACAGGCTCGGGCGGCGCGGCCGCGCTCACAGCCACGGCGAACCCGTTCCGAATCAAGTTGCGCGCCAAACGGGGGGCGATACACACCTCCGCGCCGGCTCTTGCATGCAGGCATGGCTTCAGCAACCGAATTCTGATGGTGGGCATGTTCCGTTCCTTTCGCTTGACGGGCTCCGGCCCAGAAAACGGGGCGGGCCTGCGATAGGCAGGAGGGGGCTCGGCCGACAGGTCGCCAGGGAACTTCATCCGGAAGTCGCGACGATAGGGCTCCGCAGCCTCTCGCGTCTGCCTCCACGTCCCACTGGCATCCCTGGTGGACACCGCAATCTGTAGGCTAGAGGTCACGGCAGGGTGCAGCCGCTTGGACTCCGTAAAGTGCCAGCACTCGACCGACCAGTCACCGAGACACAGGTGCCCGGCGCGGCACAGGTCCCACACGAAACAGACGTCAGGGCCCATCGGCGGCGCCGAAGTGCAGTAGATGTCAGCAGCGCGGAACAGGTCGGCCCGAACCGCGAAGCAGTACCACCCGCCCCCGTGAATCCTCTCGACCATCTGCCCCGTGTAGGTGCCGGTCGCAACCCGGCAGGGGTCGCCCGCAGCGTCCACCTCGATCTGCCAGTGCGGAACGATTGGGATCCGCCAGCGCCCGATCTCCGTGCCCTGGACAAAAGCAGCGCCACGCTGCCGCATCAGGTCCAGCAGCCTGGTATAGGCGTCAGCGGTCGGCAGGGTGTCGTCCTCAGCGCCCAGGATGATCGGGGCCAGCGCCTCGGTCTGGAACCAGCGCCAGTGACCGATGATCCGCGGGCGACGATGCCGCACCTCAGCCTGCTCTGCCGGAGGACGCTCGCGAGTCCACCGGACCCGGATACCTCCTAGTCGGCCCGCCATCTTGCGCAGCGCCGCAACCACGCCGGCAAAGAATCTCTGGTCGTCATGGTCCACTACAGCCAGGACTTGCGTCCCCGGCGGAAGCTCGACGGAACCGAATACCTGGAACCAGGTCTGCCACGCCCAGGGGCGGGAGAACGGAACGATCAGGGTGGCCGGAGGGATGCCGACCTGCTCCTGCAGCTCGTGCACCTCCCCGGACATGGTTTTCCCCGCCCGCTCCGGGTGAGGCGTCATGTCCTGGGGCCCGTATACAGAGGATTCGGACCGGAATTTCCCCTCGGTGCGCTGCTCTCGGTGCCGGTTGTAGGCCCGCTTCCCCGCCAGGCGGTCCGGTAGGTGATACTGCCGGAGGTTCTGCAGCGTCACCTCGTAATCCACATGCCTGTAGGACGCCCCGCGGTTCTGGTCGCTCGTGATGAGCCGGCCCCGACCGTCGAAAATCCAGTGGTGCCGGCCCGCATAGTGCATCCCGGGCACCCAGCGGAAGAGCCTGGCCGTGCGATAGCGGTCGGGGTAGAGGTTGCTCGCCGTCCAGAACCAGCCGACGTCACAATGGTCCAGGTCCAGGGCCCGCAGGCGCTCCGGCTGTGACAGCCAGTGATCAGCGTCCAGGGGCAGAATCCAGTCGCCAGGGCCGCCGACCGCGAACATGGATGTCCGCTTGCCGACCTGGTCCTGGTGTCCGCTCGCGTCGACCACCTCGACGCCGAGGCGGGCCAGAATTTCAAGCGTGCCGTCGGTGCTCCGGCGTGAGCCGTTCTCAACCGGAAAGTCCCCATAGGCGCCATCAAACGCCACCACGCGATCCACGTGCGGGAGGATGCGGCTCACGCAGTCCTCGATGGTGCGAACCCCGTTGTAGCAGTTGATGACGGCGATCAGCGCCATATTGCCCCCCACTCCTCGCGCTGGCCCTCCATCGTCAGACCCGGGCGGGCCTCGGCGATGCGCGCGCGAGCTGCCCGCCACAGACCCTCGTCCGCCACAATCTCCAGCAGGTGCGGCACGTCCCGGGCCACCACGCCGCAGCCCGTCGCCTCGACCACCCGCGCAACAGCCGGATGGTGCAGGACCACAGGCACGCAGCCGGCAGCGAGGTAGTCCCAAAACTTGTTGCTCATCGAGCGCCCCATGCTCGGGCAGGCAACTGGCGAACCGGTCAGCCCCCACCGCGCGCGAGAGCAGGCGTCCAGGATGGCGGTGTAGTCCGCCGCCGGACTCAGTTCACCGAATGCCGAGTAGTCCGCAGCCGGGTTGATGATGCTGGGCATGACGCGGAGGCGATGCCCGGACTCGCGCAACTGGCGGAACACTCCGCCCCATGACTCGGAAATCCGGCCCTGGTAGACCACGCCAGCGCAATCATCGCGCCAGCAGAACCTCCGCTCGGGCACCCTCTGGTGCTGGACGATGGTCCTGGTCCCCGGACGCAGATGCCGGGCCACGGCCGCCCGCATCTCGTCAGACGGGAACACGATGCGCTGGGCCGCCTGCAACAGCGAGCGCTCCGAGGCGACGCCAGTCCGGTCCGCAATCTCCAGATGATGCAGGTCGTGCACCACCAGCACGGCGTCGGGGAACGAGCGCAGGACACGCAGCGCCGTCGCGTTGCCGTAGTTGTGCGTTGCCACGCGAAGGCCCGGGGCCCTCGCCTTCAACCGCGCCAGGATGGCGGACAGGTGCCTCTGGTCGCGCCAAAAGTGCAGGTCCACGCTCCCAGCCCAGTCCGGATTCGGAAGATGATGGACTAGCAGGGACACCCGCTCGCGGTAGAGCCCCTCCACCTGTTTCCGCTGCCAAATGCCGCTGTAGTCGCAGGCGATCAGGTCGCGCTCGAACCGATGCAGACAGGAGTCCGTCTCCAGCCCAACCGTGCCGCAGGTCTCGCAGTAGACGGGCGGAGGACCTCCAGAGCACTGCATCATGCGCACGCTCACGAGAGCACCTGAGCCAGGACGAAACCCAGCAGGACGCCAGAGACGACGCCAGCAAGATAGGCGCGCAGAGGCAGGTCAGCGCTCACGCCTGAGACCTCGGGCGCAAGACCACCATACCGGCGCCGTGCTTGCGGTCCACGATGGGGACCTCCTCGACAATCTGGTAGCGTTCCAGGATGCGCTGATAGTGCGGGCGCAGAGGGTCGAACCAGTCATGGACAGCCACCACGGCGCCCGGCGCCAGGAATGGCAGCACCTCATCCGCACACTCCGGGCGGGCCCGACCGTCAATCAGAACGAAGTCCCACACCTCGGCCCAGTGCCGATGCGCCTCGACATAGGTCCGCCAGTCGGCGGCGCGGGAGGGGCGGCGCGGGCTCTCGATGTCAGGCGGGGCGAGGCATAGTTCGCACGACGGGACATGCGGACGCACCAGGAGCGCGACGCGCTCGAACCATTTGCTGTTGTGCTCGACCGCTCGCCAGGCGGCGACCAGCGGCGCAAACTCAACCGTGCTGCCACCCGTGCCATACTCGAGGACCACGCTGGAGGGGGTCAGGTAGCGACGGATGCACGCGATTTCGGCGGGCGACAACCAGGGGGTCACAGGATCACCGCCGGGCGGACGCCGTCGCCGAGACGAATCAGCGTCACGCCTTCCTCGGCGCCCCAGCCACGAGGCCACCGGCCCCGGAAATCCAGCACGAGAGGCCGGCGCATGTAAGTCGTGAAGGTCGCGGGGTCCAGGTCCTGATAGTGGGAATGATCCACCATCAGGATCGCGGCGTCAGCGCCACGCAGGGCCTCCTGCAACGAATACATCTCCGGCTGATACGGGTCCGTGACCAGGCAGGTCGCACCCATAGCCTCCAGGGTGTCGACCAGGCCCCGAGTCGGCGATTCCCGACTGTCCTCGGTGTCCGGCTTGTAGCCCCAGCCCAGCACGGCCACACGGGCCCCCGGGCCGAGATGCCCTCTTGCCTCCAGGGCCATCCTGACCGGCCGCCTGTCGTTCGCCCTCAGAGCTGAGCCGATCACGGGCGGCAGCGGACAGGACAGGAACCACGGGTCAACCGGGATGCAGTGTCCGCCCACTCCTGGCCCGGGCCGCAGGTAGTCAACCCGGGGGTGACGGTTCGCGGCGTCGATCACCGTCCAAACGTCGATGCCATTCGTCTCGCACAGGTCGGCGAGTTCGTTCGCCAGCGCGATGTTGACCGCGCGGAAGGTGTTCTCT
>Ga0172381_10007080_pt1 | contig 11148 bp, 11 predicted proteins | sample Leawel6488metaG_FD_119754 | JGI IMG/M metagenome (GOLD analysis project Ga0172381, IMG submission 119754) | Leachate microbial communities from a municipal landfill in Southern Ontario, Canada - Leachate well 64-88 metaG | ecosystem: Engineered > Solid waste > Landfill > Unclassified | place... | reverse complement strand
GCTTTTGATAATGGTCAAACATTGGAATATTTTGATGAGCTGATGTTTATGTATAAAGAAGATTGCGATTTGTCATATCGTTTACGGCTGGCTGGCTGGCAGATTATGTTATTACCCGCAGCAGTGATTTATCATGATCGCACTGTTACTAAGGTCGGTCATTCGGTTTTTAGTCAGCTACGGAATAGGCGTCAAGAGAGTAGACTAATTCGTCAATGGTCTTATTTAAATCAGTTAATAATTTTTCTTAAATATTGGCGTTTGCCTAAAAAGTTAGCTAGCCGCTGGCAAGAATTATTCTATCAAAAAAAGAGACTGCTGGCAGCCATATTTTTTGAACCGTTCCTCTTGTCCAGTTTGAAGTTATTATGGCGACAACGTCATTTAATTGTGGCTCGTCGTAAGGCTTTGGTTATTAAAATTAAACCGCTCTCTTTAGAAGCGTGGCGGCATTAATTTTATGCTTGATCTAGCTATTGTTACCGTACCCTTTAAAGTTAAAGAAAAACTGCGAGCTAATCTGCGGCAATTATTGGCTAGCCAAGTTGATTTTAATTTTGCAGTTTGGGCAGTTGATAATAATTCCGGTGATGGCACCGTGGAAATGTTACATACTGAATTCCCACAGGTTCATGTTATTGCCAATTCGGATAATCGTGGTTTTGCTCAGGCTAATAATCAGGCTTTGCGGGAGATTCGAGCCCGCTATGTTTTATTGCTTAATCCAGATATGCTGGTTGAACCGGATACTTTAGCTAAAATGATGGTTTGGGCTGAAGCTAACACGCAAGCAACAGTAATTGGTTGTCATTTGGTTACTGAAACCGGAGAAACCTTATTACATGTCCGTCGTTTTCCAACCTTAATTGACCAATTAGCCATAGTGTTAAAATTACCTCATTTTTTTCCACATATTTTGGATCGTTACTTGCGCGCTGATTTTGATTATAGTCAGGCTAGTCCGGTTGATTCAGTCCGTGGTGGCTTCTTTTGGATTAGAGCAGATGAACAGGGTCAGGTGCCTCTTTTCGATGAACGCTATTTTATTTGGTTTGAAGAAGTTGATTACTGCCGTCAGACTAAGCTCTCCGGCGGTCAAGTGTGGTACACTCCGGTGGCCAATTGTTTAGATTATGTCGGGCAGAGCTTTAAACAAGTTAAACGCGGTCGCACGCAGACCTATTTTCGTCAGAGCATGATTAAATATTTTGCTAAATGGGAACCATATTGGCAGTCTTGGTTACTTCGTCTAGCTTGGCCAATTGGTGCTAGTTTAGCTATTATCGGTGAAAAATTAAAATGGCGTAATCGAGCTAAAACTTAATTTATGATGACTTATAAAATAGCGGCTATTTTGATTAATTATAAAGACTATGCCAATAAGTATTTAGGTGATTGTTGGGCGAGCTTAGAGAAAATCAATCTGTCTACTACTGATTGGCAAATTGATCAGACTGTTTTTATTGTTGATAATGAGTCGAACGAGGAGACTTATCGAACATTGCAAGAAATGGCTCCAACTGCTCGTTTAATTTGTAACACTGCTAATGATGGTTTTGCCAAGGGTAGTAATGACGCGATTGCTTTGGCTCTGGCCGAGGGATTTGACTTTGTCTGGGTTTTAAATATGGATATCATTGTTGAGCCGGATAGTTTAGTGGAATTAGTAAAATTAATGTTAAAAAATCAAAAATTAGGGGCGGCACAATCATTAATTCGTCTGTGGCCGGAGCAGGACTTAGTTAATAGTTTAGGTAATACCACTCATTTTTTAGGTTATGGTTATTGTCTTGGTTATCGTCAGCCAGCCAGCCAGCTTAATCTGATATCGTTAGATGGCCAGCCGATTCCTTATCCTTCGGGTGCCTCGGTTCTGTTTCGTTTGACCGCTTTACGTCAGGTTGGTTTGTTTGATGAAACCTTTTGGATGTATAATGAAGATCAAGACTTGGGTTGGCGTTTGTGGCTCGCCGGTTGGGATTGCCGCCTGGCAGCTTATTCACAGATCTATCATAAATACCAATTTAGTCGCAGTAGTAGTAAATATTATTGGTTGGATCGCAATCGGTTATTATCCGGTTGGAAAAATTATCATTGGTTGACTATAATTGTACTTTTGCCTGCCCTGATTATTAGTGATTTAGTTCTCGCTCTAATGGCTTGGCGCGCCGGCCGCTTAAAACACAAAATCAATGCTTGGTGGTATTTTATCAATCCTCTACATTGGCCAATGTTGATTAAATCTCGTTGGCAGACTCAGCGTTTGCGCCGGCGACCAGATCGCCAGATTGTTAAAATTTTCAGCGGCCGTATTTTATTTCAAGAGATTGATAGTCCAATAGTTCGTTGCGGCAATTTTTTTCTCAATCTCTATTGGCAAATTGTTAAATTAATAATTGTTTGGTGATATGGATATTAGTATTTCAATTGTTAATTATTATAGCCAAAAGACTATTTATCGTTGTCTAGAATCTTTGCGTCAAACCGATTGGCATGATTTGGAACGGGAAATTATTGTTATAGATAATTCTAATGAGACTGATTTGGCGGCTACCATTGCTCACAATTGGCCGGAAGTTCGTTATATTGCCAGTAATAATATTGGTTATGGTGCCGGTAATAATCTGGCCTTGCGCCAAGCTACGGGCAAGTATTGTGTAGTTATGAATCCGGATACTGCCGTTACTGTTGATTCTATTTGGCAATTGTATAGTTTTATGGAAAAACAGCCACAAGTGGGAGTAGTCGGTCCGCGTCAGCTTAATCTTGATGGTAGTCAACAGTCTTCTTGCTATCGTTGGCATCGCTTGACTACACCATTTTGTCGTCGTTGGTCTTGGTTGTTGCGCTTTGCTTGGGCTCGTCGTGAATTAAACCGTTTTATGCTCAAGGATATTGATTTAAGTCAAACATTACCGGTTGATTGGTTATTGGGTTCCTTTTTATTAATTAGAGCGGCGGCGATGCGCCAAATTGGTTATTTTGATGAACGTTATAAGTTGTATTTTGAAGATACGGATTTAAGTCGGCAAATGTGGCATTATGGTTGGCAAGTACTTTATTATCCGGATACTGAGATTGTCCATAATCATCAGCGAGCCAGTGCTCAGGCGGCTTGGTATAAAGTGTTAAACAGTTGGCTTGGCCGTCAGCATACTTTATCGTGGTTTAAGTATCTTTTAAAGTGGGGTCCAAGATTTTCTTCTCATATTCCTTACAGTAAATAATAATTGGTATGCGTAAAATTACTAAAGCGATTTTACCGGTTGCCGGGTTTGGTACCAGATTTTTGCCAGCCACCAAGGCTCAACCCAAAGAAATGTTACCGGTAGTGGATAAACCGGCTATTCAGTATTTAGTGGAAGACGCGGTCGCTGCCGGCATTGAAGAAATAATTTTTGTGACTGGTCGGGGCAAGCGAGCTATTGAAGATCATTTTGATTATTCTTTTGAATTGGACAAGACTTTGGTAGAGAAAAATAAATTAGATTTGGTTAAACAAGTTCGCCGGATTTCCGAGATGGCTAAGTTTTCTTATGTCCGTCAACCCTTGCCCTTAGGTGATGGCCATGCTTTGGCTTGCGCCGCGCATTTGGTTTATGACGAGCCGGTTTTGGTTATGTTTGGTGATACTCTTTATGATGCCGAAGAAGGTCCGGCTAGCCAAGTTTTGCGAACTTTTGCTAAATATGGTGATCCGGTTATTGGTCTAGCTGCGGTTGATCATAGCGAGGTTAGTAAATTTGGTGTCATTGAAGGTCTAGCCGTAGGAGATAATGTTTATGAAATTAAACGGTTTATTGAAAAACCAAGTCCCGAAGCCGCTCCATCTAATCTGGTGGCGGTTGGTGTTTATGTGCTTACTCCGGAAGTTTTTGCGGTTTTAGCGACAATGAAACCGCAGTTAGATGGTGAGTTGCGTTTAGCTGACGCCTTTAGTCAAATGTTGGCTAATGGCCGTCCGCTTTATGGCCAAGAATTAACCGGTACTTGGTTGGATACCGGTAATAAATTGAATCTAATTAAGGCCAATATTCAATTGGGTTTAAAAAATCAGGAAATTGGCGCCGATCTCCGCAAATTTATTCAAGGCTTGCGACTATAATTATAAAGCTAGAGAGAATAAGCCGGTGGTTGAACCAATGCGGCCGTAGAAATAAAGCTGGTCAGATTTTTTGTTAATCGCTGCTGCGCCAAGCTGGTCAAGGTCAGCTAGTTTCCAAATATTTCGTCCCTGACGATCATCTAGCTCAATTAGTTGCCAGCTATTGTCGTGGCCATAAATTAAGTAGTTATTAGTGTCAGGCAGACAAATCAGCCAATTAATTGATTGGCTAAAGCGACCCACGAGAGTGGTTGTTTTTGTTTTAGGATCGGCTAACCAAAGTTCAAATTGGTTGGCATAAGCGATTTTCTTATCAGGTAAAGAACAGGCCAGTTTAATCTGTCGCGTCTCCAGCCAGTTAGTGATCAATTCTTTTTCGGTTATGAGGCTGTTGATAGTGCTGGTGGTTGGATTTTTCGTATTTAAATTGAATTTGTCGCTGTCTAATAGACTGGTAGTTATCGTGCCGGTAGCTGGTAAAGCTTCCAGCCATACCGGAATAGCTTGTTTGAATAAGCGGATATCTTTAGCAAAAGTGGTTTCGGCCGGTTTGACCGCTAATATTTTTCGCCAATCATGGTAGCCGCTAAGCTTTATATTGACCGTGTAATTGTTAGGTCTTAGATTTTTTAATTTTAAGGGAGTAGTTAGGTTTCTAGTTTGGTCGAGCCAGGCTTTTAATTCATTAATATTAATTTGAGCTTTATCGGGTACGGTTTTAATTTCCAGCAGGCCAGTTTTTTCCAATTTTAGATAGCGCCAATTAATATGGTAGCCGGTAGCGTAAGCCAAAATTAGCGGAGTTATTATAAAGAATAGCAGAATAAAAAATTTAGATAACCACCAACGTTGCCGTAAGGTCATAAAATTATTCAACTCGTTCAATATCAGCGCCGATTGCTTGGAGTCGTTCGGCAATCTGTTCATAACCGCGCTCAATTTGATAAATATTATCTATTTCAGTTTTACCCGCGGCAATTAGCGCGGCAATAATCATGGACATACCGGCTCGTAAGTCTGGTGAAGTTAGTTTACGACCATGGAGTGGTGTTGGCCCGTTGATAACTACCCGGTGTGGATCGCACATGATAATATTGGCGCCCATTTGGGTTAACATATCGGTAAACAGTAAACGGCGGTCATAAATGGTTTCATGAATAATACTGGAGCCTTGAGCTTGGGTCATTAAGACAGTATAGGGAGATTGCAGGTCGGTTGGAAAGCCCGGGTATTCATGAGTTTTAATACTATAGGCGGCAATTTTTTTACTTGGTAGCATTTTGAGCCAATTGCTACCCTGTTCAAACTTGATGCCTTGCTTGTGAAAAATATTGAGCAGAATACTAATATGTTCTGGAAAACAATCAGTAATTAATAATTCGGCCTGACTGGCTGCGGCTAGAATAGCAAAAGTGCCGGTTTCGATGCGATCCGGTATAACAGTAAAAGCACCACCTTTAATTGATTTGACACCGTTGATAGTGATAGTTGTTGTTCCGGCGCCAGCTATTTTAGCTCCTTGATTATTTAAATAATCGGCTAAAGCAATAATTTCCGGTTCCATGGCACAGTTTTCTAAAACAGTTTGACCGTCGGCTAGGGTAGCGGTCATCATTAGTGCTTCAGTACCAGTAACACTGACGGTAGTAAAGAAATAATGGGTGCCGTGTAATTTTTTAGCGGTTAGATGATAATAACCAGCAGTAAATTTAATTTGAGCGCCGAGTGCTTGAAAACCTTCTAAAAACAAGTCAATTGGTCTAGTACCAGCGCCGATGACACAGCCGCCGGGGTGTGGAAAACTAACTTGACCGGAGCGTGCCAAAATTGGTCCGACAAACATAATTGAAGCGCGCAGTTTATTAGCTAGCTCAGCCGGTATTTGGGTCGTGGTCAGATTTTTGGTCTGAATTTGACATTGATCGGCTTGTTGGCCGACTAATCCGCCCAAAGATTCAACAATTTCTAATGATCGTTTGATATCCTCAATATCCGGAAGATTATCAATAGTAATGGCTTGATCAGACAGCAAGCTAGCTGGAATAATTTTGAGAGCCGAGTTTTTAGCACCACCAACTTTAATTTGTCCGCTGAGCGGACGTTGGCCATTAATAACAAATTTACTCATAAAGTGTATAATTAAGTATTATTATCATAGACTACTTTGTTCATTTTTTCAACTTATGTTAAAATGGATAAATTAAGCTAAAAACTAATAGTTCAAGATATGTTTCACAAGAAATTCACCAGACATTGGCGACAGTGGTTTAATTTATTTGTTATCGTGCTGTTTAGTATTTTTTGTGGCTTCTTGGGTGGTTTAATTTATGGTCAGCGGACTGAATTAGCTCGTCGTCTATCTGATTCCGAGGCAATTTTTTGGGGTAAAGTTTCTGGCCTTTATCGACAAGACAAACAAGGGCATTTGTCCAGTGATATTGATTTTTCATTGTTTTGGCAGACCTGGGATGTAGTGAAAGATAATTATGTTGATCAGGATAAATTGACTGATAAACAAATGTTTTATGGGGCGCTAAAAGGTTTGGTCAGTTCGCTGGATGATCCTTATACAATTTTTATGAATGCCGAAGAGGCCAAGTTGTTTAATGAAGATTTGACCGGTGTTTTTTCCGGTATTGGGGCTGAAGTTGGTTTGCGTAATGAGGTTATTACGATTATCGCTCCTTTAGCCGAAACTCCGGCTGAATTAGCTGGTTTGCGGCCTGGTGATAAGATTTACGCGATTGACAAGCAATCGACAGCTGGTTTGACAGTTGACGAGGCTGTTAAGAAAATTCGTGGTGATAAAGGGACTGCGGTAACCTTAACTATTGCTCGCAATGGTGATAAGTTACGGGATATTACTATTGTTCGTGATATTATTATCGTCAAAAGCGTCAAAACCAGCTATGATCAAAAATCAGGTCTATATACTATTGTCATTAATAATTTTAATACTGATACTGAGCCCTTATTTCAGGCGGCAGTCCAGGATATTCAGCAAAAGAAACCGCGTGGTTTAATTCTTGATTTACGCAATAATCCGGGGGGTTATCTGGATTCGGCAGTGGCGATTGCCAGTTATTGGATTAATGATGGCGTGGTAGTTAATGAGCAATTTGCTAATCAAACAAAATTGCAACCGCAAAATTCTCGCGGGATAGCGGCCTTGGCTGATCTCAAGACGGTCGTTATTATTAACCAGGGTAGTGCTTCAGCTTCGGAAATCGTTGCCGGCGCGCTTATGGATTATGGTAAGGCTACTGCCGTTGGTCAAACTACTTATGGTAAGGGTTCGGTGCAGATGATTCGTAATTTGCCGGACGGTTCAATGGTTAAAATAACAACTGCCAAATGGCTGACTCCCAAGGGTACTTCCATTAACGACAAGGGTATTGAGCCTAATATTAAGGTTGAATTGACTGAAGAAGATTTTAACAAAGATCTTGATCCACAGATGGTCAAGGCGCGCCAAATTTTGCTTGATAATATTCAATAATTAAATAGACTGATCAACCAAAAAATACCACCGAAGTGGTGGTATTTTTTGACTAATTGATTTTGATTATTAATTGACCTCAACAATATTGGTATCTTTGAGCTGATTATTAAAACGGCGTATTTTTTTGGTGCGGAATTTAATTGCTCCTTCCGCCGTAGCGAAGAGAGTGTGATCATTACCAGTGGAAACATTATTACCGGCACGGTATTTAGTACCGCGTTGGCGAACAATAATTGCGCCGGCTTTGGCAATTTGACCGTCTTGTAATTTGACGCCTAAGCGTTTGCTTTGTGAATCACGACCAAGTGCTGTGGAGCCACCGGCTTTCTTATGAGCCATAGTATTAAATTAAACAATAAAAATATCTGTATTTAGATGACCCTTACTATAACAAAGGCCGGTTAGCTTGTCAATTGTCGTCGGTTTGATATAATAAACCTGTCAATTAGCTTCAAAATTCTAATTCATGCTCAAAAAGATCGTTGATCGCTGGTTTGTGCGTTGGCTAGTCATTCTTTTGGTTATTTTTAGCGCTACCTTGTTATTGCGTAATAGTTTTGGCTATTTGGATCCTGATTTTGGCTGGCATTATAAGGTTGGTCAAGAAATTTGGCAGAATCGTCAACTACCCCGCATTGAACATCATCTTTTTCCAATAGCCGGGCAATCTTGGGTAGATCATGAATGGTTGGCTAATTTATTTATTTTTGCCCTATCTAGCTGGGGTGGTTACCTGTTGGTTAGTTTCTTTTTTGCGGTGCTTGTTATTTTAGCCTGGTGGCTTATGGCTAAGTCAACGATTCGCCAGTGGTTGGATGGTCGGTCCAATTCTTTTATTTTTTGGCTGCTATTAATTCTAGGCTTAAAGGCTTGTTTTCCTCATTTTGGGGTTCGCGTTCAAGAAATAACAGTGTTATTTTTATTGATTTTAAATTTATGGTTGGCCGCGATTGTTCGGCGGCGACGTTGGCACTTGTGGGAAATAGTTGCTATGCCGGTTTTTTTATGGTTATGGGCTTGTCTGCATGGCGGATTCTTAATTGGTCTGGCTGTTTTAGCAACTTGGATAATTTTTAGGTTAGTTATTTATTTATTGAACCGTTATCGTCGTCAATTGATTAGCCCAGTCAATATTTTGCCGACTAAAACCATTATTCAAGCGGTCATAGTTGGCTTTTTAGCACTACTGGCGACCTGTTTGACACCTTACGGTATCAAGTTGTATGGATTTTTGGCGGATTATCAGAGTAATCGGGCTTATCTGTTGTTTATTAATGAATGGCAGCCGATAACTGAAGCTATTTGGAGTTGGCGGATGTTGTATCTAGTAATATTTGGTTTAGCTATTGCTTTATTGATTTTTCATTGGCGGAGCCGGCAATCGGCCGATAAGCGCATTATGGATTGGTTGTGGCGGCAGGACTGGTGGTCACTGTTTCTCTCGGTAATACTTTTTGTGGCCGCTTGGCGATCATTACGTCATTTCCCGTTATTTGTGGTTATTTCTTTGCCGTGGCTAGCTGGTTTTTATTATCGTTCTTGGCAAGATCATCATTTTAAACCGGATCAATGGTCACCCTATTTGAAAGTATTCATTATTATTGTCTTGTTAGTTTCTTCTCTAGCGGTTATCAACAGCACCAGGTGGACTAATCATCCGGCAGCTAACTATTGTTCAAAATATCCATGTGCCGCTTTTAATTATTTGCGCCAATCGCCTTATAGTAATTGGCCAACCTTGGTTGATTATGGCTGGGGTGGTTATTTTTATTGGCAATGGCCGGAAAAGCAGATATTTATTGACGGGCGTTTACCTCAATATTCATGGGGTGATCGTACTTTGATTGAGCATTATAATCGTTTTTTCGCTGAAGAAGAAATTAAACCGGCTTTAGACGATTATGATATATCGGTAATCATCATGGCTCAACCGCAAGTGGTTAGTTTTAATTGGCTGGAAATTTGGTTGTTGGGCCGTGGCCGGCGAGTTGAGGATTATGATAATAGTCATGAAATAATACGTCGAGCCATGCTCAAAATGCCTAATTGGCGATTAGCTTATTTTGATACTGTGTCTATGGTTTATGTCCGCCAATAAGCGTTTGATTTTGGACTTGTGCTTGCCGGTCTATAATGAAGAAGTTATTTTGGCTAGCAATGTCCAAAGAGTTGTGGACTTTATACACAAGAGTGATCTAAAAGTTGATTGCCGGATAGTTATTTTAGTTAATGGTTCGACCGATCGATCAGCCCAGATTGCTCGAGCGCTGGCAGAGCGCTGGCCTGATTTAGTTGATTTTCGAGATTATCCGGCTGGCGGTCGCGGTCACACTCTTTTAGCTTATGCTGACACGAGTCAGGCCGATTGGTGGGGTTATATGGATATTGATTTGGCTGTAGATTTGGCTGATTTGCCACAATTATTAACAATGGTTGCCAGTAAAGCGGCTGATTTGGTTGTTGCTTCACGGTTTTTGTCAGGGGCTTCCTGTTCGCGCAGTTTTTCTCGTGAGTTAATTTCTAGTATTTATAATTGGTTGGCTCGTTGTTTTTTGGGGACTTCAATTAAAGACCATCAGTGCGGTTGCAAATTTATTAGCCGATCATGGTGGAAGACCATTAGACCACGCCTCAAGGACACTAATTGGTTTTTAGACACGGAAATGATTGCCTGGACCGCTAAATTGGGTGGACGAGTGCTTGAATATCCGGTTCATTGGGTGGACAATCGTCATTTGATTCGTTCAACCAAGGTTAAATTAGGGCGGGATATTATTAATTTTATAACCAATTTGTTCCAATTACGGCGACGCTTAAAGGCTGAACATCATAATTAGTTGTTTAGTTTATACTTGCCTTTTTATTATTTTTTTGTTAAGGTTTTGCTAGTTAGTTCAAATCATTATGCGCCGTTAGCTCAGTCGGTAGAGCAACTGCCTTTTAAGCAGATGGTCACTGGTTCGAATCCAGTACGGCGTACTATGTTTTTTAAAATAAAAAGTAAGGAGATGCCATGAAGCAATGGTTTTTACTCAATGTGTGGAGATGGTGCCGTGATCGAGCCTATTATTTGGTTACCGCCTTTGCGGTAATTAAGATTACGGCTGGGTATTTAGTGCATCGAGCAGGGTTTTGGGTTGACCCATCAATTGGGCATATTAGAGCGTCAATTGTCGTTGTTATTGCTCAATTTTGTGTGTTATGTTTTGGGTTGACCAAACTGTATAGATCATCTTTACCAAATAGATGGTCTGTCCCGGCGATAGCTGGTTGGCTCGGATTGCTGGGAGTGGTTTTACTCTCAGGTTGGTTATTAGTAATTTCTTTTATAATTTTTTTGGCTGGTGCGGTTTATCACTGGCACAAAAAGATTTAATCCGCCTGCCTAGTTTACTGGTCAGGCTTTTTGATTTTTATTGAATATTAAAGGTGAAGTTTAATTTGACAAATAATAATAAACGATTAAACTAATTAATCGGTTCATTAAAAATAAAATAAGAGGTATTATGAATATTAAGTGGTTCTTGGCTAATTTGGGCTT
>Ga0172381_10007079_pt1 | contig 11149 bp, 7 predicted proteins | sample Leawel6488metaG_FD_119754 | JGI IMG/M metagenome (GOLD analysis project Ga0172381, IMG submission 119754) | Leachate microbial communities from a municipal landfill in Southern Ontario, Canada - Leachate well 64-88 metaG | ecosystem: Engineered > Solid waste > Landfill > Unclassified | place... | reverse complement strand
TAAAGTACCATTATCACCATCTGCCGTCTTAGAATCAGTTTGGACCCTACCATTGACAAGTTTAACGGTCTCGAGTTCCTCGTTTCCTGTGTCCTCGTTTATTATCGGATCTCCGTCCGTATCCGTTACTAGACCATAGAACTGCGTTTTACCAATCATTTTACTTTTATCGGTATATAATGAATCTCCGCTTGTTTTTGCCATTATTTAAGCCTCCTCTGACGAATTTTGCAATATAATTTTAAATCTTACATATCGATTAGACGTAGTAAGGGTTTCGTTTGAAGTTTCAGCCTCAGTCCAAATTACTCCGTCCGGACTAGTATAAAATAATAGTTCATATGTTTCTGCGTCGATCTCTGGAAGAGACGCTAAAGAAACTAAGAATTTTGTTGGTATGCGAAAGGTCTTATATGTCCTTGAAACTGGATCGTCTGTGGTTATAAATTGAACTATGCCCTCGTCTGTCTCGGCTTCGTAAACTCCAGTACCTTTTAGGGTAAGTGGAGTGGTTAAAGATGTCCCTGTTTTAGGGACTGTGAACGAAGAAGACGGCCAATCAACCGTATTAACGCTCAAACTTTGGCCAGTATAACAAAATCCTTCCAATTCTAATCCAGCTGTCAATATATACGCGGCTTCCATGTCGGAATAATCAGTTATAGGTATGCTGGATAAAGCATAAACCAAGGCCATTACTTTTACCCCAGCAGTTTTAGCTAATTGCATATCTGCAGCATAGTTTGCAAATTTAGCAGCGAAATCGTCCGCACCATCATACTCGTCATCGCTACGCGAATAGAAGGATTCCCAACATAGCCAATCCGTTGAGTTTAACGTTGAGCTAATCCCTAAACTATTACCAATATATGCGTCGTTTACCGCTGGTGGAGTAACCGCCTCAATATCTGGCAAACTAGTCAAGATTATATCGTCACCATACGTACCTTCACTTTTTAATCTTAATGTGCTAGATCCTGCCGCATCAGACATATAAATGTTAATTCCGTAACAGTTATCAAAACCACCACTCATATCACTAACTTCAATGCCTTGATTTGCAGTGATTGTTATTGGTGTTATTGGACTAGCTGTTGTTTCCCCAACATAAGATGTTCGCGTCCAGCAAACCTTATATTCACCAGCAGCCAAGGATGATTCTCCTGTAGCGGTTAACGTCGGAGCCGTCGTTGGGGCAGGTGTTACGTCTGTGGTTACATCCGTATTCAAATTTCCTTGAGGATGGCCATTACCAATGACGATAAGTCCTAATCCGTGGGCATAATCAACAAGGGCATTCATTTGCTCCATTGGACTCTCAGGCATCCCCCATGCATCGAAGAATATTCCCGCATATCCTGCGGCTGCGCAACGGTCCATTACGGCTTCAGTAATATTATTTTGAGGATGACAACCATTTAAACTAGATTCAGAAACTCCTACATTTGCATAGCCAAAAAGATCTACTCCCGCGTCAATCAGTGCCTGTTGAACGTACTGTTGTCTTGTCGTCGTATTTAAACCTGGCTCGTTACAGACAAGTATCGAAAACTCTGAGAGCACTTCTATACAATGTTCAGCGTTATCAAAATTGTCAACATTGGATAGATTGCTATAATAATAAAGAACTTTGGTTAGATCTATGGCTCCTTGAGTTATTGGCAAATTGACCTCCTCGGCGAGGTCGTAAATCTTAGAAAACCATTGGCCGTAAGTTCGCTGTGTATCTCCATTTTGGAAAACTTCTGCATTCCAGAACGTGGCCTTGCCTATCTGACTGCGCGTGAATATATAGGCATATAAATAATGTGCTGGTGCGGATGGTGTCTTTTCAATGGTATATTGCGTCTCTAACGAATCACCAGCTGCAAATTGTACTTGTTCATCCCCAAGAATTACACCACCTAAGCCGTCCGAATCAGTTAATATTAATTCGATCGAAAACCCATTACTCAACGCTGCTATTCCTTCGCCGGTAACTGTTAATCGGAATGTTACTTTGTTGGCAACGGGAGGGACTTGTCCGTCTTGGTCAACCTCATAGATTAGGACTAGGAAGTAATTACCGCTATCGGTATTGTCTATTTCTACCTTATCATCGCCAACCTCTGTCCATCCGGCCCCGCTTTGTTGCCAAGCGCTGGTGTCTAATGGGTAAGTCGTAGCTAATGACTGGGGGGCAAGTGTTAATACATCATTCGCATTAACTGTCCCAATAAACATACCATCATCCATATCAAGAGTTAGAGTTACAGGGACTACTCCCATATTTGTATTCATCCCCTCTCTTTAAATTTCCACCGTGTTTAAACAAGATACAATATCATTTAAATAACTTGCTAGAACATCATTGTCACTACTTTGTGGTGAAGGGAGTGTGCCGGTGTATGTTAATCCAGCGAATCCACTTATTGCCTCGTTAAAAATATCGGCAGTGAAGTCCATTCCTGGTTCTGCAATCGTAAACTCTTGAATGCTTAAATTGTTAATCAACCTATATACACCCAACATGTCAGTAAATTTATTCCATTCCTCAGCCGTAAGATTAAAATCTGAACCCTGCGCTTTGACATTATCCCATGAAAAAGTAGTGGTATACCGATCAATATAAGCATAGATGTACAAAGTAATTCTTGGATAATCAAAAGGAATATAACACTTTCCCGCGTTGCATACGTATGGTTCGTAGTAAGCTCCTTCTATATCACCCCAAAAACCCCAAGTATTTTGAACTATCCAATGATCTATTCCGTTCTTTACTGTCCATCCAATAATGTTTAATAGGTGTATTCCCGTAACCGGTTGATTAGGATCATTAACAATAATTCCTGTTGTCGGTGGACTGTTAAAATTAGCAGAGCAGTCCATCTGAATAAGAGCTGATCCTTCTGACTCTATAACTGCTTTAGTATTTGCGATCGTTGTTTGTGCAGGAGCATAATATTCCCAACCTTGGATTTTATATTTGTTAGCATTAGCAAGTAGGGCGCTGTGATGATCTATTACCGCTTGTTTAGCAGTACCATACTCAGTTGGTTCTGTAGTGGCTAAATATGGCAATTGAGAATAAGAACTAAGTAAAGGGTGAGCTAAATCATATTCAGGTATACCGTCTCCACCGTCAACATTACTAATAGAATCAAGCGCTATATGTGGAGTAGGGTCCTCAAATGCTGTGTCGCGATTTCCATGAATCCATAGATATGAAAATCTACGTTTTTTTCCATGACGTTTGTATTCTTGAATTTGAGAAAGTAATGCTAAAGCATGAGCAATACAATCACTAACAGAAAATAGATAAGTTCCCGTTGGATTAGAATACCAACCATTATTTTGTCCTACCCCGTCAAGATAAGTAGGATCTTCAGGATCACTGTATTCTGCTTGGTTGGTTATACGAGGAAAAGTGTTATGCCACTCGCCATTAATACTATCAAAAGTTGTGGCCCAATCTGGACTATACGTCATTAGTTACCCCCGCCTGTTCCTGGATTAGTCCCTGGTGGATTTATAGCTGGCATATAAACTGGATCTGGCATATACATTCTCCTTTCTTATCCAAATTTAGCAACCAAACCCGTTGCCAACTTAGTACTTCCGAAATAATAACCGTCCAGTCTTATTGACGCGTAAGCATTACCTGAACCGGTATTATCATAAATAAATACGGTACCATCCTCCAACACTTGAAGATACCCTGAATAAGTCGCAGCTGTTCCTGGTATTAATCGTATGGCTTTCCTATCTGGAACGCCTTCGGTGTGGTCTATATGGGTATCGACACCTCCGCCATAATCATCCATTGCGAGGAACGCTTCATCATTGATGCCTACGATTTTCCCCGTTTTAATAGTTACCGCTTCGAGCAATAAACCATATATTTGTTGAGCGATAAGTGTCCCTGTATATATGCCTTCTCCAGTAATACTGGTTAAATATCCCGCTAGATCTGTCACCTGACTTATTGATGGGGTCCAACCTGCAGCTTTAGCACCAACCTGTGAATACGTTGGCGGAGTAACACTGTTCCAATTTATAACCGCTCCAGTACCCATTGCTACGTTCGTACCCACGGTCAAGGTCTCAATCTGAGCAGTATCAATCTTACCATTTTCCACATTAATGCAATCTGCACGAATCTCCGCAAACTGTCCAAGAAGTCCTGTAATGAAACTACCGACAATCGCACCCTCCATAGTCATTGCCAACGTATACGGTCCCTCTATACCAGTTCCTGAGTATCCTAATCCATTTAAGTTCCAACGCCAAACTTTAGTTGCTGTGAGTTCGCTCTCAGTATCCATTATGAGGATCTCGCCAGGTTTCTTTATAACATATCCTCCAAGGGATGTTGTTAGTAATTCGGTAACGTCTTCGACAGCTTGTTGAAATGCTGTCTTATTATAGTCTTGTTTACGTTTGAGGTCGTTAAGGGGATTAGTTAAACCGTTAAGATATGATGGTCTAAAACTACCTAGTTCGACCTCTTCAATGCGATTAGTTAATTCGTTTTTCTTAATACGAATAACTTTGGCTTGAACGTTGATATTTAGTTTTGTGTGCCTAATAGTGACTGTATCACCCATATATACAGTCTCAAGAATGGCGTAGTTCTTGTATTCTTCAGTCTTACCTAGTTCCTGAAAATCGACTTTGTAGTTAAACTGAGGAATATCGATCTGATTATCGGCCATATATTCTTGAGCCGCGGTTCTTAGATCAGATTCGCTTTCGCAATCATAGAAATCCATAACCCTAATCTTAGGATGGGGATAGTTACTAATATACTGGCTATCAACATATTTTTCTGGAAGTAAGAAGTCATCCTTACCAACTGGCATTAATCGTGTACATAAAGTATTTTTATCTATGGTTTCTTCAATACCTTGAATGTTCTTACCATAAGCAACTAAGACCCCTCGATCAAGACCTCTAGCGCTTGATAATGTGATCAGAAAGTTATTCCTGACCAATTCTCCACCCCATATAGAAAGGATTCCTTCATCACCCATAATAATGTCAACTGGATTTCTACGAATAAACTGTGTCGTCTCGGAGCCAGCTACATCACCAGCACTAGTAAAGGGGTGCTCGTATTGAGTATTAGCCAGAACTAAACTTAATGCTCCAGCGCCACCTATATTTGTAAGGGTGCAGTCTTCGATGAGATTATCAAGAAGATCATAGAATATATGTCTTGCATTCACTTTTATTCCATTTAAAGTTTTCTGTTTATAGTAAATACGAAATAGTTGTCCACCAACTTTTAGAATATTCTCCTCAATGAGATACTGCCATTTCCCACGCTCATCTAACGGATACTCTAATGAACATTCAAAATTTCCGTTCAATTCCTCAGAAACAAAACAAGAGATCGCATCAGATAAAACAACGATCCCATTACTTGTAAAACTAGTTTCCGTACTCTCATACAAAGAAATCATTAGAAATACCTCCAATTTGGAGTAATTACAACTGAGGTTACGGTACCTGTCCAACTGATCGTATTTGTTCCCGTAGTCAACTCGGGAAAATCGCCGGTCATATCACTATTTTTTAATGCGGTACCCTTATAGCAATCCATTATGACAGAATCGATTGTGATGTAGTCCACAACATCTGTTAGATAGATCGAAGTTCCATTAATGGTGAGAGTAATTGCTCCCGTTCCATATATCTTAATTATAGGTTTGCTCTTATAGGTTCCTCTATTATAGATAGTGCCTGAGGCAGTGAGCGTAATATTTTGGTTGTCGACCATCAAAGCAAAAGGTTGGCAATCAAAGACCACAACAAATTTATGCCACTGGTCTATGATTTTCTCAAAAGGTATTTGATTAATAATGCTTGCTTGGTATTTTCGGTCATCCTGATTGCTAAAAATGACTTCTCCTGAACCCTCCAACCAACTTAAAACCTCATCAACATCTGCTATGTCTAGAATGGTGCATTTGCAGGTTTTAATTATACTACCATATGTCGCAAAATCCTCAGTTAGAAATCCGTCCCGTCCAGGTATAACTATTTTATTCATGTCTCTTTGAGCCTTAATGATGGGTGGTAACTCATTTAGTAGAATCCCCATATCTATACTAGAGATGTTTTTATATATGAAATATGGTTCAGTCATTAATTACCACCCCTCGCGATTACTATTTGTTGCCGATAAAACTCTAGTTCCTCGGCGAACGCTTGAACATCCTGCGTCCGGTTATTAACAAATTTTTGGATAATTACAGATAGCCCCCCATTTTGATTTTCCGGTGCACTCTTCTCTGTTGTTTTACTAACACTTGTATCGAGACTTGTTTTGCTACCAGATCCTATAGAAATCGCTGCTGTTTTGCTTCGAACGCTATCTACGTTAATGACCTGGCTCTTATCAAAGGCAGAATTAAGACCTTTATTAATGTCCGTCAAATCAAGGACGGGACGAATCGTTGGACTACCGTCTAGATCACTGTTAAAGACGTCCGAAATCTTCGATACTGCCTTCTGTAATGATCCTACAACGGATGTACCCATGCCCTCACTAGCGTTAACTGCGCGATCAGAATAAGCATTCAAACCATTAGCCATTCCAATGGCAGAGTACATACCAAGCGCACTAAAAGCTTTTGACGGGGAGTCGATACCAAGTGCATCTTTAGCAGATCTGATAGCTGAATAAGCGAGATTCGCTGCCCACCAAGCGGCATCTTTGATTTTATTCTTAATACCGTCAATAAACCCTCTAACTATATTCGTACCGGCGGTGACAAAGTCGGGAACGGCCGCCGCTAATACTTTTTCACAACCCTCCATCATAGCCGACATAAGGTTACCAGCCGCCGCGATCATACGATCCGTATTATTTCGAATGGCATCCGCTAAGCCATTAACGAAGGTTATTATTAAGTTAAAAGCTGCTTGAATTACTTTTGGAAGAGATTTAGTAATACCATTTATAAGTGCAACAACTATAGCAACCCCTTTCTCTATAATTTTTGGAAGATTAACCATTACTGTGTCTAAAAGAGCCAAAAGAAGTTTCATTATAGCTTCCACTACAGTAGGCGCATTATCACCAATGACAGTGGCCATGGCAATGATACCCTCACCAAATTTTTGAAGCATAAAGGGCAGCAAACTTACAAGACTAGATATAATTGCTACCAGCGCTGTAGCACCAGCTACTCCAGATATGGCTAATGCTGCTAGACCTGCAGAGAGAGCTAAAACGCCACCGCCAATAGCGGCAATCGCAACACCAAATACCGCAAAAGCGATACCTAATGCTAAAATAACAGGCACTAAAGGACCAAGAACTAATGCCGTTACCCCTAACACTGTGAAAATACCCGCCAATGCAAGTAAACCAATTCCAATCTCAACTAAAGACATACTACCTAACGTTTTTAGTGCAAAGGCAAACGCAAGAAGTGCAACTGAGACAATGGTTAATGCTGTTGCGTCGACAAAATGCCCCCTCATAGCCATGAGCATCCCAGCAATGATACCGAAGGCAATCCCCATAGTCGTTAAGCTTTTTATTATTGCGTCCCAACTCATCTCTGCTAATTCTTTTAGAGCTTCCCCCATGAGAATCAAAGAAGTAGCAATATCAAGTATAGCTAACGAATTAATAAGTGACATTTTAGGCATAGCGTTAAGAGTAAGTGCCATTATTAATAATGCTCCACCCATAGCCACAAGACTTTTACCTAACTCTTCCCATGACATTCCTCCCATTTTGATAAGAGCGTTTGCTAATATTAGCATTGCGGTTCCGAGAACAGCCACACTAATCGCTGTAGATACCGCACGTTTTGGATCTACTAAATTTAAGAATAGACCAATCTCTGTTAATGCCACGGCCATTCCAGAAAGTCCTTTTATCATGACACCGGTATCAATGTCACCCATCTTCTTTATCGCACTAGCTAAGACATTAAGAGCGACTGCCAAAACAAGAATACTGATACTAGTCTTTACAGCCATGCTACTAAATGTTGTCATTTTCATGAATAACGCTAGTTCTGCCATTAAAATACCAATACCCGCGAGACCTTTTATTATGCCGTTCCAATCAAGTTTTGCTAATTTTGTCATTGCAACAGAGAGTATAAAAATAGCTGTGGATAATGCTAATAGCATCGGTACCATGACGAGCATAGATCTAAATCCTGGCCCAACAACGATCTTTTCAAATATACCCATTGTTACGATAAGTTCGCCAAACATTGTGGCCATTGCAGTCAAGGCTGAACCTAATTTCTCAGGATCGATTGTAGATAAAACGAGAATAGATGCCGCTAATATTCCTATAGCCATCGCTATTTTTAGTAGAACATTTGCTTTTAGGTTAGTCTGATATGCTTCGAAACAACCTCGTACATCATCTAGTATACCTGTAATATTCCCGAGAAAAGAACCAGCATTTGAAGTTATCTCTGTTAACGATTTAATAAATTTCTTTATCCCAAGAAGTATCGTTGCAAATAAACCAGCATCAAGAACTATAAACATATTGTTAAAATTAAGTGTTTTTAAAACACCAGATACTTTTTTTTGAATGACGTCGAAAGCTCCACCGATGGTGGTTGCAAGATTAGAAAATATAGTCGCTATTTTATTAAACACACTAAACATATCGGGCATTGGTATTAAGATATTATGCAGTTTTTCTAAAACACTATTAAACGCACCCGTAGATTGAATAGACTCGCTAAGCGATGTGACATAATTACCCAGCGACCCCCCGATCTTAAGAATAGAAGTAACGAGTGGTAAGAGTGCACCTCCTAAATTCATAACCACTTTAATGGCAGTCGAGATTATCTTGATGGTAAGTTCTAATATCGAGAAGAGTGCTTTAAATGTGTCCTTAATATGACCTGCCGTTTCGTCCCCTATTTTGAGGTTTTCAGTAAAGTCCCTAAATCCTTTTGTCAGGGCAACTAATCTCTCACCGGTCATTGCTGGAAAGACTTCACGAAACGCCTCGCCGATTGGTTTTAGGACTGCCATAAGAGCATGAAACACATTTACAAGACCCTCTATTAATGCATCGCGACCACCATTCGCATTCCAAAACTTGAGCATCTCATTTCGAGCTTCGGCGGAAGGCCCAATAAGAGCGCCAAATGCGTTGTTAATGTCGGTAAGCATTTTAGTAGCTTGATCTTTGTCACCGATGATGTTCTCCCATGATACGGCCCACCCTGACTGAACGGATTCCTTCATAGTGTCGAATAATTTCGTAAATGTCGTTACCTGAGTGGCCGCTTTAATAAGATCTTCATCTGCAGCGAACTTAGCAAGGGTTTTTGTTAAGACTTCTGTAGTAACCCAGCCAGATTCTAACGTTTCTCTAAAGGGTTTGCCCGCGTCGACGACGATCCCCATCTGTTTAGCAGTTGCTTTTAGAGCATTCTGAAATAACTCACCGCCCATGCCAGCATTGACAACGGAGTTCCAATCCATAAGTTTGACAGATCCAGACGCCATAGCTTGAGAAAGTTGATACATTGCCGAAGATGCCTGATCAGCTGACGATCCAGAACCAGCAGCGAGGTTAGCAATACCTTTAATCGCCGCTGTTGCCGGGGCTAACGCAATACCCGCTGCTGTAAACGTTCCAATATTTTTCGTCATTTCGGCGAAATTATAAATAGTTTTATCAGCATACTCATTTAATTCGGCTAATGCCACATTGACGTCCGTAAGCGTAGTGCCTTTACTTTTTGTATTAGTAAGAATCGTCTGAATAGCACCAATCTTTGTCTCGTATTCCTGAAGACCGGTTTTAATAGGATCTATTGTCAGTGCTGATAGTATATTTTTACCAGTATTCAACACTGCATTCGTTATATTTTGAAGAACGGTAATACCAATAATGCCTAACGAAGAGAACTTATTCGAAAGTGCTTCAATTCCTGAAGACATTCCCGCGAGAGAAAATCGTTTTCCTACTGCATCTAGATTCGCCAAACTTTTTGCCGATTCATCTAAATTAAGGCCTTGCTTTAATTTTTCGACTGTTTTAATACTTGTTTGAACGCCGCTTTCAAATTGTTTATTATTAAATTGCATTTCTACAATTCGATCGTCAACTTTTTTAGTCATTATTTAGTTACCTCCCTCCATACTTCATCTGCGATCTTATCGAAGATCGGTTGAATTGCAGGATTGATATAATCACGTCCTTGAACATATCCGCCATTTCTAGTACCGTGACCATATTGTAGAATGATCGCAATCGGAACGCCCGATACAACATTTGAATTGGTCCAACTTATTGAATATCCAAAACGAGAAATTTTAATCTCATAATCCCAAGAATTAAAAGTTAAACTAGTATCGATAGGAGTGGCCGCGGCAAGGACCGAGACACCCTCTCGCGCATACTTTTCTAGAATATGTACATAATTCGGTTTCTGAGATCGATTAAGAAAACGTTCGGTGTTTTTGAAGTTGCCCTTATGTTTAAAAACGATCATGCATACTTCACCCCTTACTGTTTAGCGACCGTCTCCGTGCGGAATTCAAAGCAGCATTACGACTCATTACTTCTTTTTTACTCATCTTTTTAGGAGGTCTATTTTTTATATTACACACATTAATAAGTGTTAATAGTCTATTTAAGTGCCACTTCTGGCATTCAAAGGGTATATTCATAGTTATCATCCAATAATAAATAACTTCGGCCGTAATGATTTCCCTATTTCTAGAATTTTTTTCTTTTGAAAACGTCGTAGCCGTCATCGGCGCTTCAATATATTTACTGACTTCTAAAACGTTCTCCTGAGAAATTAAATTATAAACCTTAGGATCAACATTTTGAGTTATGGTCATACAACGAATATAATCGATGGACTCCGCGAATGTTTTTTCTTCTTTTGATAAAAAAGGTTTGCACCAGAATGACTCCCATTTTGAAAGGGAGACCAGAGAATGTTCCAATAACAATACGTATTCTTTTGAAGTACCGAACTCGTCATTAACCTCATCGTATTGTTCGATAGAAGGTATCGTGAGTTTTAACATCTCTAGTCTCCCTTCAAGATTATGCTGATTTTGGTATAACCGGGGCAACCCCATTAACAAAAGCTATTGCAGACTCAGTATTTGTGGCTAATTCCATAAAGAGATCACTATAAGCCTCTGT
>Ga0172381_10007078_pt1 | contig 11150 bp, 8 predicted proteins | sample Leawel6488metaG_FD_119754 | JGI IMG/M metagenome (GOLD analysis project Ga0172381, IMG submission 119754) | Leachate microbial communities from a municipal landfill in Southern Ontario, Canada - Leachate well 64-88 metaG | ecosystem: Engineered > Solid waste > Landfill > Unclassified | place... | reverse complement strand
TAAATTTAATTGTTAATAAAATATTTAATTGAGGTTTATATTTCATCACAACAGGATTAAAATCCCAGAAGATAGGGGTACCTGATCAAATTCATCAGTTTTCGTCTCTTGTTTATCAGGTCTTTTAGCTCAATCGCCATATTCTTGTTGACATCCTCCGCCATCGGCTGAACCCATCTCTCCGACTAGTCCAGGTAGCTCGCCATCTTGCTGCGCGAGTAATTGTCTCTGTGCAGATCGGTGAGATTGCTGATTCTGTCGGCCATTTTCAGAATCCTTGCATTGTATGATCCCTTTTCGAGGATCCGCTTCAGAAAATATGCCTTGGATATGCCTTTCGGGCGCGTGACCTCCAGCATCAGGTCGACGACCTGGCTGGCCTGGTGATCTATGTTACGCAACTCCTCCTCGCTGGTATCCGGGACATCCTCGAGAAGGTTGTGGATTACTGCTGCTTTTAGCAGCATATAATCATCGTACAGCTTGTAATTGAACAGGATCGTGAATGTTGCCAGTACATGTCTGAACTGATTTCCCTTTACATTTCTGGCCTTGCCAATCAATGCAGTGGCTTTGATAATATAAGGAGCCAGCAACAAATTCGAAAGCACTTCTATTTCTTTCATGGGCTGATTTTATAAAACTGGAGGTAGAAGCTGTGGTTTCATTTGAATGGATGGGTACAAAAATTCTTGTACATCATCCTGTGTCCAGAATACCTGGTGAAGTAAAGACTCCCTGTTGCATAAGTTCACTTGGTATTCGGCGTACTTACCGGTAACAGGTTCCCCAGTATCCTTTTGCAATAAATCAAAATTTGATATATCGTTTGTAAAAAATGAATTTGAATCGATGGGACAAACAACAAATGAGTCTTCATTCAGGATCAGTTTCCCATTCAGGATGCAATTGTTCAGATCATTGATATTGTAAAACCAGATATTACCATCATCGGCGCCAGCAAAAAGGATATCCTTCCTCATTGTCTGCGTCCATATTTTTCCGGAATCGCAGTTAATCACTGCCTCACAATTGAAGGAAGGAAATTTCCAAAATCTGATAGCTCCATCGAAGCTGGTCGTAATCACGATATCTTCTCTATCAGGATGAATCCTGATCGTTGAAATGTCTGTTTTATGACATTTAACGGAGAACATTACAACTGTGGGTAATAATGAACAAATAAAAACGGTGCCTTCAATATCGCCAACCAGGATCAGATTGCGTGATGGATGAATGCACATGGCCCGTAAATCATGTGATAGGAGTATCGTTTTTATCAGACGGAAGGATCCGAGTAAATACAGACTGAGGTAGCCGCTATCGGAGATTACATAAAGATATTTATCGTATGTCATGCAGGCGCCGCTTCTCAGTGATGACAGGTGTTCCCCGGTATTATTGATCACCCCTTCCAGAGTACCCTGTTTCAATGACCATATTTTTACGCTGTTTGATTTGCATTTCGGTTTAATATCTGAGTCATAGCTAATCGAAATGATGAAGCCTTCTTTGTCGGAAACCGCAACATAGGGGCATCTCCCCATGTTAAAAGCAGACAACACCATCCTTTGCTTGAGCGTATGGTAGCACACAACCCGAACGGTCTCATCCCGGCTTGCTGTAATGATCTCATTTTTATACACCAGGATTTTTCTAACCGTTTTTGAATGAAGATCATTAAGCCTCAATGTTCCCGTACTGAAATTGAACAGGTGAACGCGGTTATTCCGGCAATGAGAAACCAAAAGTGTGTTATCCGGCTCATGATAATATATATTTCTTATTCCCGATTGCCCAAATCCGGGTTTAAGTCTTACAAAATGATCATCAATCAGTTTCTTATGGATATCGGCCTTATCTATCGCCAATGTGTCGGAAGGTTTTTTATCGAAAAATGTAAGCATAGTATAGTTTGGCGTTTTCATTCTACTTATTGCAGATGTTTCTCGTGTTTATTGTCGCCTTGCCGACGAGGCAGGTTTTAATCTTGTTCAAAACCTCTTTTATACACTCATCCAGAAACTCGCTCTGCTTCTCCAGATAGTCATGATGAAGCGACGCCAGTTCCTCATCGCAAATATTTTTTATCTTAAAGCCAAGATGGTCAAGCCCTTTTATCCTGATTGTACGGCCTGCAAGCTTCAACTTGGCTTGAGCAATAAATCGCAGCTGATCTTAGGAATTGGATACTGGTTGTGAACGGTTGTATAATCAATGAAGTTGATCGGAAAACCAAGTTTTTTACGATAAACATATGGTCTGGTTAAAGAGATGGATAAGCATGTTGTAATGGATGAAATAATCACACTCATCTGATTTTATTTCGTTGTATATCCTGTTGGCATCAATAAAAAGGTTCTTTAACTCCGGCAGTGTATCTTCACGGTCCATTGAAGTATGCGTTTCGCTGCAGTTTTTGGAGATAGCCCTATAGAGTTGCTTCAGACGGGACAATGTAAACTGCTGAGCAATCTCTTCCCCAGCATCAGAATTGATTTTAAAACTCATGATGAAATCCAGGGGCTGATTGTTCTTTATCCGTGTTGCCACCAGAAATTCGAAGTATTTCCGTTCGAGTTCCTTTTCCGATTGGATGGCCGGATCATTTGCCATTATCAGTTTAATATCAAGCTGCGATAACACCTCTTCCTTTGATCTGATCGTTATAGCCACACCCCTGAACCGCTCATAGTATATCGCGTTCACTGTATTAATAAGATAGTAGTCTCCCAGGAATTGCATGATAACCGTGCTAAATTCGTACTGATGCCTGTAAAATTTCTTTTGACTTTCAGTAAAGTTCATAAAATTCAAAATGTTGTATTCTCCCAGAGTGGATACCGGAAATTTGAACAGCTGGTTTGTCAGTACGAAGTAGAGTGATGAATCGAAACAGATACTCTTATCAAGATCATATTTACTCAACAAATGAGCCCATTCCAACCTTAATCCTTCAAAGTAAAGGGGTATCTGATCGAAAAAATCATACACCAGTGACAGCGATGTATCTTTTGTCAAATCAAGAAGATAAGTACCCTGTTCGAACAGTTCACTTGGTTTTAAATCCCGGGTAAGATTTACATGGCCTTCAAAAGCTCTTTTAATGAGCAGTACCATTGCCTGGAAAGCGCTAAGCTTGTTTTGCCAGGCCTGTATAACAAGATATTCTGCATCTATTGCATTCTGGTGGATTCCAGCATTGAGATTATCAATAATGACTTCCAGGATCAAGTTTTCATCATGACTGGTTGTAAAATATTTCGGTAATTCATTTCTGATAAACCATTCGGAAATGTCTTTTTTAAGCGGATAGTAATCAGAAATAAGTTTTTCCCCATTCATAACAGCTTTATTTTAGTTTTTTTGTTACTTTGTAATGCCTGAAAATCTTAATTAGCATGCAATTTCAGGGTGGTTTTTTTCAGAACCACACATACCGTACCGGTCTAAGGTAAAACCATTTATCAGTCTATATATCAGAGCTATATGATTAACGGGTGGAGAGAAACCATGGTTGACTTGAATGCCAACGAACCACAATACAGTTGAGTAGTGTTTTTTAACGTTTATTGCCATGAAACTCGTTTTATTTTCAAAGAAAAAAGCAGATCCCTCTACACCATACATTCCCGAATGGGATCATTTACAAAAGGAAAAGATCGTCCAGGAAGTATCGATGAATGGGACCATTTGCCTGATTTCGGAATCGTCTTATCAATTGATTTCAGGCAGTCTTAGCCAAGTTGATTATATGAGCTGTGGGCTTAAGAAGGAAAAGATCGAGCTCTTCAGGTCATTAAAATTCGATAAAAAAACGGGACGGTATAGACCAAAAAAATTAATCTTCAAAACCACTGACTGTGGTGCATTAAAACGTAGCATCAATAAGTTTTATTCCAACCGATTCACTGAATCCGATCCCTCATGCCTGATCATTATTCCCAATGAAATAATGGAGCTAATATTGGAAGATTTTAAACCTGTTATCGCGAAAAAAACTTCCGGAAAAAAGAATTGGGGGGATGATCCCATCCGAGAACTTTTACAGGAAACGGCCACAGATCCTGTTGTTATTGAAGTAAGCAAAGTGTTTATAGGATCTTCCTATGAGATGCAAATGGCCCGATTGATGATACTGAAAGCCTCCCAGTCAAAGTCAGCGGTTTTAATTCTTGGCGAATCAGGCACCGGTAAGGATGTTGTCGCACAGCAGATTGTAAAATATTCATCTCATTACAAGAAATCATTCGCAACCGTCAATTGTGCTGCATTGCCAGAATCTCTGCTTGAGGGGGAGTTATTCGGATATAAAAAGGGAAGTTTTACCGGCGCAGACCGGGACAAAAAGGGGCTATTTGAGGCGCATGATGGCGGGACACTCTTTCTGGACGAAATTGGAGATCTTTCACTGGCAAACCAGGCAAAACTCCTGCTTGCCATCGATGCTAAGCGGATCAGGCCGATCGGCGCAAATACCAATATTCCTGTGGATGTAAGGGTCATTGCGGCCACCAACAGGAACATCGACCATATGGCCATAAACGGACGTTTCCGAGAGGATCTTCTGTATCGTTTGAACGTGCTTCGCATTTCCGCCCCACCCCTTCGCAGCCATCCCGGGGACATTCCGGATATTGCCGACTATATCTGGAAGAAACTTTGTCCTCAAAGAAAATTAACCCGTGAATTTCATGAACATCTTAAATCCTATTCCTGGCCAGGAAATGTGCGCGAGCTAAAATCGCTCCTGACCAGTATCACCGACATTTTTGGCGATATTTCACCAGCGCCTGTTCATATTGAATCTATCAGGAAATACCGACAGGAAAATTTATTTAATATAACGAACAATCCGCTGGATGACAAAGCACAATTATTAAAACTTGAGGCACAGTTAAGATTGACCAATTTACAGAATATTATTCGGGGGATTAAGGTAGCCATGCGCCCGGTGATAAACAAAGAACTAACGCTGGATAATTATTCCGAACAGGCGGAGCAGATCAGGCAACATATTGGCTGGCAAATTGGTTTGATCGAAAATTTATGCCGTGAACCTGTTTATTTCAAGGAGTTTGGATTGTTCAAGGAAACGACCCGTTACCGTTATCTTCTTGAAAAAATGATGAAACATTGGCCGGGTACCCCAGAAGAATTACAAAAAGTCTGGACTACAGAACTTCAGAAACTCGATGATGATATTACACTTGGAATTCTTCAAATGGTGTGGGGGAAGATTGATATGTGAGGTTTCGAGATTGTCGATCGTAATTAAAAAATTTTATATTGATTCTTTTTTACCATAGTCGGGCAAAATAAATGCGACGATTTTATTAGTTGTAGCTTGGACATTGTCGAGGATTGCCCTGTAACTAAATGTTATGTTAATATAGACCTGGACTTGTTGCACTAAGGGAAAGAGAATGCAGGCTATTTGTTTCTTGGTTTTACGTTCTATTGGGGTATTTCCCGTAAGGGAAACTGGGTTGTAATGCGTAAGACAGCCAAAGACCGGTTGCAACGAAGCCTTAATAAAATCAATCTCTGGTTTAAATTGAACCAGTTCTCTTCTTTATCTGACCAATGTAAAATGTTGAACTCGAAACTTCGCGGCCACTGCCAATTTTTGGTATTACCGGGAATTCCAGGGCTCTGTCGGTATTTTATTATGTAGTCAGGTGTATTTGGATGAAGTGGCTTTTCAGACGATCTAATCGTAAGTTAACTTGGGATCGCTTCTTTCTTATGACTAAACACTTCTTTGTGTTATACTGCGAACTGGATAAATTTTGACAAACTAAGTGTTTAATTTATAGCCATATAAACAATTAATTGAAACTGCTTATCCCCTTTAAACAATTTGATTGTCATTTTTGAATATTTTAATTCATTTCTAATCCATGAGGCGTTGTTCTGAAAATATTTTTGATCAAAAATATTTCATGAAAGCCTTATTTATATTTGGGTTTTGTTCAAAGGGATGTTTTTAATTGTGCGAAATCATATTATTTCACACACTGAAAATGCTAAAATATTTTCAAACTTGAATGAAAGGGATAAGCAGTTAATTGAATTAAGTGGAATGTAACTATTCACCCTTTACAGGGGTAGGGCATTAATTTCAGAAAGAGAATGCAGAGGATTTAAGTTGTTTTTAATTGCAGTATCAATGACCGATCGCAGGATTGCAAAAGACTCTGCCCCTCCGAGAGACTTGAACTGGCCGGAGATTTTTTGCTTCACTTTGACATTTCGGATTGCCCGTTCTGAACCATTGTTATCTGGAGGGACCTGGTGATAATACAGGAAAGTAGATATGTTGTCGATATTTGACCAATCTGTTTTGAAAGCTTAATGCCAACGGATATTTTTTCTTAATGTGCTGTTGAAGTAATTTGGTAAGCCGTTCTTCAAATTGCGTTCTTTGAATTAATTAATATTTTGTGATACTCCTCTAGCAGGAGTGTCTTCTTAAAGGCAACGGTTTCAACAGGAAGTTGTTTAAAATCAGTCGCCCATTTAAGTTTGTAACATTCGCTGAAATGATTGAATTTACGAAGTAAATGGGACAAACAGATTTGATGGGCAACAGCGGCAACTTTAAAGTAGCATCTCCAGCAATCGTTTACAAGGACAGAAAAAGCGAACCCATTGAGAAAATTTTTATACAAGGTTTCTGCTCCCTTGTTAAGAGAGGCGATGATGAAGGTGAAAAGTTTTCCTTGTAGTGTCAAAAACCACCCTTTTTTTCCTTTGATTTTCATTCTGGTCTCATCTCCGCCATTAACATCAGCAGTTTTCACCCGGTCACGTATGAGTTCATAAGCGGGGATGGCTTTTTCGGCAACCCGGTTAATTGCTTTTACCAATGCGCCTTCACTGATAGGCGTATGAAACACATACCGGAACATTTCGGTCAGCCGGTGAAAGGAGACAAACTGACAGGCGTTCAGATAGGCTGCAAGGGTTTCGACATTATGTCCATAACTAATGCCTGGTGTTATTCCATCAGGGAAATCTGCAATTACTGTATTTCCGCATGTGCATGTTCTTTGAAATGCTTGATGTTCGATAAAGACCGGCTTTATCCCCGGGAGGATAACTTCCTGACGGCTTTCGACCAACTCTGCCCGGATATGGCTCATATCACGGCCACAACAAGTGCAAAATCGAGGAATATGTTCAATAATTTCATCCGGTTTTTCAACCATCTCAAGGGTAGTCCTTTCGTGCCTCGGTTGGCCTCCGGGTTTTTTACAACTGGGTTTCCTCAGGCTCCGTGTCTTTTGTGGCCGGGAATAATCGTGACTGTGAGGGATAGAACTATTGCGGTTTTTTTTGGGATTCTCGTATCGGGTAAGCCGCTCTTCAAGAGAAGCAACTTTCGATAGAAGCTTTATTATAGTTTCTTTGAACTGTTGGTTCTCCTTGTGAAATTCCTGGTTCTCTTTTTTAAGTCGTTCTATCTCCTGTAATTGATTCACAACAACACTTTTGTTTGTTGAAAGGTAACATTAGAAATAATTGAAAACACTAATAAAACCAATCATTTTACCAACACCCGTCAACACGAAACTGTTGATATCTGTGAGATGTTGGAAAAAATCAGGAAAACAACCTCGAAATTGTCAATAACCCCTGATTTTATAAAAACAAGGGGTGAATAGTTACTAAAAATGAAATTACGAATAGGTTAAGTTAAAAATTCCATTTATTTTGATAAAACAATGTCCAATTTACCCCGTTAAGAGTATAGCTTCACCTAAAATCTATCATTCAGTCTTTTCAGCAAATCCATAATCTGAGGAACCGTATGTGGGAAATCTGCTCCTACGGGTCTGTGGGTGAGCGGGAAGGTAACTTACCGCTCTACCCGGAAAGTAGAACTAACATAATGATAGAAATGAACCTCCCCGCCGCAAGCAGCAGGGTATCCTACAAGAGCGCTAACTGTTTACTGCTATGGAAGATTGTATATTCTTTTTCAAGCCCCTGATCTCGAACATATTTCAAAATACTCGTCTCATCTCCAAACTTACTAACGGTGTTGACAAAATATCCATCACTCCAAAATTCCCCTCCCCAAAGTTCTTCTTTCACCTCTGGATTCTTTTTAAAAACCTCTCAGGCCGTAATACTTTTTACAATCGTTACAATTGCTGTTGAACTCAGCCTCGGTATCGTTTGTATAAAAAAGTGAACATGATTGTTGTCCGTTCCAATCTCAAGAAAGTGAATCTCGTACCGTTTTTCTATCTCAAGACAGGTGTCCTTCAATGTTTCATCAACTTCTTTGCTTACCACTACCTTCCAATATTTTGCCGTACAAAAAAATGATACAAAAGAACACTGACATTATGCGATTTATGTATGTATTCGCTTTCGCTCATATATACAAAGTCAAACGGTTCATTGCGGCAGCAACATGGCAGGTGGCTGATTCTACGCATGATTTTTCATGAGGTTACGACAGTTGATCCGATATTTGCTGACAAATAAATTGTTATGTCTTTGTTGATTTTGAAAATATTGGTTAGTTTTGGTGTTGGATTCGATATTATCTATCAAAAATTTAACAAACAACTCCCAAAAAAATATGTTTTTTAATACCAATTCACTTTAATTATAATGTGTACATGAAAAGACTGTTATTCTTATTGGTACTGACTTTTAGCCTGCACGAAGGATTGTTCAGTGGGCTGATCACATATAACGAATCTCCGAATTCTCACGGTAATAATGCTTCTGCCAGTACCCCTCAAAAATCTGAAGAACCTTTTAATATTACGCTCGTTCCGAAAGAGATAAAATTCTTCAAGGCTGGTACCCTGCCGGTCGTTATTCAGGATACGGTTGTAACCGTTCCTCCGGAATTTAAAATAATCAACATAGTGGTTGATAATTCCCCAATGACCGCTTTTTTATTCGTTCAGAGAATAGGTGGGAAAAAATCTGATGATCATGTTTGGCTGGTCGCATGGGATATCCGAGGTAATTCTGTTCTCTGGAACAGGGAGATAGATGGCAAGGAGGGATATATTGCAGGAGATCTGATTATCTTACCGAATAACCCGGCTATGGCGCTGGATAAAAAGACGGGTCTGGTAAAATGGATTCGTGACGAATCTATAATCCTTCCAATTGTAAGCAAAAATGTTGCTTTCAGCAAGTCACTTTCCGCGGTTGACTTACAGGATGGAAGAACCAGATGGATAAGGGAAATCACGGATGTCGGAGGGTATTTTGAAAGGGTAATTGTAGATTCCCTGATGATCATGGCGGTTGACGGGCTTCATGCCTTCAACCTGTATACTGGTAAGGGGTGGGATCTTGTTCTGCCCACATGGGAAGAAGATGAGAGTAATGTATTGGCTAACAAGGTGCTTGGCGCACCATTCACTGCTATTGGGCGCAACTACATGAGCCCTGAAAAGGCCGATGTTTATTCCGGAATGGTATCAAATATCCTGATCATTGAAGAACAGCTTTTTTATACTGCCAAAGACTACGTGGTATGCTTGGATCTCTTATCCGGCCGGAAAATATGGCACACCCGGCTTCCTGAAGAAAAGGCTGGAAGCGTATTCCTTTTCAGAATGGGTGACAATATCGGCCTGATCAATCGAGGATTTTGCTGGTTAAACAATGCCCCGAAAAAATATCTTTATCCCTATTTTCTTGCCATAGATAAAAGGAACGGGAATTTTCTTGGCTCAAAAGCAATCAAAAGTATGAATATTATCACGGACTATGCGGTTATGGACAGCGCCGTATTCATCTTTACAGGTAAAGAGATCCTGAAATACAGCGTACTTTGCCGGTATTTCAATTCCCTTTCTCTGGATAGAGATGCTTCTCTTAATAAGAGACTCGTGGATTTTAAATCTTTACTCCTTAATACGGATGGATACTATGTCATTCCTGGCAAGACGGATTCCTGTTTTACTTTGAAGAGCGTACTTACGAAAAACATGTATCCTATTATTACAAAAAATGGAATCGTGGTTTATGACGGATTACTACAGGAAAAAAGATGGTTCCCTGGTTCGGATTTGTTTTCGACCCAAGCGAGAATTTGCGGTCATCTGTTACTGAGACCTATGAAAGAATCTCTTTCAAAGAGAATTATTGTGGATGACAGCAATGAACTCAGGATTATTGGCTATTTTGATCTACCGGGAATAAATATACTTACCGATGAGGTAATTATGTATGTTCCCGATATGAATTCAGTAGGTTTCCTGAATTGTTCAGGCTTTTTTAGGAAATGAAGTCTTCACTAATAGAAAAAATATTGCTATGGGAAAGTGGATAAAGAAAGTTCACGTGCTGTTTGTTTTGATTTTATCGTTGACCTTCCCTCATGTATTTAGCCAGGGAAAAAAAACAGCTATCTGGCAGAAAGGGGAGGCTCCCGAAGATGAAGGACTGGTTTATATCTACCGCCCTGATAGTCCATTTGAGGCTGCAGTTCATTTTCAGGTTCTTGCAGATGAAGTTCCTGTTAGTGAAGTTAAAATGCGTTCAGACACTTAGATTGAATTCATGACCGATCCTGGCACCTTTGACTTCCGTGCATCCCATTTGCCATCCGGATTCGCAATCTCCGTGAATGTACCTGCTGGAGGGACCGTATATATCGAAAGCGATCCCAATGGGGTGCTTAAGGAAGTTTCTGAAACGATAGCGATCCGACGTATCATAAAGTGTAAAAAAATCGCATCCGAAAAAAATGAATGAACCCATTGGTTACAAATCCTCCCCGAAACCTACTTTTTAAAGAAAACCGGACACTGAGCGAAGAAAGAGGTAAATTTCCGAGTAGCATGAATTCGTATCTGGGCATCATGAAGCATTACAAAACATATACACCGCGTAAAGAGATGATATTTGGATTATTGTCTTGTTGGTCATGGAAGTATATTTACCTTAAAGGTGGAATAGGTAAATTTTCATTGAAGAAGAAATTCAAGTTGACAACGAGCTGGATTTTTTATATTTGTGCTTACCGTAGGATCCCTGAAGCGAAGACGCGAATATATCATATCAAATTATTTAAAATTTTGCGCCTTAGCGACTTGGCGGTGAAAAGTAGTTTTCGAAGTGGGCTCGACTGTTAAACCATAAAACCATAAAATCATGAAAAC
>Ga0172381_10007077_pt1 | contig 11152 bp, 9 predicted proteins | sample Leawel6488metaG_FD_119754 | JGI IMG/M metagenome (GOLD analysis project Ga0172381, IMG submission 119754) | Leachate microbial communities from a municipal landfill in Southern Ontario, Canada - Leachate well 64-88 metaG | ecosystem: Engineered > Solid waste > Landfill > Unclassified | place... | reverse complement strand
TGTTGACAGGTGCCGTTATTTTCGCTTAGTATAAGCCCCACGTTTTCAGGGGCTTATTTTTATGCAAGCGATAAACCAATACAAGAATCTCAATCCTAGCGTGTATTACCTCTTTGTCGCCCGTCTGGTAAACAGAATGGGTGATTTTGTTCAGTTTCTGCTGGTTTTGCTTCTTACCGTCAAGTTGGGGATGGGGAATACCACTGTCTCCTTGGTGGTGACAGCCATGATGGTCGCAACTTGTATTGGACAACTTTTGGGAGGAATAATAGCTGATAGAATTTGCCGTAAGTATGTGCTTTTGGCCTGTCAGTTTGCTGTCTCCTTCGCTTACATGCTTTGTGCCATCCTGTTTGCTACAAACCAATACCACTGGGTGCCTTTAGCTATCATTGTAAGTTCTCCGTTTCGAGGTGCTACAGCTCCGGTGAGCAATGCTCTTGTTGCGGATTTTTCCGAACCTCAGGATAGATCAAAGTCTTTTTCCCTGCTTTATCTGGGAACCAATATCGGTGTGGCTGTCGGGCCGATGCTTGCCTCGTTCTTGTTTCAACGTTCTTTAGTTGGTTTGTTTGTGGTCTCCTCCCTTCTTATGGTTATTTCTTCGGTGGTACTCCTGCTCCATCTTCCTGTCATATCCCCCAAGGTGTTGAGAGGAAGCCAGAACAAGGGGAATCCTTTTGGCTTGCTGAAGGAAAATCCCATGCTCGTAGGGTATCTTTTTCTGTCGTTTCTCTATGCCTTTTGCTATGCACAGGGTAGCTTTGCGTTACCGTTGCAATTTGTAAAAGAGTTTGGAGAGAAAGAAGGGCCTGTTGGGTATGGGTATTTGATGACGATTAATGCGTTGACTGTGGTTCTCTGCACGGCTTTGGTTACCCAACTTGGGGACAAGTATTCTCATTTTGCCAATTTGAGGCTTGCCATGGGATTCTTTGCCTTGGGATTCGGGATATATGCTTTCTCCCATGGGATGCTCGTTTTTTTCTTTGCCACCTTCATTTGGACCATTGGTGAGATTCTCATGGCTACGAATGGCAATGTGATTCTCAATTCTTATGCTCCCGTCTCTTCTCGTGGCCTGTTCAATTCGATATCAATCCTCATTGGAGGGATAGGGCAGAGCTTCTCTCCTCTTATTGGTTCTGTTTTGATAACCCAAGGCTCGTATCAGTTGCTTTGGCTGGTTATGAGTTCCTTATTGGTATTCCTTTCCTTGTACATCTTTTTACTGGAAAAGAAATTTAACAATTGACTTTATTTTTTATGTGCAAGGTTGCAAACTAACTTTCATTGAAGTATTATTGGAAATTGAAAGAAATAGATGTATTTTCTATTTTTGCAATTGAATGTTCATGCAAGGAACATATCAAATATCTTTGAATGGAGTGTCAAAATGGGTAACAAAAAAATGGTTACTATTGACGGAAACACAGCTGCCGCGCACATCGCGTACGCTTTCAGCGAAGTTGCCGCAATCTACCCTATCACCCCGAGTTCTCCTATGGGAGAATACTCAGATTCATGGGCAAGTACTGGCCGTACGAATCTGTGGGGTAAGAAGGTGGAGATCATGGAAATGCAGTCGGAAGCTGGCGCAGCTGGTGCTGTCCATGGTTCTCTTGCTGCAGGTGCATTGACCACCACGTTTACTGCGAGTCAGGGTTTACTGTTGATGATTCCGAACATGTATAAGATTGCCGGTGAGATGTTGCCGACAGTGTTCCATGTTTCTGCAAGATCTCTTGCAGCTCAATCTTTGTCAATCTTTGGTGATCATAGCGATGTTATGGCCTGCCGAAACACCGGTTTTGCAATGACCGTTGGCGGAAGTATTCAGGAAACCATGGACATGGCTCTTGTTGCTCATCTTGCCACATTGAAGACCCAGGTTCCTTTCCTTAATTTCTTCGACGGTTTTAGGACTTCCCACGAGTACGAGACTGTGGAGAACATCGAATATGAGGATATTAAACCGTTGGTGGAAGAACAGTATGTCGCACGCTTCAGAAATCGTGCACAGCGTCCTGAAAAACCAATGTTGAAAGTGGCCTCCCAGAACGAGGATGTTTATTTCCAGGGCCGTGAGACAGTCAATCCGTATTATGATGCTGTTCCTGGTGTTGTACAGGAGTACATGGACAAAGTCGCCGGAGTCACGGGAAGACAATACCATTTGTTTGACTATGTAGGGGCTCCCGATGCCACCGACATCGTCATAGTGATGGGCAGTGGCGCCTGCACCATGGAATGGGCAAGCAAATATCTCAATGCGCAGGGGAAAAAGACCGGTGTGCTGAAGATCCGTTTGTATCGTCCCTTCAGCGCCAAGGATTTTGTTGCTGCGATTCCTGCTTCCGTAAAGCGCATTGCTGTGCTTGACAGGACCAAGGAGCCGGGAAGCATTGGTGAGCCTTTGTATTTGGATGTCATCGTTGCTCTCGAGCAGATGGGACGTACTGGTATAAAGGTGATTGGTGGTCGTTTTGGTCTTTCCAGCAAGGATTTCCCTCCAAGCCATGCGAAGGCAGTATATGACCACTTGGCCAGTAAGGATCCGTTCAACAACTTCACTGTTGGTATCAATGATGATGTGACCCATCATTCCATCCCTGTCGGGGAGGCTATTGATGTTTCTCCCAAGGGTGTTGTGGCCTGCCAGTTCTGGGGCCTTGGTTCCGATGGAACTGTTGGCGCAAACAAGAACTCCGTAAAGATTATCGGGGATAATACCAAGATGAATGCCCAGGCTTACTTCGCCTATGACTCGAAGAAGAGTGGTGGTATCACCATCAGCCATCTTCGTTTTGGTGAATGTAACTTGGATATGCCTTGGCTTATCGACCATGCGGATTTCGTGGCCTGCCATAACCCCGCTTATATCGGTCGTTATGATATGCTTGCACCTTTAAAAGAGGGAGGGGTGTTCTTGTTGAACAGCCAGATTCCTTCTTCCGAGGTATTCGAGCACCTGACACGCAAGATGCAGGAAACGATTATCAAGAAGCATATTCATTTCTATAACATCGATGCCCTTGCAATTAGTGAGAGGGTTGGTCTTGGTTCCAGGATTAACACGGTCATGCAGGCTGCGTTCTTTGCTATTTCCAAGGTTATTCCTGATCAGAAGCAAGCCATTGATCTGATTAAGCACTATATCGAGAAAACCTTCTCCAAGAAAGGGGAAGAGGTTGTCAAGAAGAACTGGGCCGCTGTTGATGGGGCTGCCGATGCGCTTCATGAGGTTGAGATTCCTTCTAGGATTACCAAGAGCTATGAGCCTGCGCCGTTGCTTCCTGCCGATGCATCTCAGTTCGCAAAGGACATCATCTTGCCGATTATGCATATGGAAGGCAATGACATCCCTGTTTCCAAGATGAGTTTTGATGGCTCTCTTCCAACTGCTACCAGCCGCTTGGAGAAACGTGGTGTCGCGCCGTTTGTACCTCGTTGGGAAAGCGCGAATTGTATTCAGTGTACCCAGTGTGTACAATCTTGTCCGCATGCAGCAATTCGTGTTAAGCAGATTACTCCTGAGGCACTTGCCAAGGCACCTGCGTCTTTCAAGACGATTAAGTCCAATACCAAGAATACCCATAACCTCCAGTACAGGATTCAGGTTTATCCTGAGGATTGCCAAGGTTGTGAGGTGTGTGTGGTTACTTGTCCTGCAAAGAACAAGGCATTGGTCATGCAGTCTATTGCTGATTCTCGTGCTTCTGGTGAGAATGAGAATTGCGATTTCTTCGAGACTCTTCCGTACGATGGTGAGGGAGCTGTTGCTGGTACTGTCAAGGCCTTGCAGTTCAAACAACCTTTGTTTGAATTTAGTGGTGCTTGTGCAGGTTGTGGAGAGACCCCTTATGTAAAGATGGTCACCCAGATTTGTGGTGAGCGTATGATTGTTGCGAACGCCACTGGTTGTTCTTCAATTTATAGCGGGACCTTCCCAATCACTGGATATTGCAAGCGAGAGGATGGACGTGGGCCGGCTTGGGGCAACAGTCTCTTTGAGGATAATGCTGAATATGGTCTTGGAATGAGACTTGCTGTGGATAGCAATCGTAATCAGCTGAAAATCTTCATCGAGCAATTGAAGGCTATGCCTAAGGCCGATGCAGCTTTGCTGAGTGCCATCGACAAGTCCGTCACTCTTTGGAACGATAACAGTGAGGCATCCATTCAGGCCCAGAACGAGACCCAGGCAGCACTTGCTGAGGCTGAGAAGAAAGCAACTGATCCTCAGATGAAATACCTGCTAAGCAAGATTTCAGAGCTGAAAGATTATTTTGCTGATAAGACGGTGTTCATCATTGGTGGTGATGGATGGGCCTATGATATCGGTTATGGTGGTGTCGACCATGTAATTGCTAGTGGCCGTAACGTGAAGATTCTGGTGCTTGACACCGAGGTGTACTCCAATACCGGAGGGCAGGCTTCCAAGGCTACTCCTCTTGCAGCTGTTGCAAAATTTGCAAACAGCGGGAAACAGGTGGGCAAAAAGAATATGGGCTTCATGTGCATGAGCTATGGTCATGTGTATGTCGCGTCAATTTCCCTTGGTGCCAATCGTTTACAGGCCCAAAAGGCTTTGCAGGAAGCGGTAGCGTATAATGGTCCAGCCATTGTATTCTGTTATGCTCCTTGTATTAACCATGGTATGAACATGACTTACAGTCAGGTGGAAGAGAAAAAAGCGGTGGACTGCGGCTATTGGCCGTTGTATCGCTACAATCCAACACTTGAGGAAGGTAAGAAGTTCATTTGGGAAACCAAGCCTGCTACCGAACCTTATCAGGATTTCCTGGATGGTGAGGTGCGCTATACCTCTCTCAGAAAAACCAACCCAGCGCATGCTGAGGAACTCTTTGCAGCCGCAGCAAAAGATGCTGCTCACCGCTTGAGCTTCTACGAGAAGGTTGGTCCTCTCATGTAATATTCCCTGACAGGAATGTGCTGAAGGGAGTTCTCCATCGGGAGGGCTCCCTTTTTCTATTTGCTAATGTCGTTGTATTATGTACAATTGGTGCAAGGAGAAAGAAAGATGCCCACACTCAGTGATCAAGAGGTGAAAAGCTTGGAAGCTGAGCTTCCAAAAACTCCCATCGAAAAAGCCTATGACGAGGCCGATGAACAAGTAAAGAAAGATAAGGAAAAGAAGAAGAAAAAGAAAGGTAACTAGGCGGAAAGAGAGAAACAGATGTCTCCATTCTTCAATGGTGGTGGAGATATCATGAATATATGAACTTGTCTGTTGGTCCTTCAAGGGAACTATCCACCATTACTTCCGCCCTGAACAAGGGGGACGGCTCTCCTTTGGTTATTAATCTTGACCCGGGGCAATACCGTGAAAAATTGGTAATTGATCGGCCTGATGTGACACTTCTGGGACAAGGGAATGTCACAGTTGTCTATGATGATTCTGCCTCGACAATTATCCATGATGAGAGGATCGGAACATTTCGTAGTGCTTCGGTAAGTGTATCAGCTCCCAATTTCACTGCAAGGAACATCACCTTCAGCAATGATTTTGATTATCCCTCACATGAGGAATTGGTTGCAAGAAACCCAGGGAAAAACATGTGGTTGCAAGCTGTTGCCTTTCGGGTTTCCCCGAAGGCAGATAATACCCATTTGGTGAACTGCACCTTCCTTGGTTGGCAGGATACATTGTATCTTGATAGTGGTTTTACTCATTTGGAAGGCTGCACAATCAAAGGAAACATAGACTTTATTTTAGGAAGTGGCGCAGGACTATTCCATTCTTGCTTTATCATAAGCAGAGGAAGTGGTTATATATGCGCACCTTCTACCAGAAGTGATGATTTGGGTTTCCTGTTCTATCAATGTTGCTTTCAAAAAGATACTAAGAAAGTGCCTCCTCACAGTGTATGGCTAGGAAGGCCATGGCATCCCGGAGCTGATCCTTTTCGCATCAGCTATGCAGGTCTTGTGGATTGCTATCTTGATGACCATATTTGTCCTGAGGGATGGACCAGCATGCATGGCAATGTTCCAGGGGGAGGCCAGATGATGTTTTATCCAAAAGATTCCAAGTTTTTTGAATCAGCAAGCAGTGGGCCTGGTTCGGTAAAGAAGAACGGACAGGATCGGGTACTTGTTTCTCTGGCGCAAGGACAGGAAGAGTATCTTCGCTTTTCTCAAAAATAGTGTAGAATGGAAGCATGTGGAACTTATCCCAGAAAGCACTAGCTCAGGCATTGAAGGAATTGTTGAACACAAAAAATCTGGACAATATCACGGTAAAGGATATTTCCAGTTATTGTGGACTAAGCCGACAGACTTTTTATTACCATTTCAGTGATGTCTTTGATTTGGTTCGCTGGATATTCTCCACCGAAGCGTTGGATGAACTTGGAGATTCGAATACTTTTGATACCTGGCAGCAGGGGTTTCTTAAAGTGTTTGCGTACTGTAAGAATAACAAAGTCCTTGTACTCAACGCTTACCATTCGGTAAACCGGAAAAGTTTGGAGGACTTTCTCTATAGCCAGTGTTTTTCTCTCCTGATGGATGTGGTAGACGAGGAAGCCATAGGCATGCATGTTTCCCATAAGCACAAGGTTTTCATTGCAGACTTTTATAAATATGCGTTCGTTGGGATGCTTGAGCAATGGTTGGATGATGGCATGGAACAGGATGCTATGCAGATTATCACTCAGATTAGTATACTGATTGAAGGTGATGTGAAAAAAGCATTACAGAAGTTTGAGAGCAAATAAAATGAGTCATAAAGTGTTCTTATTAGGTGATTCAACATGTGCAAATAAAAGAAGCGAGGTATATCCCGAGACAGGTTGGGGTATGTGTTTTTACTCGTATTTAAAGCAAGGTTGGATAGTGGATAACCGTGCGGTAAATGGAATGAGTAGCAAGAGCGCACTTGCAAATGGAGTGTTTGATGCTCTTCTGAAAGATGTTTCTCCTGATGATTATGTGATTATCCAGTTTGGACATAATGAAGACAAACCGGATGAGGAGAGGCATACTGAGCCATGGTCAACCTACATGGATAATCTTGCTTATATGGCAACCAAATTACAAGAAAAGCAAGCCCATGTGATTTTTATTTCCTCAATTGAACGGCGTAGGTTTGAAAATGGCAGGGAACAGGATAGTCTTCATGATTATCCTGTTGCTATGGAGCAGTGTGCAAAAGATTTGTCGATTCCCTTCATTGACATGACAAGACCGACTTTGGAATTGATACAAACTTTGGGTTTTGAAGGAAGCAGGCAGCTTTTTATGAACCTTGATCTCCATATTTGGCCAAATTTTCCTGAAGGACTGGAGGATAATACCCATTTAAGCCATTTTGGCGCCCAGACCATAGCTAAAATGATAGCCCAGAAGCTTAAGAATTTCCCTTTTATCTGCTAAGTCAAGGCCTGTTTTTTTCTGTTCATTAACAACTGTCAGACCTTAGGCTTTGTCATATCAACTTATTTCATTATTCCTTAAACAACGTTAATTTCTTGAGTTTTTTATGTAAGAAGCATGAAGAAATGTATTTTCCTGTATTACACAGGATAGGTAAAATGTAATAAGTTTTGTTACTTATTTCTTATCTTCTGACATTATTAAATGTTTGTGATATAAAATTTTAATTAAGGAATGCTTTTCCTTGTGCATGTTATAGTGTATAGTATATATAGTGACTAGGAAAAGTTACTACGTACACTCTGTGGTTTTCCTGTATAAAGGCAGTTATGGAGTTTTAGTGGAGTTTCGTTACTAAAACGGGGAGAAAATTAATACTACAAAGTCCAGTGCCGGGAAAGTGCTGGACTTTAACTTTTGGTATTGTTTTTGTCATCAAAGATGGTAGTAAAAGAGTTTCAGGTCCTCATATGTTCCATCATTGTGTTTATATCCTTCTCTAAGCGTTCCCAAGCCAATAAATCCCAGTTCTTCATATAAATGGATCGCACTGGTATTTGACGCCACCACTGCGTTGAGCTGCAAGTTGTGAAAACCAAGTCTCTTGGCGGTTCCCAAAGAATCCTGTACCAAGATTTTACCAATATGCCTGCCTCGTTGGGATTTCTCCACTGCATAGCTGGCATTAGCATTTTCTTGGCAATGTCCGATTCCATTGGGATGAAGCACGGAGAAGCCTCTCACCTTGTCTTCTTCGACAGCTACTGCGCAATAGGTCTGCGAGAGAAAGAAAATATAGGCCTTTGATTCTTCAAGGAGTTCAGTTTGAGGAAAAGCCTTGTCTGAAAGGACAATCTCATTCCAGATTGCACACATTTGGGGAACGTCTTGTTTCCCGAATGCCCTTATCAGCATGATGCTAACCAACGATTGAACCAATAATTGACCGATCGATTCATTTCCTTCATAAAGGAAGAAGTGTATTTGCGATTGTAATAATAGTCAGCCAAGGAACCTTGATTGTCATAAGGGAGGCGCTTGGTTTCTCGGCTTTGTCTTTCCTGCTCACCATAGGAAGTCCGTATTTCCTCGAGGTTTTGCCTATGATAAGTATCCTTCATAAAAATTGAGTTGATAGGACAGCGTGCAGTAAGTTTGGTGACTTTTATGTCTTTCTTGTAACCGAAGATAAGCATACATGCTGGTATGGTGAATTCAGGAAGATTCAAGAGTTCCTGCACTTTTTCCCCATTCTCCAATATATCCCCAATATAGCATGAACCGATATCAAGGGCATCGGCGGCGATAACAGCGCTTTGAGCCGCAATGATGGCATCTTGCAAACCTAGATGGAGATCCCCCCAACCGGGATTAACCCAAGGTCTTTTGCTCTTTTCCTCACAGTTTTCCCCTTTGAAATAGTCAACCCATTTTTGATAATCAGCAAGGAAAACCCATACCATGGGAGCTTTTGCTATCATATCCTGGTTGTCGCACAGCAAGGCCAGTTGGTTCTTGCTTTTCTGGTCCTGGATATCAAGCACAGAATATAAGGCCATATTGCCTGCAGTAGGGGCTCTTAAAGTGGCCATTTGAATAAGTTTCTTGTCTTCGTTCTCGATGGGTTTCTCTTGATAGGAACGGACAGTCCGTCGTGAGGTAAGTAAGGATATTGTCTGATTTTGCATAAAAAAGATTATGTATTAATTATCCATTATTTGCAATAATCTGGTAATTGTCACCTTAAGGGGGTATTATACGGGAATATGAAGAGTGTTCAGGCTTACCGCTATCGTTGGTTCATTTTGCTTTCTCTTGTGCTTTTAGTCTTTTCTGTGGAAATCCAGTGGATGAACCTCTCTCCTATGGGCAGAGTGGCAAATTCATTTTACAGTGCACACTGGTTGAACCGCAGTTTAAGCGTCACTGATTTGTTTTCTTTTATTTTCATGGGTGGTTTTGTCCTTTTCTCCATTCCCTGTTCCTATCTCATTTATCGCATTGGCATCCGTTGGGCTGCCATCAGTAGCACGGTTCTTATTGTTTTAGCAAGTTTGATTAAATTGTTGTATGTACAAGATTTTGTCATGATGGTCATTGCTCAGGTTGTTTTTTCTATTGCCCATGCGATTGTCCAGAACCTTATCACGGTCACTGTGGCTAGGTGGTTTCCCATACGAGAGCGTGGCATGGCCGTGGGACTTGTCTCTGCCTGTCAGTACATTTCCCTGAGTTTTGTGATGCTGTTTTCTCCTTACTTGATGCATGATGGTTCTTTTGTTCGCTTAAATGCCATCTATAGTATCATCAGTTTTGTATGCGCCTTGCCTTGCACGTTGATTTTTCAGGAGAATCCCCCTTCTCCTTCCTCGTTTGTGGAGCCTGCGACCCTTTCTTATTTAAAGAATTTCAAATTAGTGGATACCATCAAATCCTTAAGAGGAATTATAATTATTTTTGCGATAAACTGGGGCATTGTCATGTCTTTGCTTGTCAAGATAGACTTTATCTCAAGTCAGATGGGAATCAAGGCTCCTTCCGGTTTTTTGGGTCTGACAATGCTTTTAAGTGGTGCTGTTGGAGCGGTGGTTATTCCCTCCCTTTCCGATAGATTTAAGAAACGGAAATTCTTTTATACCCTTTGCATGGGTATGGCTGTTCCCGGAATACTGATTATGACTTTCGCTAAATCAGCTTTCATGGGGTATGTTGGTTCGGCAGTACTCGGTTATTTTGCTTTCAGTGCAATTCCTGTTGGGTTGCAATACGGAGCTGAACTTGGCACTGGTATAGCAGAAGAAGTGGTCCAGGGAAGGATAATGTTTTTTTCCCAAGCGGTTGGTGCGGTAATCTTGCTTTTTACCATGAGCCATGATGAGTTGGTGTTTAATCATTTTCTTGGTTTCTTCATTGCTCTGTTTTTTGCCTGTTTTGTCGGGAGCACTTTTCTCAGCGAATCCAAGGTGATAATCACAGAGGAAGAACGTCTTGATAAGGTGATTAACCAGGAAATTGTTCATGTTGAATAGCATGCTTTCTTTTTTCCTGGTATCATGAGCGAAAGCCCGACACCTGAAAAAGTGCCGGGCTTAATTCTATTTAATACGCAGTTTAGTCTTTAGGGACAAAATCAGCTTTACTTGCACCACAGAGCGGGCAAACCCAATCCTCTGGTAAGGATTCAAATGAAGTTCCCGCCTTGATGCCATTCTCTGGATCCCCTAGGGCCGGGTCATACACATAGCCACACATAGTACACTCGTATTTTTTCATTGTAGTTGTCCTCCAGATGAAGATTACAATGAAAGATACTGAGAAACAAGCTAATTTTGGTATTTTGAGAGAATGTCAGAAAGAAATTTGCAGAATTTTCTTCGGTATCCTTCTGGTCCTAAAATTTCCACCCCAGTACCGCACTGGATAATCTTCAAGGTGAGCATGATTGAATTCTCTACATTGAAAGAGACTATCTGATACCCTTCCTGTTGCTCGATTTTCTCATCAGTATGTGCAAGTGAATGGAATACGTTCAGAGCGCTGGTTTCTTTCACCTTGAGTTTCAAGGGGATTGTATCGACAGCAGTGTACTGGTCAATATCCTTTTCTGGCAATTTGAACGGCCTGAGGTTATCAGGGATGGTATAAGTCTCATTGAGAATCTTGGCACTGACTATTGTTCCGATGTCTATGGTGACTATTTCCTGGGTGTGCCTAAGCCTTCCGGTCACAGAGATAGGATTGCGCTTGTCAT
>Ga0172381_10007076_pt1 | contig 11153 bp, 15 predicted proteins | sample Leawel6488metaG_FD_119754 | JGI IMG/M metagenome (GOLD analysis project Ga0172381, IMG submission 119754) | Leachate microbial communities from a municipal landfill in Southern Ontario, Canada - Leachate well 64-88 metaG | ecosystem: Engineered > Solid waste > Landfill > Unclassified | place... | reverse complement strand
GAGAAAAAAATCTAGAACTTGCTCCGGAATTTTTGTAATCTTATTCTTCAAAACGGCCTCTTCAAAGGCCGTTTTATTTTATTCAGATTCAGCTGAAACAGATATTTTTATTATAGAGCTAATTCCCCTGCCAATTGTTATTTCAATTTCTTTCTCTCCCGTCTCGCGTATCGGCTTATCAAGCTTAACCGAAACATTTTTCAAACCCAGCTCTTCTAGCTTTTTCTCTATATCATTTTTGGCTATCGAGCCATAAATTTCTCCGTTCTTTCCCGATTTAATACTAAATTCAAGCGGCGGCATTCTTCTTAAATCTTCCGCTTTTTTTATAAACTCGGATTTTTCTTTCTCTACAGCCTCCTTTTTATCTTTCACTTGTTTCAAGTTATCTCCGGTTGCCGCTTTCGCAACTCCTCTAGGCAAAAGAAAGTTTTTAGCGTAACCGTCAGAAACATTTTTAACATCGCCTTTCCGACCGACATTTTTAACATCTTGGATAAATATTACTTTCATCTCTTGTAAATTATAAATTTATTATTTTCTCTTGTAGGTTGTGAGTCTATCCTTTGAAAGTTCCTCTACTGTAATAATTCAATCGCCTTCTTAAGCTGCACATCCTCCGTATCTTCTTCTGTCAGCTCTATTTCCACATCAGGATCCAATCCGTCCCCTTCTATTATAAAATCATTCGGAGTCACCCAGTTTGCCACAGTTATCTTAAGCATTGATCCGTCTTTAAGCTCTTCAAGAGTTTGCACCGTTCCCTTGCCAAATGTCTGCTCGCCGACAAGTTTGCTTCCATTATTATCTCTTAAAGCTCCGGCAAGTATTTCCGAAGCTGACGCAGTGCCTCCATTAACCAATACGGCTACAGGCAAATTTTTAAACAAGGCATTGCCGTAAGAACGAAAAACAGTATCTTCTCCCGAGGCATACCTTTCCTTTACGACAATATCCCCTCTATCCACAAACCAGCCGGCTATATTGACAGCAACTTCTAAATATCCGCCAGGATTAAAGCGCAAATCTAATATCATAGCCTTTGGGCCCTCTGCCGCTATTTCTCTCATCGCATTATAGAAAGCATAAGGAGCTGTTTGGCTAAAGCTTACTATCCTCACATAAGCTATGCGGTCGTCCTGCCACTCCCATTCCACTACCGGAACAGTTATCACTTCCCTTGTTATCTCTATATCTATTGACCCCTCAACTCCTTCTCTCGTTACCACTAATTTTATTTTTGTTCCCGGTTCTCCTCTTATTGCTTTTACGGCATCCTGCGCGGATTTTCCAAAAAGTTCGGTATCCCCGGCTTTGATTATTATATCTCTCGGTTTCAAACCGGCGCGCTCGGCAGGAGTATCTTTAAGCGGAGCGACCACGAATACCTGCCCGTTCCTTTCCTCAAGCTCGGCGCCAATTCCCCCAAATTCTCCGTTAATGTCTTCTTCAAACTTTTGCGCGTCTAGAGGAGAGAAAAAAGTCGTATAAGGATCTCCTATATTTTCAGCAAGACCCTGTATTGCTCCATACATCATATCCTCCTCCTTTAATTCCGAATTGCGCAAATAGTTTTCCTTTATTTTGCTCCAAGCCTGCCAAAATACGCCAAAATCGGCGCTTACCTCGCTCCCCGGTTCTATGTCAGTAACGCCTTTTATCTCTATAGTCTTTGTTTTGCTATAGCCTGTCTTATACCCCCCATAATAAGAAGCACCCACAAGAACAACTCCCAAGAGGACAGCGGCAACAAAACGAATAAGTTTTTTCTTATCTACCATCATTGGCATTTTACATTCTAGCATCTTTCAAGTCTATTTTTACTTTATTTTTAATTGACACTTAATTAAAATTATGGTGCAATGAAAGCCTAAACGGCACTGAAGGTATTTTTCAAAACTGATATAATCAAAACGAAAATGGAAAAAACCCAGTTCGACAGTTACCTCGACAAAATAAGAGAAAGATCTAAAAAATCCCGCATTCATTCAAAACATCAGATGATTGGATTGATGGTCGCGGAAACTCTCGACGATCCCAAGCACAAAGCTTTATATATAAAAATGGCTCGGGACAACAATGGCGAAAAAATGCTTTATATAGCAAAATCAATCGCCGACAATCCTAAAGTTAAAAACAAAGGCGCTTACTTTATGAGACTTTGGCAATTAGAAAATAAGGAAACAAAAAACAATAAAAATGGAACTAAACCTAGTAACAATAAAAAGCGAAAATCAAAAAATATTAAGGCAAAAAACGCCTGATTTTGATTTTATTAAAACAAGCCCTGCAGAAATAAGAGAAACAGTATCCTCGATGAGGAGAATAATGAAGGCAAACCAAGGAGTTGGCCTTTCAGCAAACCAAGTCGGCTTAAGTTGGAGAATGTTTATCGCCGATTACCGCAATAAGTTTTATGTAATATTTAATCCGAAAATAACTAAGCCTTCGAAAGAAAAAATCGTAATTGAAGAAGGTTGTCTTAGCGTTCCCGATACCTTTATCAATATAGAACGCCCCGAAAGCATTGTTCTCCAAGCACAGGATAAAAAAGGAAAAAAAATTAAAATAAAAGCTTACGGCGTCCTCGCCCGGATATTCCAGCACGAAACCGATCATTTGAACGGCAAGCTAATAACGGACTACCTGCCTTAAACTTTTACTATTTTTTTTAAAAAAACGCCCAACTAAGGGCGTTTTTTACCATTTTCTGCGATAAATGATAAATTTTGTTTCGTATTCGTCTTTTGGTCCGGCTGGAATTAATTTTTGATATTTAATTCTCCAGTAATCCTTATTCCACTTAGGAAAAAAAGTGTCTCCCGGAATATCAGCTAAAACCTCGGTCATCTTCATTTCATCCGCAACATCCAAAAATATGGAATATATCTGCGATCCTCCGCAAATATAAATATCATCGCTCTTCGCTAATTCTAAAGATTCTTCGACTGACCTTGCTACCGTTAAATTATGCTTTCGCCAATCAGACAAGTTAGGATACCTAGTCAAAACGATATTTTGCCTGTTTGGCAAAGGTTTTCCTTTAGATTCCAGTATCCCGCGCATAGTTCTGCCGCCCATTATAATTGATCTTCCTATAGTAAAATCCTTAAATCTTTTCAAATCAGCGCTTAAATTCCAAGGCATGCCTCCATTCAGTCCTATTACTCCGTTTTGAGAAACAGCAGCGATAATTATGATTTTTTTTGCTCTGCTTATATCCATTGTCATTTCCCGCTCTAACACCATAGTTCCGCACATAAGCAACAACTCCCTTATATATTTATTAAAACTCCTTCTTACCCAGTAACACATTAATGCACATTCAGTCAACTTGTCTTTTATGCCGGCATCTGCCTAAACTAGGGCAAGTTTTTTAAAAAATAAATTAAAGGAAAGGAGTTTTTGTAATGGCAAACGGATGCAATCCAAAGACTAGCAACCAAATGTGTCTATCGTACGATGACATTAAGCAAAAAGTCGAAGCCCTCAAAATATTAGACAAAGTCATTGTTTTCTTGATGGGAACCTGGGATTTACTTCATGTAGGACACTGCAGATATTTTCGCTCGGCGATAGAAGCAGTAATTAAAAAAACAGGCAAAGCACGAGAAGACATAGTTCTAATCGTAGGAGTAGACAATGATCAAGAAGTTAAAAACCGGAAAGGAAAATTCAGGCCTATCGTTCCCCAGCAAGAAAGACTAGAAATGCTAACCCATATAAAATATGTGGATTATGTAATTCTTAAAATTGAAGAGGAGCAAAGTTGGGACATCGTTGATCTTCTTAAGCCAAATTTTTTAGTAATTTCCGAAAGCACCAAGTTTATCAATGAAGAAAAAGAATTAATGATTAAAAAACTTGAGCAATGGGCAGACGAAGTAATTATTTTACCCCCGCAAGCTGAAACCTCAACCACGGGTAAAATAAGAACTCTTCTAACTGGAACAGTAGTTCCCATAAGAGAAAAATTCGAAAACTTTGTTCATGATTTTAATTCGCTCTTGGATAAAATGGTAGGAGGTGGATGAAATTGAAAAAAATAATTATTGCTTACACGCCGGTATTGCACCGAGGCTATCTGGATTTCTTTATGAAATTTGGCAAAGGAAATACTCTCCTTATACCCAATAAGGAAGTAACTGATCTAATTGAATATATTTGGAGAGATATGCGCGCCATGAGCCAGGAAGAAATGATGATAAGCCTATGGGCGCTAAATAGCCAAGATAAAAATTTTAAAGGGACATTCAGTAAGATGCGCATAGTTGGCATTGACAGCATTATTAAATCTTTATCTGATGGAGAAGTAATAATGCCCGAAGAAGATATCTCTTTGGAAATTAAAAAGCTACTGCCTAAAGACGCAAAAATCCGTTTTGTTTCCGCGTTCTTAAGGTGGAATAATTTCAATGTACTGCACCAAAATACTAATTTTTGGGACAGTGAAATTAAGGCTGATGAATTTATGTCCTCTATGATAAATATGGCAGAATGCGAAAGAATGAAATCGTCGGATTGGTGGAGACAGGTAGCAGCAATAGTATTTAAGAAAAACAAAGTGCTGCTCAAGGCATATAATCACCATCTCCCCACAGAGCACGAAGCCCATTACTCCGGAGATCCGCGAACAGTGTTCAAGCAAGGTCAGCATATTGATTACTCAATAGCTAATCATGCCGAGGCAACACTTATCGCCAGAGCAGCTCGGGAAGGAATAAAGCTTGAAGGCGCAGAAATGTTAGTAACAACATTCCCCTGCCCTCCATGTGCTAACCTAATATCAGAAACAGGCATTAAAAAGCTCTACGTCATAAACGGATATTCCAAGCTTGACGCAAAAAGAATTTTTACAAAAGCTGGAATTGAAGTGGTAAAAATTAATTAAAAATAAGCCTTCATCTTAAACAGATGAAGGCTTTTTCTTATCTATCCAGAAATAAAGCGGATCTTTATTTTCTGGATCAGGCACAAGCAAATGCGCATGGAGATGGTTAACAGTCGCGCCGTTTAATTCTATATCCCCAAAACGCATACATATCGCGCCACTGTTTATGCCATATTTTTCTTCAATATAACGGCAAATATCAATCAATTCATTCCCTGCGCCCTTGGGCAGCTCTGTCAGATTCTCAATATGATTTTTGGTAATCGCAAGAAAATGATATTTTGCTGCAGAATAAGGCCATTGGTTCTCGGTAACAAACCAATGTTTACCATCAAAGATAATCGGCTTTTTGTGATTCTTCGTAAAATTTTCCGGACAAAAAGGACAATACCCATTTTTGTTTATGCTTTTCATCACGCCTAATTGTTCCGAATTTCTGGCATTGCCCGTATTGCAAAAAGATTTGTTTTTATTTAAGTCGGCGTACATATCTTTCTCCTTCCCGCCATCGGCTTGTAGCCAATAACTGAAAAATCTTCCGGCCTGAAATCAAAAATATCCTTAACGCTTTTATTAGTGATTACTAAGTCAGGAAAACTTCCAATTCTCGTCTTTAGCAGTTCGCGAACATCATCTATCTGCCTCTTATATATGTGGGCGTCAGAAATGGTATGGATTATTTCTTTCGGCTTATACCCGGTTACTTTAGCCACCATAAGCAACAAAGCAGAATATTGTATTAAATTCCAAACTACCCCTACCGGCATATCGCCAGAACGCTGCACATGATGCAATGAAATTTCCTTTCTTTGAACATCAACTAAAAAGTGAACTACTGTACCATGGCATGTTGCCACAACTGTCTTTCTCTGCTTTCCTTCGCCTCTTCCTGCATATTGGGGAATCCATGTTGAAATCATATGCGTACGCAATATAGGCAACTCATTTATTTGCTCAATTACATGCTTTACCTGATTAAACGGAATGCCTTCAGCAGTAGGAAAATCATGAAAGGCAGGACCATAAGATCCGGGACCAAGGTCTCCTTCTTCAAGATCAAGCCCGCAATACTCCATATATTCCTTTTTAGTCCACCTGCCCCACCAATTGCATCCGAATTTTTTTAATTCCGAATTAGTTCTAGCACCATTAATAAAAGCTATTATCTCTGCAATGGCAGCATGAGCGCCAGTTAAACCTCCTTTTGCGGCAATAGACAAGATATCCCTTTCAGTAATGATTGGAAATCCGTTTTTAAGATCAAACCTCATCTGAATACCTATCACTCTTAGCGCGTCTTCTTTCTGGGGAGTAGAGACCCAAACACCTCTTTTCAATATTCTTTTTAGCGCGCTTCTGTACTGAATATCCTTAGTTCTTTTTCCAAAAACTCTGCGGAAAAAATTGCCAGCGTAATAGTCGATAAAATTCAACAAACCTATCACTTAAGCCACTTCCTTTCCTTATTATTTTTTAAAACAGCTTGGCACCATAATCCACTATTTTTCACCCCTTAGTCAAATAAGCGCTATTTAATTTGTTCTTGGTCAAGTGCTGATGTATTCTTATATGGCGTTATGAAATTCGTATTTTTTGGAACACCGCGCTTTGCCTCTATTGTTATCGGCAGGCTTATAGAAAAAGGCTTTCCTCCAGTTGCCGTGGTTACAAACCCTGATCGCCCCATTGGGCGAAAAAAAATCGTTACTCCCCCGCCCGTTAAAAAAACCTGCCTTAAAATAAATCCTCATATCCCTATACTCCAGCCTGAAAAGCTGGATGAAAATTTTTTAATAAAGATCCGAGAAATCAATGCCGACTTTTTCCTTATTGCCGCTTACGGGAAAATACTTCCTAAAGAACTTCTCGAAATTCCGCGCCTCGGCACCATAGGCGTACACCCATCCCTGCTCCCCTATCTTCGCGGAGCAACACCGATACAATCAGCCATCTTAAGCGGGCTAAGCAAAACAGGCATATCTCTTTTTCTTGTCGATGAGAAAATGGATCACGGCCCGATAATTTCCCAAGAAAAATTAGATATTCATTCACATGACAATGCCGAATCCCTCTCGGATCGCCTCGCTATTCTCGGCGCCGATATGGTTGCAAGCCTCATCCCTGAAATAAAGAATATGAATTTAACTGAACAAGATGAATCCGAAGCTACTTTTACCGGCAAGATATCGACCGACGACGCTTATATCGAACCCGAAGAGCTTAAAAAGGCTGAAGAAGGCAATAAGGAATTTGCCGAAATGATAGACAGAAAAATAAGAGCCTATTCCCCCGAACCGGGCGCTTGGACAATAAGAGATAATAAGCGGGTAAAGCTCCTTGACGCCGAGCTGAAAAATGACGGTTCGCTTAAATTAAAATCAATTCAAGTCGAAGGAAAAAAACCAATAATAATATAATGAATTTTCTCCAATCGCTTTTCCTTGGAGCTGTCCAGGGATTAACCGAATTTCTCCCTGTTTCAAGCTCCGGGCATTTAGTTTTTTTCCAGCAAATTTTCGGCGTCGGCGAAGAAGCTCTCGCTTTTGATATCGCTATGCACGTTGCGACCCTTATTGCTGTTGTCGCTATTTTTTGGAAAGAGCTCCTTTATATGCTTAAAAAGCCCTTCAGTAAAATTACCCTCCTCGTAGTTATGGCGACTATCCCGACAGCAATTATCGGCTTTGCCTTCCGCGAATTTTTTGAATACGCTTTTTCTTCCGGAGTATTCCTTGGAGCATGCTTTATGATTACCGGACTTGTCCTTTTTTATGCCGACCGTTCCAAAAAGCTTAGCCGTTGCGGAAAAGACTCTGAAAGTATGAGTTTTATGGACGCAATAATCATAGGGCTTGCCCAAAGCTTTGCTATCATCCCCGCTATTTCCCGTTCCGGATTAACTATATCCGCCGGACTATTCCGCGGATTAAAAAAAGAATTTGCCCTTAAATTTTCATTCCTTATGTCCGTACCGGCAATATTGGGCCCGGCAGTTATAGACGCCAGAAATATAACCACTCAAGCAATAACAAGCGTAGGCATCGCGCCCCTTATTGGCGGAATGATAGCCGCCGGAGTAACCGGATATTTTGCTATCCGCTTTATGCTTGAATTCTTTTCCCGCGCCAGCCTTAGAGTTTTTTCGTATTACTTATTTGTCCTCGGCGGTCTAGTTCTCGCAGACCAGCTCTTCTTCGGAATATTTTTTGAAAAAATAATATAAAAACAGTTGCGATTCAACGCATTGAGCTAATATTTTTTCTGTCATTTCTTCCCTTCTCTGTCATTCCCGAAAATTGCGTTAGCAATTTATCGGGAATCCAGTCTTTAATCAATATATTTCTCCGCTACCTCATTAATCTTTTCCCAATCTAAATTTCTAAAGAATGCCTCTATATATCCCTTCCGATTTGTTCCGTAATCCATATAGTAAGCGTGCTCGTAAACATCTAAAGGTATTATCGGAACCGTCCCGGCGATAATGCCTACATTATGCGCATCGGCGCTGTAATTCTTTAGCACTTTCTCATCCAGATCATAGCTCGTTATCACCCAGCCTCTCGCAGAAAGTCCGGCAGCTGTCATATCTTCTTTCCAAGATTCAATTGAACCAAAATCCCTAATTATCATATCAGCAACTTTTCCTACTGGCTCTCCATTACCTCCCAATATTCCAAAGTAAATCGCGTGCAATTTCATTCCATCGATAGCAAATGATTCCTGCCTCTTCAACTCCCCTATTTCGCTATATGTAGTATTAGCCGACTCCTTATCAGCCGAAGCAATTTTTTCCCTTATCTCATTGGTCTTTTTCACATAACCCTCATAAAGCTTAAAGTGTTCCTCGATAGCTTTAAGTGAAATGCCGTCAAGATCCCTTGTAATTGCAAGCTCGTTTGGAACGAATAAATTAGTCATATATATGCTAAAAAGTTATTGATAATGGCTTTGTATTATTATACTATATGGTTGCCTTAGTTATATTCTGTCATTCCTATTTCCCTTCGTCATTCCCGAATTCCTTTCTATCATTCCCGCGCCGTGCCCTTCCAAAGCCCCTGGCGAAGGAGGAAAGGCGGGAATCCAGTAAAAAACAAGGTTTTAAAAATAATGCCAGATCGTCTTATGGCTTGTCTCGCCGAATTCTAAGTTTACGAAGAATGAGGCGGATAGGACACATGCCTCTTTTAAAAATGTTCTGGGTATACATACTCAAAAGTAATAAATTCGATAAAACTTATGTCGGCATACCCGACAACATCGAAAAACGCCTTAAAGAACATAATGAAGGTCATAGCTCTTATACTAGAAAATATAGACCTTGGTCGCTTATCTATTCGGAAGAATTAGAAAATCGGAAAGATGCGCGGATAAGAGAAAAATGGTATAAAAGTTACGCTGGCAGAAAAGCCATCAAAAATATTATTAACAATAAATTATTGCCGGATCGTCTAATGGTAGGACACACGCCTCTGGAGCGTGGTATCTTGGTTCGAATCCAGGTCCGGCAGCCAAGTTGAGCGCGGTTTCTTGCGCTCGAAACGGGTCGTTTTATGATTACTAATAAAGAGATATAATTTACGCATGAGTATTATTAAGAGATATCTGCCAGATATTCTTATACTATCAGGCATTCTAGTATACTTACTTAACAGCTACTGGGGTTGTTTAGAAAGAAAATATGGCATTTGTTACAAAGAAGGGCTCTCATCCACAGAACAAATAAAAGTATTAAGCATAATAATGGTGGCTATAGGAATAGATATAGCTATTAGAAAAATAATATCTATAAAAAATAAAGATGGCATCAATAAAAGATCTTAAAGGATTAGATAAACTCGCTCTTTTTATAACAGGTAATCAATATGTTAATGAAGGAGACAGAGAGACATTGAGTCCACTTATTCAATATTGGACAAGTAACTCAAATATTTCCGTTATCTTTTCCACGATATTTTCTTCTATCTCTATTTCATTATTTGTAACAGCAGAGCTTAATTATTTTCGTTGACGCGCTTTACCATTCTTTTTGGGGTTTATGTATTTTTCTATACGTGCTTGGGCATACAACAGATGCGCCAAAATCGCAATTAAACCATGGAACTAATACTTGAAGCCCTGACTAAAATGGGTCGGCCAGAAATCTAAAGCCGACCTCAAATGACCCTTTAATGATCTCGTCTCCTAAGGTTCTAACCGATGAAGCCAGCCAAGTTGAGCGTAGTTTCATGCGCTCGAGACACATAGATATATAATTAGATTATGAAAATAATTCACCCTCTTATTCTTTGTCTAGGAATCGTTTTACTACTTATACAGACCAGATGGTTCTTCTATAATAAAAAGCATCCCAGATACGAACTCTCGCTAGGGAGGAGTAAGAGAACCCAGGACATACTTTGGATTATTTTCGGAGTTGTTTTCCTAATAGGCGAGGTCTTGGTTGTAATATCTTTTGGAACAATATTATCAGGAATAATAGCTGCTGTAATTCTGACCGCTGTTATTTTACCGTTTTTCTGGGGACTTATTCTGTAATTAAACGATAGAGTTATCTTGATCGAGGAATAAACTCGTCTTTTTCTATAATGTCATCATTTGAATCGATATAAAAACTGTCACCACCTTTTACTAGGACTGCAAGAGATATATCGTTGAAATTAATTTTCGTCTTATCGGACAACTTGATACACCTAAAACTCAGGATGTGTTGACCGTCTTTTTCTATTACTAACGGAATATCCCTAATAACTTCATAAATGCCTTCTCGAAAGCTTTCCCATTTGAATTTTCCCTCGTAACTGATCTCTTCTAAAAGATTTTTAATCTCATTTCTGAGAAAGTTAAGACTATATGGCTTAAAACAGTTTTTTATTTTTTCTTCCACTCTAAATGAATAATCAAGGTGCTCATACGGATTATCTATAGTTTCTAATTCACTGATTGAGTCAATACTATCACCAAAAATTTTTGACACATTTTTTCTATCTAGTCTCGCATGAACAGCCCAGTCCCTATAAAATCTTATTAGCTCATACTCATTCTGACGGCCATCATTCTCTAAAAACTTGTAAGCTTCTACAAGAAAATAAACAATGTCCTTTTCAAAATAACTGTCTTGATATAAGACTTGTCTAATCTTATCTTGTATATCTAGTTTCATGGCTATAATATATCATTTTTTGACCCGCTCGAGATGCGTCGATAAAATCCCGAAATTAGCTTAGAAGTGTCCTTATCTGGCTTAAATCCTGGTGGCTCT
>Ga0172381_10007075_pt1 | contig 11153 bp, 5 predicted proteins | sample Leawel6488metaG_FD_119754 | JGI IMG/M metagenome (GOLD analysis project Ga0172381, IMG submission 119754) | Leachate microbial communities from a municipal landfill in Southern Ontario, Canada - Leachate well 64-88 metaG | ecosystem: Engineered > Solid waste > Landfill > Unclassified | place... | reverse complement strand
CATCTTGGCAATCGCCGTATTCGGGCGATTGGCGGTTTAATCCAGAATCGTTTTCGCGTCGGTTTAGCGCGCATGGAGCGCATTATTAAGGATCGGATGTCCACTTCGGAAATTACGACTTTAACTCCGAGTAAATTAGTTAATGCTCGTCCGGTCATCGGCGTGGTCCGGGAATTCTTTATGTCTTCGCAGTTATCACAGTTCATGGATCAGACTAATCCGTTAGCGGAATTAGAACATAAGCGACGTTTGTCGGCGATGGGTCCCGGCGGTTTAACTCGAGAACGGGCCGGTTTCGATGTTCGCGATGTACACGCCACGCATTATGGTCGTATCTGCCCGATTGCTACTCCGGAAGGTCCGAATATCGGTCTCGTCGGCCACTTAGCTAGTTACGCTCGTTTAAATAGTTACGGCTTTTTAGAAACACCTTATCGCAAAGTTATTCATGATAAGAAAGGCGGACGCGTGACTGACGAAATAGTTTATTTAGACGCTTTTGAGGAAGAAAAATATGTGACGGCCGATGCGACGATTCCGATGGACAAAGACGGTTATTTTATCGTTCATAAATTCGGTGTGAGAAAATATGGCGCGCCGGGCGTAGAAGAAGTCAGTAAGATCGATTTTGTCGGCATCGCCGCTAATCAAATTATTTCTATTGCGACTTCTTTAATTCCGTTCATGGAACATAATGATGGTCAGCGCTCTTTAATGGGTACGAACATGCAACGCCAGGCCGTGCCGTTAGTTAAAGCGGAGGCGCCAATTGTCGGCACCGGTATGGAAGAACGGGCCGCACGCGATAGTGGCCATGTAATTATCGCCGCCGAAGACGGAATTATCACTAAGGCCGACGCTGGTACGATTGAACTACAGGATAAGAAAGGCCAAATTATTACTTATAATTTAGATAAATTTTTACGCTCTAACTCTTCGACTTGCATCAATCAGCATCCGGTCGTTTCGGTCGGCGATAAAGTTAAGAAGGGTCAGATTCTTTCCGACGGTCCGGCGATTGATAACGGCGAACTTTCCTTAGGCCGCAATGTTCTAGTCGCTTTTATGACCTGGGAAGGATTTAACTATGAAGATGCCGTCGTTATTTCGGAACGCTTAGTGAAAGAAGATATTTATTCTTCCATCCATATTGAAAATTACACGATTGATGTCCGTGATACTAAACTCGGTCCGGAAGTAATTACGAACGATATTCCGAATATCAGTGAAGAAAAATTAAAGAATTTAGATGAGGAAGGAATTATTCGCATCGGCGCCGAAGTTTCTTCCGGTGATATTTTAGTCGGTAAGATTACTCCGAAAGGTGAAACGACCTTATCGGCCGAAGAAAAATTATTACGCGCTATCTTTGGCGAGAAAGCTAAAGATGTCCGCGACTCCTCCTTATATCTCGAACATGGCGAACACGGTAAAGTCATGGATATTAAGATTTTTTCCCGTGAGGAAGGCGATAAATTATCGACCGGCGTTTTGAAATCCATTCAGGTCGCGGTCGCTAATCTGCGCAAGATCCAAGTCGGCGATAAGATGTCCGGCCGCCATGGTAACAAGGGCGTTATTTCCCGCGTTGTTCCGCCGGAGGATATGCCTTTTATGGCTGACGGTACGCCAGTTGACGTTCTCTTATCTCCATTAGGCATTATTTCTCGTATGAACCTTGGCCAGTTATTAGAGACTCACTTAGGGTTCGCTGCTCAGAAATTAGGCTATCGTGTGGTTACTCCGGCCTTAAACGGTATTACCGAAGAGCAAATTAAAAGCGAATTACGCGCCGCCGGTTTACCGGAAGATGGAAAAGTTACTTTATATGACGGTAAAACCGGAACGCCTTATGATAATAAGATTACGGTCGGTTATAAATATTTATTGAAGCTCAACCACATGGTTGAAGATAAAATCCATCAGCGCTCAATCGGTCCTTACTCCTTAATTACGCAGCAGCCTTTGGGCGGTAAAGCGCAATTCGGCGGTCAGAGATTCGGAGAAATGGAAGTTTGGGCTTTAGAGGGTTATGGCGCCGCGCATACTCTGCAGGAAATGTTAACAATTAAATCTGATGATGTTCCGGGACGCAGCAAGGCTTACGAGTCTATTATTAAGGGCGAAGAAATTGAGAAATTAAACGTACCGGAATCATTTAATGTTCTTATTCGGGAATTAAAAGGCCTGGGCTTAAACGTGGAACTTTTAGGCGGCCAGGGTGGTCAGCCGGCTTCGGAAGTAGTGACGGAAATTGATGAAGAGGTAAAGAAAGATGAAAAATTCATTTATGACAAACCGGAAATAATTATTGACTTAAAAGAAGTAGAAGCCGACGAATAATTTTATAACTTTTAACTTATAATATATGTTAAATCCGATAAAAACCAGCGATTTTACCGCTATCCGCCTCAAACTCGCTAGTCCGGAAGAAATCTTAAACTGGTCGCACGGCGAAGTTGTTCGACCGGAAACGATTAATTATCGTACGCAAAAGCCGGAGAAAGACGGTTTGTTTTGCGAAAAGATTTTCGGGCCGACTAAAGACTGGGAATGCGCTTGCGGTAAGTATAAGAAAATTCGCTATAAGGGAATTGTTTGCGATAAATGCGGTGTGGAAGTAACGCGCAGCGTTGTTCGCCGTGAACGCTTAGGCCATATTAGTTTACAGGTGCCGGTTTCTCATATTTGGTTTTTACGCGGCTTATCTTCTAAAATCGGTTTGCTTTTGAATTTAGGCATCCAGTCTTTGGAAAAAGTTATTTATTACGCGAGTTTTATCGTCACTGATGTTGATGAGACTTTAAAAGAAGCGACGATTAATCAGATTAAACAAGAATATAAAAGTAAGGTTAAGAATATTGATAATGATTTTAATAACCAGCTGAAGAAGATTAAAGAAGAGGGCGGTTCAACTGACGAGAATAGCAAGGAAGTTAAGGAGGCGATTAAAGCCAAGGCGGAAAGAATTGCCCGTCTCGATGAAGATTTCGGTCAAGTACAGAAAGAACTAAAAGAACTTAAGCCTCTTTTAATTTTATCGGAACAGCAATATCAGAATTTAAGTTTGAAGTTTGGTCATATTTTTGAGGCTTCCATTGGCGCTGATGCAATTCGTAAATTACTTTCCAAAATAGATTTAGAAAGCAGCATCAAAAATTTTGAAGAAAAATTAACCGACGCGATTGATTCTAAAAAAGAAAAATTAGTTAAACGTTTGAAATTATTAAAGAGTTTTCGTAATAACAATATCCGGCCGGAATGGATGATTATGACGGTTATGCCGATTGTGCCGCCGGATTTGCGTCCGATGGTGGCTCTTGATGGCGGCCGGTTTGCCGCGTCGGATTTAAATGATTTATATCGCCGGATTATTAATCGTAATAATCGCTTAAAGCAACTAATCGATTTAAACGCGCCGGAAGTTATCTGTCGTAATGAAAAAAGAATGCTGCAGGAAGCGGTTGATGCTTTAATCGATAACTCTGCCCGCCATACGAAGACGGTTACCGCCTCGACCGGTCAAAAACGACAATTAAAATCTCTCGCCGATACTCTCAAGGGAAAACAAGGACGTTTTCGCCAAAACTTGCTCGGTAAACGCGTGGACTATTCCGGTCGTTCGGTAATTGTCGTTAATCCGCGCTTAAATCTAGATCAATGCGGTTTGCCGAAAATCATGGCGCTGGAACTTTTTAAACCATTTATTATTTCTCAGTTAATTAAAAGGGAAATAGTTCATAATGTCCGGAGTGCTTCCCGTTATATTGAAGCCGGACATGACGAAGTCTGGGATATTTTAGAAGAAATTGTTAAAGGCGCGTTCGTGCTTTTAAATCGCGCGCCGACCTTACATCGTTTAGGTATCCAGGCTTTCCGCCCAATCTTAATTGAAGGTAAAGCGATTCAGATTCATCCGCTGGTTTGTACGGCCTTTAACGCCGACTTTGATGGCGATCAAATGGCCGTTCACGTTCCTTTAACTAAAGAAGCTAAACATGAAGCGGAAACTTTAATGTTGTCTTCTCATAACCTTTTGAAACCGGCGACCGGCGATCCGGTGGTCGCGCCCGCGCAAGATATTGTTTGGGGAACTTATTATATTACTTTAGTGGAAGCGAATTATAATGATAAGAAACGGGAAGAGATGCGCTATTTCTATGACGCTGACGAAGCCGGTTTGGCTTATGAAAGTGGTGGCATTGATTTACATGAGGCGATTTTAGTTAAGTATAACGGCGAGGTCATGAAGACTACCGTCGGCCGTTTAATCTTTAATTCCTTGCTGCCGGAAAAATTACGCTATCTTAATGAAGTTGTTAACAAGAGTAAATTAAAAGATTTGATTCGGGAATGTTTAAGAATTTATGGCGAAGAAGAAACTGTTAAATTTATTGATGATTTGAAAAATCGCAGTTTTGCTTTCATTACTAAGTCCGGTTTATCTTGGGGCTTCGGTGATTTACCGAATTTTCCTGAAAAGAATCGTCTCATCGAAGAAGCGAATCAAAAAGTGGAATTAATCCAGGAACAATATAATGAAGGTTTATTAACTGAAAGCGAACGTTACGCTAAAGTAATTGAAGAATGGACTAATACTAAAGATCAAATCGCGGATATTTGTAAGAAAGGTTTAATGAATATTTTACCGGTTTATTCCATGATTGATTCCGGCGCTCGCGGTTCTTGGGCCCAGCCGGTACAGATTTTAGGTATGAAAGGTTTAGTAACCTCGCCGTCCGGTGCCATTATTGAATTGCCGGTGAAAGGAAACTTTAAAGAAGGTTTTGGTGTTTTAGAATATTTTATTTCGACGCATGGTGTACGTAAAGGTTTATCCGATACGGCTTTAAGAACGGCTAACGCCGGTTATTTAACCCGCCGCTTAGTCGATGTTTCACAAGACGTTATTATTTCTCAAGATGATTGCGGCGACAGCGAAGGTATAACGCTAAATCGGGCGGAAATAGAAAAGAATGGCGATGATTTCTTTAAACGGACTATTGGCCGGTATTTAGCCAAAGATATTTTAGATAAAAAGGGCAAGCCAGTTATGGACGCCGGCGAGTTGATTGATGAAGAACATATTAAATTTTTGAAGACGAAAGATATTAGCGAGATTGCCGTTCGTTCGGTTTTGAATTGCCAAATGCATAAAGGAATTTGCGCTAAATGCTATGGTTGGGATTTAGCTTACAATAAGCCGATTAAGATGGGTTCAACCGTCGGTATTATCGCGGCGCAATCTATCGGCGAACCGGGTACGCAGTTGACTCTAAGAAGCTTCCATACGGGTGGTGTCGCCGGGCAAGATGATATTACGCAAGGTTTGCCGCGCGTCGAAGAAATCTTTGAAGCGCGCTCGCCGAAGAAAAAAGCGCTTATTTCCGACGTGGCCGGTAAAGTAAAAATTGAATTTGCTCAGAAGATTATTAAAGGCAAAGATGGCCAGGATATCTCGGTTAATAACCAACAGACTAAGATTTTAAGCATTTATTATAAAGGCAAGGATCATGATAAATATTATTTTTCCGAGAAAATTAATGAAATGAAGTTAGCCGGTGGCTTAACTACGAAAGATAAGAAGAAGCTGGAAATAAAAGTCATGGTTAAGAACGGGGAAGAGATTTCTAAGAATGCCGAATTGTTTAAAGTCGGCGGAGAAGTCGTTTTAGCTAAAGCCGGCGGCACGGTCGCGGTAACGGATAAATATATTTCTTTGGCCAGCGAAGTGGAGAAAGTTAAAGAGTTCTCTATCTTCAAGGGCACGATGCTGATGGTTAAAGACGGGGAAATTATTGAGCGCGGCACGCAGTTAACTGAAGGCAGTTTAGATTTACGTGAGCTGTATAAGTTAAAGGGCCGTTTAGAAACTCAGAAATATATTATTCGCGAAATTCAATACGTTTATTCTTCTCAGGGCCAGCCTTTAAATGATAAGCACGTCGAAATTATTGCCCGTCAGATTTTCTCTCGCTACTTAATTAAAGAAGCGGGCGATACTAATTTGTTGCCGGGTGAAACGGTTGAAGAAGAAGTTCTAGAAGAAGCTAATAAAGGAATGAAAAGACCGGCAATAGCGGACCGCTTACTACTCGGTATTACTAAGGCGTCCCTAACGACCGATAGTTTCTTATCCGCCGCTTCTTTCCAAGAGACCTCTCGTGTTTTAATTGACGCCGCGGTTAACGGCAAGATTGATTATTTAGAGGGTCTGAAAGAGAACGTTATTATTGGTTGCTTAATTCCGGCCGGTACGGGGTATAAGGGGAAGAAGAAGAGACTGGATTACGGAAAGTAAATACTAATTTATATAAAATAAAAAAGTCCCGTTAGGGGCTTTTTTTATTACCCAAAATGCCGTAAAATAGAGGTAAGATATGTTAAAACCGTTTTTGACAAAATGGCCATTTTTGTTTAAATTCCGCTTATTTTTAGGGGTGGTTTTATTGGTTTTAATTGGCCTTTTTTTATATTTAAAGATAGTCCCCGGCGGGCAGATTACTTATAGCCGTTCTTGGCCGCGCGGCCTAGCGACGGGTAAGGGATTCATTTATGATTTTAAACCGGGAGAACGGACAGCGATTAATGATATTGGTGATTCAGATAGCGGCACCAAAGCGAACCGAGACTCTTTAAGAATAATTGCTGAACCGGTTTATTTTAGCTTGTTTACGCCGCGGCAGTTTAATCGCGCGATTATGACGATTACCTATCGTGATAATTTAAGTTCGACGACGCCAATTATTGAAGCCGGTGTTTTGAAAGACAAGATTTCCGGCTTTTATGACTTACAACCGGTACAAAATAATATTTTAGATAAGTTAGGTTCTGATTGGTCGCGTTTGGAAGATTCGGGAAGAAGTTTTATTTTGCAAGCCGCCAAAAATTATTCTTCCGCCGCCGAGTTTAAGCGCGATTTGGCTAGCGGTAATTTAAAAGATTGCCCGGCGGGAAAAATAACGGCCTGTGTCGCGCTTTATAATTATTCCTTACCGATTAGTTATCGCTTGCCGGAAAATCAAACGTCTGCCCCTCTAGTTATTAATCAGCCGTTACGCGGTGCGCATCAGTTTTATGTTTATTTTAACGGTCCTTGGCACTTAGATTTTGATTTTACCGATCTTAATTTAGATCAAGCGGCCGATCCAATTATCGTTGATGTTTCCTTTGATGATAAAATAGTCGCTTCGCAGACGCTTCCCGATGAGAATAAAGCGCCGATTAGCGGCGAACCGGAAAATAGAAGCTTGGCTTTAAAGGGGAATTCACTAGCGGCCGGAGTTTATAAAGTCGATATCCGAGTTAGCGACGATATTGTTATCAATAAGATTGATAGTTCTTCGGATAAACTATCATTTATCAATAAGATTTGGCCAGTCTCCGGTTCTAAGAACTTAACTTTATTTACGGATGTCACTGACTTACAGGCGCAGACTTCTAGCCCGGCTAGTTTACAGTCTCTTAGCTTTGGCGGTCGTCGTTTAGCTTTAGATAAAACTTATGAGCCGTTTAATTTTTTAGCCGGTGCCGGAGTGAAAGAAATAAAACTAGAGAAAGACGATGTCGTTTTAGCGGGTAACGGAGTTTTTAGCTTTTCTAGTCATAGTTTGTTTAATCCTAATTGGCAGAAAATAGATCGTTCTTTTTCCTCGACCGCTGGAGCCAAATATATTATTGCCGGCTATCAGGCGCCGCGTGTTAAAAACGGTTTAAAAACCACTCAAGCGGAATTTAATCTATCAGACGCTTATCGAGAAAATGGTAAATATACCTTCCTGATTTCTGTACCGGGGCTAAAAACTTCAGACGGAACTGGTGATTACTTAGAAATTAAAGAAATTAAGCTAGAATTGGCGGGGAAGACTATTTTCCAGAAGATTAAGGAATTATTTTAAAATAGGACAGCTTAAAAATTGCCGCTAAGCTTTTATATGTCGATATCAAAAACAATCAGACAAACGCCAATATTGAAAATAATCAAACAAGAAATTTTTTATTTTTTATCAATTTTGTTGGCCGCCTTTATTGTTTTAGAGGTTATCTGGCCGAACATTATTTTAGTTTACCTTAATCTTAATTGGCTTTTGGTTCTCTGGCTGATTTCGGGAATAACTTTATTAATTAAAAAATAATATAATTTTATGTCGCTAAAATATTTTTTCAATCCGCGAGCGGTCGCTGTTATCGGCGCCTCTAACAATCCGGAAAAGTTAGGCCGACAAATTTTAGATAACTTAATAAAAGGTGGATTCAAGGGCCGGATTTTTCCGATTAATTTGAAAGAAAAAAAGATTGCCGGCTTGAAGGCTTATCCTGATTTAGGCGTTCTGCCGAAGCGGGAGATGACCGCTCTCTTGGTAGTGGTGGCTATTCCGGCGCCGTTTGTCCTTGAAGAGATAAAAAAATGCGGCCATTTAGGCATTAAGAATATTATTATCATTACGGCCGGATTTAGAGAAAATGGCACGGACGGTAAAAAACTAGAAGAAGATATCGCTATGTTAGCGAAGAAATATCATCTGAATATTCTTGGTCCGAATTGTCTCGGCTTGATTAATACCTGGCACAAATTAAACGCCACTTTTGCATCGGCTGATCGTGAGACCGGCAATAGCGCTCTCTTATCGCAATCTGGTGCTATTGGCGCGGCGGCGTTAGATTGGTTAAAAGTTAAAGATTTTAATTTTGGCTACTTTATCAGTTTAGGGAATAAAGCTGTCTTGGATGAAAATAAGATTATGGCATATTTGGGGGCTGATAAACGGATTGATCTGGTGGTGGCGTATCTGGAAGAAATTAAAAATGGTCCGCTTTTTATGGAACAAGTTTCGCGCCTAGTTAAACGTAAACCGGTCGCTATTTTAAAAGCGGGAACGAGCGCGGCCGGCGGTCAATTGGCTTTATCGCATACCGGTTCTTTAGCCGGTTCGGCCGCGGCTGTTAGAGTGGGGGTCGAAAGAGCGGGCGCAATTTGGTTAGAGAATATGGAAGATCTATTTAATTTATTGGTGCTTTTCCGTAAAGAATCCTGGCATAATCGTGGTGAACAGAAATTATATGTTATAACTAACGCCGGCGGAGCGGCAGTTTTAACGGTTGATGAAATCAGCCGCCATAATATTCCTTTCGGCGGTAGCCAAGACCTTCTGGGTGATGCGGATGCGGCGCGTTATCAGATAGCGATAAACAAACTATTAGCTGATAAAAAAGTTAATAATTTATTGGTTCTTTTAACACCGCAAACTTCGACCGAGCCTTTAAAAACGGCGCAAGCGATTGTCGCCGCTTCAAAAAAATATCCACATAAGTTGATTATGGTTAGTTTTATGGGTGGGCAGTCAGTGACGGCGGCGCGTAATTTATTTTCTAAGAATAACGTGCCGACCTTCGATTATCCGGAAGAAGCAATTAGGAGTTTTAAGAAATTAATTGACTATCAGATAAAAGTGAAAAGTTTACGTGGTTTTCGGGCACTGAAAATGAAGACTAAGCCGGCGCTTGGGGCCGTTTCTCTGGCTAAAAATATGTCAGCAGCCGATTCTCTCCCTAAGGCTGTTGATTATTTAAGCGCTTTTGCCGAATTAAAGAGATATAATATTCCAGTTGTAAAAACGGTTCGTTATTCTCCGAATGGTTTAGCGTCTTATAAATATCCGGCGGTTTTGAAAATCACCGGCCCGGATTTTTCTCATAAAACCGATCGGGGCGGGGTGGTAGTAAATTTAAAAACCCCGACTGATTTACGGGCGGCGGCGGAAAAGATGGCGGCTATAAATAAAATTGGATTGAAGAATGCTCAAAATTATTTAGTCGTGCAAGAACAGGCCGCTAAATTTCAAGAGATAATTTTAGGCTTTAAACATGACGCCGCTTTCGGGCCGCTGATGATGATTGGCCAAGGAGGAATCTATACGGAAGTTTTTAAGGATTTTAAATTAGCGATTAGCGATATAAATAAAACTGAAGCGTTGAAATTAATCAAAGAACTAAAGATTTATCCAGTTTTGAATGGTGCCCGCGGACAGAAAAAATATGATCTGGCGGCCTTAGCCCAGGCTTTAGTGAATTTGGCGCGGCTCGCTAATGAACATCCGGAGATTTCTGAACTGGATATTAATCCTTTATTCGTTTTTGAGAAGGGGATACAGGCGGGTGATGTCCGAATTATTTTATGAGTCATTTAGTAATTGTTTACGGAGGATCGCTATAAGCGTAATAATATCTTAGTTTAACTTATGTATAATTCTAAAAAAATCATTGTTGTGCTTCCGGCCTATAACGCCGCTCAAACTTTAGAGCAGACAGTGCGTGATTTACCGGAGATAGTGGATGAGATTATTTTGGTTGATGACAAAAGTAGCGATACTACGGCGACCTTAGCGCGTCAGCTTGGCTTATTTGTTTTTGAGCGCGATAAAAACGGCGGTTATGGTGCGAACCAGAAGAACTGTTATAAACTAGCCTTGGAACACGGCGCCGATATTATCGTGATGATTCATCCGGATTATCAGTATGATCCGAAACTAGTTAAATATTTTGCTGCTTTTATTGCCGATGGCTATTTCGATGTTATGCTCGGAACGCGTATTCGCTCGCGACGGGAAGCGCTAGCTGGTGGTATGCCTCGCTATAAATATTTTTCTAATCGCCTGCTGACTATTTTTGAAAATTTGGTAAGCGGCTACAACTTAACAGAATGGCATACTGGTATGCGCGCCTATAAAAGAGAAGTCTTAGAGAAGATAAATTATCAAAAGAATTCCGATGATTTTGTTTTCGACAGTCAGGTATTATTTCAGATTGTTGCCGGTCGCTATCATATCGGCGAGATTCCGGTGCCGGTGCGATATTTTAAAGAAGCTTCATCAATTAATTTTCGACGGAGCGTGAAATATGGTTTAGGGACGATTGCCACGGGTTTGAAGTATTTATTCGGCCGAATTAAATAATTTATGATTTTGGAAAAAATAAAAAGTTATGATTTTTTGAAGGGTTGGCGGCCTTATTTTATTATTTTTGCTATTGGTTTTTTACTATATGGCCAGACTTTATTTTTTGATTTTACCTATTTTGACGATAGTACTCTGATTTTAGAAAAAGCGGCTATTTTGCAGGATATTAAAAACGTCGGCACTGTTTTTACGACTGAT
>Ga0172381_10007073_pt1 | contig 11155 bp, 14 predicted proteins | sample Leawel6488metaG_FD_119754 | JGI IMG/M metagenome (GOLD analysis project Ga0172381, IMG submission 119754) | Leachate microbial communities from a municipal landfill in Southern Ontario, Canada - Leachate well 64-88 metaG | ecosystem: Engineered > Solid waste > Landfill > Unclassified | place... | reverse complement strand
TTTGGATTTGGTTCAAAGCAATAGACTAACCAAGTTGAATTAATTCCCAATTGCTTTTCAAGTTTAGAAAATCCCTGCCCTATATTTGCCCCACAATCTAATAAAATATTCATAACATTAAAATATTACTGGTTTACTTGCCCAAATAGATTCCCAATTCTTTGTTCCTGCAAAGTGTCTAAAAATAACATCATCTGCATTTTCTGTTTTTGTTGGTATTCTAAAATACGGGCTTTGCTTTGCCCAATCCGTTACATTCCATTCTACTGGTAAAATCTCAACATGCTGTTTTAATTCTTTTGTAGTGTAAATTGGTTCATTTTCTTTTGTTGAGTTCCATCCCAAGTCTTTAATTGTATTCCAACCCGGTTGTTTTGGGTCTGCAAAAATTCCTTTTATCCCAGCCAATGAATACCAACAAGCTTGCTCTTGAAACATTTGCCAGAACGGAGTTTTAATATATTTTTGATATCGTTTTTCATCTAATAAATTATTAAGCATTTCTTTTGTCCAATCCGTTACACGTAAACTGAAAACCCCCATACAATGCGTATTGCAAGAATCAATTGCATAAGCAAAATCCTTTCCTTCACTAGGTTCTAAAGGCAGTTTCCCATTTACAATACATATATCGGCATCAATTTGAGAAACAATATCACCGGGTTTTAAAAATCCTATTTCAATCCATTTACGAATTAAAAAGAACCTCCACCATACCATTGTCCGTTGTTTACAATCATCTGCTAAATGACTTAAATCAGTCATTTCAATATATTCAAATCCATGATGATTACAATACACTTTATTTCGTGGTGAATGATATCCCACAAAATGCTGTTGACGTTGGTCTTTATATGAAGCTATACAAAATAAGTATTTCATACAGTTTGTATTTTAGTTTTCCAATAATTAAAATCTAATTTTTCTAAATTCCAAACAGTTTCTTTTATTTGTTTATATTCATGTTTCAAAAAAGATTCTGTTATTTCATCCCAATCATCAACAAAACAAATAGGTAAATCAGTATAAAATTGGTTGTTTATATTTCGTTTTTCAATTGGAATCGTTCCTAAATATAAAGCCTCCCACGTGCGATGTGTATCTATTCCATTGCCTTGTGGACATAAAACAAATTGATGATTATACATATCATCCAAATAAGTTTCATACTTATATCCGTTATGCCCCTTAATTAATGTTGTCCAATAATTATTAAATAGAGCATATGGCTTTAATCGTTCAGTTGGGTTTGTTACTACGTTATGATTTACATATAACAACCCCCGATTTTGTTTTTCTTCTTTTAATTTAGTTTGCATTTGCTCAATCTTATGCAAATAAACAAACCAACGATTGTTTTCAAGTCCAATTGGTATAGATTCTATTCTTTCATCTTTTACATTGACATTTTTTGAATACCATTTAATTAAATTATCTGGTAATTCAAATTCAAACACTTCCTGAACTTTTCCACAGCCATTTGGCCTAACTATTTTATCTTTTTCAATTCTACAATCACATGAATGGGTAACTAAAATAAATTTATTATTTGGAAAATATTTTATAAGTCCTATTAAATCCCGTGCATACACTAAATGGGTATAAACAATATTAACAGATTTCAAATTAGTAAAATCTAAAGTATTTGGTAAATTATCATAATCATCATTATGTTTTACATTAGGTGAATACGTAAAATCAACTATTGTTTTAAATTTGTCCCCCTGAATCCATTCCATTACCATTGTTTTATTAATTGTTCAATAGCTTTTGTATTTTCACCACAAACTTTTTTATTATTTTTATACCAACTTCCCGGATGTATTCTATGTTGATAGGAAAGTCCCTGAACTACTTGTATAATATTGCCCGCTTGCAACCATTTATAAGAAAAATATAAAGCATCATTTGTTTGTAAATGTTGCTCCTTTGAATTAAGCTCATTTATGAGTAGATAATTCTTTCGATGTACTAAGTAATTGCCCGTATTAAGTAACGTTAAAAATGAGCCGTTTCTCACTGTTTTTTTAGTATATTGTTTGTCTATTACTTTCCCTATATGTTCAGAATAGTTCCAAAGTTCTTTTTCTCGTCCTAAATCAAATAAAATTTGTGGACTGTAGAAAGTATTTTCATTTAATTCTAATTTTGAAATTGTATCAATATAATCGTTCCCAATTATATTATCTGAATCCAATAATATAACCCAAGGATTTTTACAATAAAAAACTGACATTGCTTTATTTCGTAATGGTTGTAAATTAGTCCCATTACGATATAATTTTACTTTTGCAAGCCCGTTACACATATTCCAAAGCTGTGTATATTCATCAACATTAGAATGATCATCGACAATGACAACATCATCTATTAAAGGATTTGCTAATACTTTAATAAACGAATCTATTGTGAATTTACTTCGGTTATATGTTGATATTGCTATTGAAATCATAATTATTTTTGTTTTAAATATAAAGCATCCCCCCAAGTTTTATTATGCGTATCTATTGCAACCCTAGTAAATTCATAATCACGTAAAAACAAATCCAATTCAGTTAACCTTACGCAATTTTTATACATTTCTTCAATATTAATTTCTGAATAGATTATATCAATAAATGGTAACGTATTTTCAGCGCCTTTAAACACTTCTAACTCATACCCCTGAACATCTATATTAATCATATTGTATAAATCCCGGTTAAACGGAATATGATCTAAACGAATCATTCTTACAGTTTCTTTTTTATCAAAAACTATTTTGGGGTATTGTTCTAAGTGTTTTAACGGTTCTAATATTGAACATGATTGTCCACAATTAACTGTTTCAACAAACATCTCAACTTCTTTCATTTCATTACCAAGTGCCAAATTATAAGTTCTAATATTTGGTTGCTTTGGTAAACTGGCAACTAATCGTTTATAATTATCTTGAATAGGTTCAAAGAACATCATATTAGGAATCCCAGCCTTTACATAGTCCTTATATTCTTTAGCATCATTCGCACCAATATGAATCACGCCATTTATTTGTAATTTATATTGCTGTATTAATTTATCTAATGAAATAACCATTATAAAGCCCTCCAATGTTTAGGAAAATCATGCCCAATTCCTGTCAACTTATCTTCTTTAATCCTCCAATTTTTTGGAGCAATAACAATATCTTTATCATTGTTATTTAATAAAGCAGCCCAATAACTAAATGTACTATTTGCAATTATTTTAGATTTACATCGTTTCATCAATTCAAATGAAAGGTAATCTGGCAAATCAATAAAGTAAATATTTCTACTAAAATATTGTGGGTTAAATTTTACTTTGCACCATTCAATATCATCTGAAAATATAAAAATATTTCCCTGTACATACTGCAAGGCCTCATAATAATATGATAACGGCTGTACATAACATGAATTTTTTGTAACATAATCTCCATGCCTTACATGCAGAGATATACTATCAGAACTTTCAATTAACCCCAACCAATCTAAAAATAATGGGGTATAATATTCTTTTTTTAAAACAAATTCTTTCTTTACACTTTCAAGAACACCAGAATAATATTTAGGGTGTTGCCAATACCCTCTATAATTAGCATCTTGTCTCAAAGCTGCATTTACCCCTTCTTTATTTACAGCAATTGAGAATGATGGTTCCTGAGTATTTTTTATTCTTAAAAATGGACTATATTTTAATTTTACATCAAATTTTTCCAAATTAAAATCCCGTGGGGTTTCCTGTGGTTTCTCATACCAATCAATATTATATGATACTTGCAAACCAATAGATTCTAAAGTCTTACCAAAAGCATATTGATAAAACTGATTCCCTAACCCCCCACAAAGCCTAACTACATTCATAATAATTCTTTTACATTACATTTATGAAACTGAGTAATTGCTGATTCAGGACAAGCGTTAATAATTTCAATTCCACGTTGTTGGGCATCCTTTGCTATTTGTGCAAACCCTCTTAAATGTCGGTCAAATGGTAAATGCATCATCCCTTTTTTAGAACGATTTCCAATCTTATGATACCAATCATGCCAATGTTGTTGGTCTCCATTCATTTTCATATCAAATCCTAATAAGATGATTCGCTTTGCCCCTGCATTAGCAGCAACACTTATTGCGGCTGCCCCACTATTCCAATTCCAACTAACTTTACCAGGGTGGGAACTTATACCTGTTGTATGATGCCCGTCCCGTTCTAAATACTTAATCCAATTATAACGATCACATGCTGGATTACTTGAAATTTTTAATCCCGGAAAATCTAATAATCCCTTTTGATTATTTAAAAAAAATCCGTTATCTCCAAAGAACATCCAATCAATCCAAGTGCCTATTAAATACGCTGCATTAATACCAATCACATGTTTATTATATATTGCAGACATATAAGGACTATAAGCACTTGGCAAAGACACCCCTCGTATAACATCCTGAATTACCTTTTCAGGAATTTCAAACTGTCTCGGAATTGATGGTCCACCCCCTAAAATCCAGACTTCCCCACCATCCCATATACGAGGGACTTGCCATTTCATTTTTCTAAATCAACAATAAATTGTTCAGCAATTTCTTTCTTCAAACCATTTTCATTAAGCACCTTTCCTTCGGTGTCTACAACATTAAATAATGATTTTGAGTTCCCTTTAGGCTCTAAATGATATGTAGAAACTTTTTTACTTATAATTTCCGGTACTGGACTTATTTTTAAGTCCTGTAATGGAATAACAACATCCCGGAAAGCCATTGGAATTTCATCAATTCGAGCTTTAAATTTTTCACCCGGTTTTATAATTCGATTTTTAAGAATTAGTGGACCCCCACCAATCTTTTTCCAAGTAATTTCAGGATCAGTAACACTAACTTTTATATCTTCTTTAACTGCACGTTCCATAATTTGATTTTTATTTGTTTTAACTTCTAAAAAATTAAATCCATGATTAGGATTAATTTTGTTTTATGCCATGTGAACAATACCACATTTACCATTCTGATCTGAACGTATTTGAGGAACTTGAATAGTCATTACTTTGTATTTGTTAAGTAATTTACCTTCAACTTGCCATTCAACATTCTGTAATCCCATACCACGTACTAAACGAACCGTATCAGGCTTCATTTGTACTAATAATACGTTATTAGCTGGTAAAGTATCTATAACTTTTATACCCTGTATACCGGAAATTTGCATGATACGTTCACGGATAGTCTTACCACTTGTACGATTATAATCCTTATCAATAGTTACTTCATAAGCAGTTGGGATATATAACATCCAAGGACCATTCTGATAGGCTGCAATAGATTTTGCTTTCATATCTGCAACATCATTTACAATCTTATCTGGGCCGGCTCCACCATCAGAATCAAAATCGCCATCATCCCAATGTGCTCCAATTGCTTTAGTAATACGGTCAGGGAAATTGATATAGGAATAAATTTTATTTCTTTCCCTACTATCTTTTTCACCATAACCATAAGTGGTATCAGTAAACAACATATTTTCCAATTGTTCATTTACTGCCCTTGCAGCTCTACCAGCTATTGTAGTATCCAAAGGATTTCCCAAAGAACGGCTTGCAGCTAATTCCCTTGCGTTAATTTCATAATCAACACTAATTATAGGAATTGGCAAATAATTATATTGGAAATTAGGACGGTCATTTTTACTACGTGAAACCCCATCCATTGTAAGTTCAGCGGTCATACTACCAGCAACATCATGCCATTCGAGAATGGTTGTCCCCATTGCATTGCCAAGGTTGTATGTCAGCCCTTTAGAAACAAGGTCTTCAATACCACCTAAACGATATTTGCCCTCTTCAAGAATAGCGTCATCAAGTTGTTTCCATTCATCCCTTCGCAGAGTTGCATTAGCTACTAACTGACTTTGATAATTGGAAATTAATTTAGGGTTTCCCCCCTTATATATGGAAATATAACTCCCAAGAAACTTTCCATTATCATCAAAATCCATAAAGGGTCTCATTGCCCCAATATTCAAACGACCATTAGCCATTAATTGGTTTGCAACTTCCCCTTGAGCCAGTCCGTTCGAAATTAAATCTACATTTACATCCATTTTTATTTTCCTTTCTTTTTTTGTTATACAATACGGACAGCTATACCATGCCAGGCAGTACCTGCACCAGATGATTCAGAACCCTCAATTGTGTTAAGGTCTTTTGCTTCAAGTGCAATAGCTACAATCTTGTTTGGTTCAACAGTACCTTGTGTTTGTGCATCGGCAGAATCCCAACTATCAGGCATAAATTTAGTTAACAGCCCTTGTCCATTAGACATCAAAGCATCACCAACAACAACAATTTGTTCATCGGCAAGTAATGCCTGAACTTCATCCCCACGTTGTGGAATCCAGCAACGTACAACATCCCCGGCTGCATAAGCATCTTCAACACCTTTACCTTGCAATGCATCTTCTATTGCAAACATAATAGGAGTTACATTCCCAGCTGATGTTGCATGAGCACGAACCTTCCCAGTACTCATAAGCTCAACCAACATACCAGGGGAAATAGCTGCATTGGCAGTATATTCATTGAATACATCCAAATAGCTTTTTAACTTAATAGTGTTTCTCATTTATTTTTCCTCCTTTTTTATTTTTTAATTTCTTCAACATCCATACCAGTAGGTAACATAGGTGCTCTGGCATTTGTTTTAATTTCAGTACGTTGGTTATTTCCCATCGGAGAATAATCAACTTTCTTTACTGAATTAAACAGACGTTCCAAAGTATCTTCACTCATTACGGTCAACATTTCGTCTGGCCATAATTCTTTACTGGTATTTGCTTGGATACCTTCAATTTGAGCAGCACGTTTTTCAGCTAATTGTTTCTTACCATAATTCAAAGCGGCTTGATCTTCAGCTGAGAGTACCATCGGAACTTCTTTGACTACTTCTTTAACAACTGTATTTGTAACAACTTTCGTTTTTTCACAGTCACTTTTTTTCATCATATCATCCCCTGCATTAACTTCAATTTTCTTTGGCATTATAGCATCCAAAAATTCTTCTTTCTGAGTTAACAGAAATTCCCTATGTTCGGCAGTATACGGGGTACTATTATCATTAATTATAGCAACAATTTTTTCCATACACTGTCCACAAGGGGGGTTGTTCCCTCTTTCCATGTTTTTCTTTTTTTCGTTTACATTTAAAGCGTTTACATTAACATAATGGGTTTCCCTTTTTACTTCAACTTTATCACCAACAAATTCAAGATTCCCGCTTTTTACATTTGCTTGGTAATTTTGTTTAAATAATTTAGAAACCCCAACTCCGTTTTCACTGTATTCGTAAATTAAATAATCATCATAAGCCTCAACCAAATAATTATAACTTGTTTGAGTATTTAAACTACGAACCAGATCACGACAGGCATTTAGTCTACTGTCAAAACTTTCAGTCATATTATTTGTTATATCACTAACAAACTTTCCAACATCCTGTAATTCAGCAAACGTTTTTATTAAATCCATATCTACTCCTTTCTGATTAGCACCAAGTCCACAACCATCTTTAATAGAACATGCTCCTTTAGCCCCGGGCAAGAGTGCTAAGTGATCTGGTCTATGATTTCTGGCAATAGCCTTGTACGTTTCTCCATTCCAATCACCGTTTTCCACAGGTTCTTCCTCTGCAAAAACACCAACTGAAACTTCAATTATCTTTGTTTCTTTTATCGCTTCCAATATATTATTTGATACTATTTTCAACTTGTCCGGGTAGATATAAGCATCAGCCATTAGCTTAGTCCCATTAACATGAGTATTAAATATTTTACCAACCCCAACAGCTTCTAATACTTCTGGACTATTAGCTGAAATATTTTGTCCAGTTTCATTTTGTGGATGATTGACCACAACGGGTATCCCATCCCATGATTCTGGAAATTTTCCTAAATCATTTATTGTATGTAACAATGGTCCTTTAGACCCTGCATGGACACCCTCAACCATCATTACAACGGGCACAACCAAACAATTTTTTCCTTTATATTTTTTGGTTTTAACCTCGTAATTTTCTTCCTGTTTAGGTTTATAGATTGTTATCATAGTTTTTTATTTTTTGCCGATTATATAATTGCGTATTTCCCTTAAATTTTCATTAGTTTCTTTGACGTAAACATCCAAATTATCCTTAACTTCTTTACAATTTTCTTTTCCAGTATTGATTTGCATTTGTAGTATAGAATCTTTTGCATATACCAAACTAATATCTGCTTTTTTAGCTAATCGTAAATCCAATGTATTTGCATCTGTTTGCCTTATGGTTGCTCGTTGGGCAGCTATAAATAATAATACACTTACCACTGATGAAACAAGTACAGTAAAGAGTTTTGAATTACAGAATTTAGGCCACATATCTTTTATGTATTACAATTAAACAATAAAGCAATCCTAATATCAGTAACCCTACACACATTGCACTCCAAATATTTTCCCACATTGCTACTGAACAAAAAACAATTCCTGAATAACAGCTTATATGATAAACTAACTTTAAAATAAAATAAGGAATTAAAACATAACGGAATAATAACTTTGCTTTTCCACTTAAAATAAAACCAAGTATAAAACATAGAAATAAACTAAATCCATTTTCCCCAACAGCCCAAATAACCCCCCATGATTCATCTGAAAGTCCTAACCATCCGGGAAATGATAAATGAAATAAGCTAATAGTGATTGCAAAAATTAAACAACCAACAATCACTATTAGTTCAAACCAATCAATTGTTCTTTTCATTTCTTTACCCTTACTTTTTTAGGGGGTTTTGGTTTGTTTGCATCAACTGGCATAATAATTCCCCTTTCTCGTTTGTTTACTATTAAAGCGTTTTAATCAGTTAAATCTTCACTGCTCGTGCGTTTATATTTATTTCCTTTTTAGATTTTATTTTTTTAAATGCAATTTTATCACAAAACCTTTCTTCTACTTTTACTTTAATTTTCATAATTCCTTTAAATTAACTTCGTAATAATTAAATAAATCATGCCCATAATTATCTTGTTGTGTTTTTAATTTATGTGATTGATACTTAAATTTAGAATTAGATTTAAATAAAATCTCAGTTTCCCCACCCTCTTTATGGTGTGAAATATTAGTAATATCCCTTCCATTTTTACCATTTATTTTTAAAACAATAGTTCCATTCTCCCCTAAAAATCGACTCAAATATTTTTCTTTACTTGTTGAAGTAAACCCTAAAAATTCAACTTGATTATTATTTTTTAAATTAGAAATAAATTTAAGTGATTCAGATTCATTTAATTGCATAGCCCTATATGTAATACCTTCATATTTTGGGTAATTTTCCATTGCTTTATTAAGTTCATTTTTAACAAATAATGTATCATCATCTTTATTTTCATTTCTTAAATCTTCATTTAAAGGTACATATAATCTACGGGTATAATTTTCAAGTAATTTATCACTATTAGACATTATAATATTTTCATTATCATAAATATAATCAGCATACTTTCCATTTTTAATTTTCTCAAAATTAAAATTTGAAGGTATATTTAACTTACCACCACCTTCACCAGAACCCCCAACTTCACCAGGCCTGCCCAAATGCCCAAAATTCCCTGAACCTTCACCACCTTGTGTTAATATTTCCCCATTGGTACGTTTATATTTATTCCCCTTCTCAACTCGTATTGGTAATGCTATGCATTTGCAATTAGGATGGTAAGGTATCATTGATTCTATTTCATCCAAATCATACATATGACCCTCCAACGCTAAACATTCATCACATACATGTCCTGGGCCTTCTAATATGCCCGAAGTTTTCCATTCTCCACGGATATATACCCCTTCGGTTGCCCATGTTTTATATTCCTGTATTGTAGCTACATGATGGGCACGAATTATTTCTGTACGTGCAATCATTTCAGCCCTACGTTTAGCAGGGATAAAACGACCTAATGTATCCGTTATAGCTAATTCTTTACCTGTTCCACTTGTCCCCGTTATTACCTTTCGCATTTTACGTGCTAATGTAATAGGATTATCCCCGTCTGCTATTCCTTGGCTTAATACCCTGCTTATTTGGGTATCCATTTGACTTGTTATGCCTTGTAACTCACTAAATGCACGGGTATAAAGTAATCCTAAACGGTCTATATGTAAAGGGGATGTCATTGACATTACGATGCCTCCAGTTTGTTCCATTGCCGGAATATCCTTATATTTCGCTTGTTTGAGTTCATACCGTGCCCGAATGACCCCCCTTTTATAACTATCAAAAATGTATTTATTTGTCCAAGCCCCGTTTATTCCAGAACCTATTTGATTTAATTCACCCACTTCTAATATCCCATTCTTTATTTGCTTATCCAACCACAAACGAAACTTTTCAACCTTATCCGCTGAACGTGGAAAAGCAAATGAAGCTCTTGAAGGAGTTGTAAATTCCCCTTGTATAGTAATTTTATTATTCAATCCAAAAGCATCTTCGGTTACAATAGTTTTATAAATAATTTTTACCAATCCATCAAACCGTCGGTTCATATCCTTTACAAAAGCATTACGTAATGCTGTTGTCCGGGTTGGGTCGTACCTGTTTACCGAAGCATTTGTATGTATATGGTTATTCATTAATCTAAATTAGGGTTTAAAAACTTTAAATTATTTTTAGGTGTTTCTATTTTTTCCTTTACTGGTTGATGATTTATTTTATCCCATTTTAATGTACTCCTATAACTTATTTGGGGGGTAAAATCAATATTTTCAGAAATCCCACCGAACTTATTTAACCTTTTTATTAAATAAGTTCTTAATTCTTTCGGGGGTACCTTCTTTGTTATATATACATTATGGGCATCTTTTTCATAAATGCCTTTTTTAGAAACATATTGTTTATCTTCAAAAACAATATTTATATGGTTATTTAATTTTTCTAAATCCGATGATGGCAATTTATAACCAACAGGCTTTCTTACTGAATGATTTGATACTCTAATTTCAGTAATACTATTATCTTTCATTGGTACATAAAAATAATCGGAACTACTACTAGAATTTAAAGTCCCATACTCTTTTTTCCATTCTTTATAAGATTTAAAAATTTCATCCCCATTAATTTCTTCAACATCGCCACCTTC
>Ga0172381_10007071_pt1 | contig 11159 bp, 9 predicted proteins | sample Leawel6488metaG_FD_119754 | JGI IMG/M metagenome (GOLD analysis project Ga0172381, IMG submission 119754) | Leachate microbial communities from a municipal landfill in Southern Ontario, Canada - Leachate well 64-88 metaG | ecosystem: Engineered > Solid waste > Landfill > Unclassified | place... | reverse complement strand
TAAAAAAATAGTTTCGTGACAGTATACACAATATATGTAGGAAAGGATTCGGATATCATAAACCGTTTCAGTTCGTATTTAGGTAATTTACTGGCCGTTGCACAAGATCACGCTGAGGCGGTAAAAAAGATTTTCGAAGGTAGGGGAGATTTGCCTCTGATGATTCTGTATGAAAAGTCAAGCATAAAGGTAGATTATTCAAGAATTGAGTACCTGAAAAAGGAGTTTCCTTCTGCCTATATTGTTCTGGTGGCAAATAAAATCGAGAAGGAAGAGATCCCTCATTATCAAAAGTGTGGAGTTAATGATACAGTTCACACAGATGTATCTGAAACCAGATTAAAAAACGGATTGGAATTTGTAGCTAAAAATCAGGAGTTGATTCAATCTGCCTCCAGTGAGAATCAACCTTTAGGGACATACAAGGTGCCACTCTGGAAAAGATCGTTTGATATAATTTTTTCGGTGATTGTAATTCTGATACTCTTTCCATTCTTGCTGGTGATTGCAATTCTTATAAGAATAGAGAGCAGCGGACCAATTATTTATAAGTCTAAAAGGGTAGGCAGCAATTATGAGATTTTTGATTTTCTTAAATTCCGCTCAATGTATCGTGATGCAGACAAACGCCTGAAAGAGTTTATGAACCTGAACCAATATCAGGAGACTGAGCTGGAAGGAAATTACGACTACTTTAACTCTACTCAGATTCCAGTTTCCGGTGATGTAGGTGAAGGTTTTTTTGTTTCGGATGATGAAGTTATCACGGAGCAAAAATTTATCAGTGACAAGACAAAAAAACAGAAAAATAACTTCGTTAAATACGAAAACGACCCCAGGATTACCAAAATCGGAAGGTTTTTAAGAAAATTCAGTATAGACGAGTTGCCTCAATTGATAAATATTCTAAAAGGGGATATGTCGGTTGTGGGTAACAGGCCTCTCCCGCTATACGAGGCAGAACAGCTTACTTCGGATCAGTATATAGATAGGTTCCTGGCTCCGGCAGGTCTTACGGGTCTATGGCAGGTGGAAAAAAGAGGAGATTCAGGGAAACTTTCTCCAGAGGAGAGGAAACAGTTGGACATATTCTATGCCAAGAATTTTAACCTTTGGATGGATATCAAAATAATATTCAGAACATTAACTGCATTTATACAAAAAGAGAATGTATAGAAATAATATGAATAAACTCTTTTTAACTGTTATACTCATTTTATTTTTTGTTCCATATTTCTATGGGCAGGACACTACCGAAACCGAAGATCTCATATCTGTACAACTTCCTCCACTTGAGGTACTTTTTGAGGGAGCTAAGAAAAATCCCACCGTTGAACTTTACGCATTAAGAAAAGAGGGTGAAATGAGTAACCTTAAGACCGAAAAGAGAAAATGGCTCAAATATTTCAGTATTGCAGGTAGCTACCAATATGGTGTTATGGGGGTTAATTCGTATATGGATGTGGGGTCCAACCTGCCTATAATTTACGAAACCTCCAAGAATGATCAGATCTTTTACAATGTGGGAGCCTCAATGTCTATCAATCTGGGAGATATCTATGACAGGAAAAATAGTCTGAAAAGACAAAAAACAATGATAAAACAGACGGAGAAAGAGGAAGAGATGTGGTTTGAACAACAAAAGCTGCTGATAATAGATGCATATACCACAGCCCTTGCGGCCCTTGCTGTCCTGTCGGAAAAATATGAAGCCTATACCATAGCAAAGGCTCAGTACAATCTGGCAGAACAGAGTTTTATACTTGGCAAACTTGACGGAGCATCGTTGGTTGCCCAGAAAAATGCAATGGTTCAGACTCTGGATGGTTTGCAGGAGACCAAGAGAACTCTTAGAAGCTCAATTCTTCGATTAGAGATATACTCAAACACAAAAATTCTAAGCAAATAGTATGGATATTATTACGCAGATATTCAGATTCTTGTGGCGGATTAAATATTGGCTGATAATTCCACCTTTTGTAGTTATGGCAATAGTCATCTACAAGACGAGAAATCTCGAAAGGATATATAATGTAAGTACTACAATTTACACAGGTGTTGCTTCGGGATATGACATAGAATCGAGAGAGGGAACCCGTGTTGACTGGTCTTCGGTAGATAACGGAATCGACAATCTGATTAATATTATAAAGTCCAGAACCACGCTTAAGAATGTCTCAATGAGGCTTTATGCGCAAAGCATGATTTATGGTGATTCAACGAAGGACAATCAGTATATTAAAGCTGAAAACTTTAAGCATATATACAAAATTACTCCAAAGGAGGTGAGAAAGCTGATTGATAAGTCGTCTGTGGACAGTACCATAAAGAATCTTTACGGATATGAGCAGGCAACAAATGTAAATTTTGTATACGGACTTTTCAATTGGTACCACCCTCACTACAGTTATGAATCACTGAAAAATATTGAAGTTACACGGTTATCGAGCAGTGATATGTTGGAGATCTCATATCGTGCGAATGATCCGGGTATTGCATATCAGACACTTGTATTGTTAAATGAAGAGTTTATAAAAGAGTATAAACAACTACGGTTTGGAGAGACCAACAATGTGATTGAATATTTCAGAGGTGAATTGCGGAAGTTGGGGGATGAACTTAAAATTTCGGAAGACTCTCTGGTTCAATACAATATTAAAAACAGAATTATCAACTATCCGGAGCAGGCAAAGCAGGTATCCGGTATGGACAGGGATTTTCAGTCCAGATATGAGGAGATCCTGCTCAATTATAACAGTTCCGTTGCATTGGCCGATGACCTGAGTGAAAAAATTCAGGAGCAGACAGCAATGATACAGAATAACAGGGATTTTATCGAGAAACTTAAGGAGATCTCAAAACTCAGCGGAGATATCACCCGGCTGGAGTCGTTCCAGTCAGACTCATTGTCTTTAAATTCAAACTGGAGATCCATTGTGGATCTTAAAAGAAGATTGAGCCAGGCAGAGAAAGATGCTAAACAGTACTCCAATCTGATTACCGAAAAAAGGTACACAAAAGAGGGGATAGCTATAACTGAGTATGTAAGTCAATGGCTCCTCGAAGTTATTAAAAGAGAAAAGTCAGCTGCTGAGTTAAAGGTAATGGAGGATAGAAGAAAGTTACTGGATGAACAATATGTCTTTTTAGCCCCGATCGGAACTACAATAACGAGAAAGGAGAGAAACATCAACTTTCAGGAGCAAGCCTATATGAATAACCTTGCAAGTCTCAACTCGGCACTTATGAGGCAAAAGAACTTAGAGATGAGTTCTGCCTCTCTTAAAGCCCTGAATCCTCCGCTCTTTCCGATAGATCCGGAGAGAACTGCAAGGCGGCAGATGACGGCTCTCTCCTTTGTGGGAACATTCATGTTTATTTTGGGCTTCTTTGTTATAATGGAACTATTGGACAGAACGTTGAGAGATAAGGCGAGAACTGAAAAATTGATTCCGGGTGTTACAATTCTTGGAGCATATCCGAAGCTTAATAAAATCCGGTTCAGATCCTACAGCAGAGATTACAAGGTTATTGCTACAAATTTCCTTGCGAATTCAATTATTCCTTACCTCAACCCTAAGGAGAGGCCGGATATAATAAATATATTGAGTACAGATGAGGGGGCAGGCAAGAGCTTTATTATGAACGAACTTAAGGAGTACTGGGAGGAGAGGGATCTGAGAATTAAAACTCTGTCGTGGAACATAGATCTGGACCTGGATTCCAGGGAATTTATCCTAGCTCAGAATATCAGTGATATTAGTGTCTTTGACAATGAAGATATAATTATGGTTGAACATAAACCTGTTACGACATCAACTATACCAATCGGACTGCTTCAGGAGGCCTCTCTGAATATATTGGTTTTAAGGGCAGACAGACCATGGAAAGATATTGACAAAGTCGCTCTTGAAAGGATTAAATTCAATGCAGCGCCATCCAAAATAGTGATCCTGCTGACAAATGCCAACCGGGAAGCGGCGGAGATTTTTCTCGGGTTGCTTCCACCTTTCAACAAGTTTAGATCTTTGGTATATAAGTTTATACAGTTTGGATTAACTGCTAAGTAACCTGAATTAGTGGATTTAATAAATAAAATAAATAACAATATACTGCGTTTCGCCGTATATTCCCTTCTTTTATTGGGGATTCTGTTAGTTCTGTACTTAACCTTAAGAAGAGGAATGATTTATGGCTTAGCAGTCTCTCTTATCCCATTTGCACTTCTTTATCTGTTTATTGTAATTGGTAAACCATATTGGGGACTCATTTCAATTTTCATAGTTAATTATTTCATTATGGGAATTACAAGATACCTCCCTGGCTTTACGGGAGGTATCGCAATGGATGCCATGATTGTAGTGACTATTTTGGGAATCATGGCTCAATCCGTAAATGGAAAGATAGAATGGAAAAGAGCAGGAAACGGACTTATACTCGTGGCTGCTATATGGCTTGTATACTGCACACTGGAACTCATTAACCCGGAAGCTTTTTCGAAACTGGCCTGGACCAAAACAATCAGAGGAGTTGCTGTCTATTTTTTTGTGATAACCGTAATGTCAACACTACTCTTCAATAAATATAAAGACCTCAGAAAGATTATGTTTATATGGTCTGTTCTTACGCTGATTGCGGTTTTAAAAGCATTGGTCCAGAAATATTGGGGTTTCGATTCAGCAGAGCTGAGGTGGTTGTACAGTGGTGGTGGACGCACACATCTTCTCTTTTCGGGCACCCGGATTTTCTCGTTCTTTACAGATGCCGGTAATTTCGGGTCAGGTATGGGCTACTCTATGGTTGTCTTCTCGATACTATTCTTGTATGAAAAGGAGAAAGGGCTGAGATATTACTATCTTTTTGTTTCATTTGCAGCTGCTTATACGATGATGTTATCGGGAACAAGAGGTGCGCTCGCAGTTCCTTTTGCAGGGTATGTTTTACAAATTTTTCTCTCCAAAAACTTTAAAATAGCTCTTATATCACTGGCAATTGTAATAGGATCATTCGGTTTCCTGAAGTTCACTTATATAGGACAATCGGTCTCCGTGATCAGAAGGATGAGGTCGTCAATAAACCCGAACGATCCATCGCTGGTTGTAAGAAGAGAAAATCAGAAATTACTGAAAGCATATATGGTCGATAAGCCATTTGGAACCGGAATCGGGCTGAGCGGCGGAAAAGCCAAGGAATATGCTCCAAACAGATATTTGGCGCAAATACCGACCGATTCATGGTTTGTTATGATTTGGGTTGAGACCGGTATAGTGGGACTCATCCTACACATTTCAATTCTCTTATATATAGTAGGGTATGGCTCATATATGGTTCTTTTCAGAATCAGGGATCCTGAGTTAAGGGGTTATATTTCGGCAAATACCTGCGGGATATTGGGTATTATGGCAACTTCCTACGGCAATGAGGTGTTCGGACAGTTTCCTACGGCATTTATAGTCTATACAGCCATGGCGTTTATTTTCAAAAGCAAAATCATGGATAAGGAAATTGCAGAATCGAAAAAATTATTGGAATCAAATGAAGCCAAAGCCTGATATATCATTTGTTACGGTTAACTATAACGGAATAAAAAATACCGTTGAGCTGATCGAGTCTGTGAAGTCGAACCTTCCGGAAAAGAGATATGAGATTATCGTGGTTGACAATGGTTCAGAAATTGATGAGGCAGCTATACTTAAATTGAAATTTCCGGATATAGAAATTATCAGAACCGAAAAAAATCTTGGTTTTTCAGGGGGAAACAATATTGGAATTTTAAAATCGGCGGGGCGTTACATTATGCTGATCAACAACGATACTATCCTCCCCGACAGTTCACTCCTAACTCTGGTCGACTTTATGGATAACAATCCAAAAGTGGGCTCGGTATCTCCCAAAATACGGTTTTATAGTCCCGAAAATACAATTCAGTTTGCAGGGTATACAAACCTCTCGGCGATAACAGTGAGGAACCGGTTGATAGGATTTATGCAACGGGATTCCGGTCAGTTCGACGAAGCGGTCAAAACAAACTTTACCCACGGAGCTGCAATGATGGTAAGGAGGAAAGTTATCGAAGATGTAGGATTAATGCCGGAGATCTATTTTCTCTATTATGAAGAGCTTGATTGGTGTAGCCGGATGAAGAGACAGGGGTATGAGATATGGTATCAGCCATCAGCACTGATAATTCACAAAGAGAGCCAGAGCGTAGGCCAGGGCAGTTACCTGAGATGTTACTATCTTACAAGGAACAGACTTCTTTATGTATTGCGCAACAGAAGAGGCACAAAGAGGGTTTTGGCGGTACTTTACCAACTTGCAATCGCTACACCGAAGGGTATAATACAATCTCTGATCAACGGAAGGTTTGATTTGATCAAAGCCTACATATCCGGAACAATCGACCTTTTTTTGTTAAAAAATAAATACTCTTAGTTATGAATGTAGTCTTCGTATATATAGACTTTATCTTTTTTCTACTGCTTGCATTTTCTGTCTGCTATCTGCTAATATTTGCATTAGCCTCCCTGCTCAGGAGTAATGTAAAGTATCCGGAGTCTGGGCGACTGTACAAAATTCTGGTCCTTTTTCCTGCTTATAAGGAGGATAGTGTAATTGTAAATTCTGTAGAAACATTTCTTAATCAGGAATATCCGGCAACTCATTACGATGTGGTTGTAATTTCCGACAGAATGACAAAAGAGACAAATGATAAACTAAGATTACTCCCTGTCAAAGTAATGGAGATCAATTTTGAAGATAGTTCCAAAGCCAGGGCATTGAACTATGCAATAGATAATATAGGAGATTCTGTTTATGACATAGTGATTATTATGGATGCGGACAACACTACCGAGGCAGATTTTCTGGTTCAGATATGCAAAGCCTATGATTCCGGTGCCAGGGCAATACAGGCGCACCGGGTAGCGAAGAACCTGAATACAGATACTGCAATATTAGATGCTGTAAGTGAAGAGATAAACAACTCGATTTTTAGACGAGGTCATGTGAACCTGGGTCTCTCCTCTGCTTTGATTGGTTCTGGAGTGGCATTTGATTTCAAGTGGTTTAAAGAGAATGTTAAGAAGGTAAGTACAGCAGGAGAGGATAAAGAGTTGGAAATATTACTTTTGAAACAGAGAATTTTTATTGAATACATGGAGGAGGTTAAGGTATTTGACGAAAAAACGCAAAAAGATGCCGTTTTTTACAGGCAAAGGAGAAGGTGGCAGGCAACACAATTTGATACTCTTAAAATGGTACTTAAAGATTTACCGGGAGCAATTTTTTCTTCAAATATCTCCTTCGCAGACAAAATTGTACAATGGATGCTGCTGCCGAGGGTCATTCTCCTTGGTCTGACGGGAATAATTGCAATTTTCATCTCTTTTGTAAGTATAACATACGCTGTTAAATGGTGGATCCTGCTATTTCTGCTTATCTTTACTCTGGCATTGTCAATTCCGGATTATCTGGTGAACAGGAGATTCATTTCGGCAATCAAAAAAGTTCCAGTTCTTTTTGGTATGATGGTTTTGAACCTGTTCAAAATTAGAAATGCCGGCAGAAAATTTATTCATACAGAGAAAAATTTTTAGTGTTATGAGAATAGCTATTGAGGCTCAGAGGATATTCAGAGGAAATAAACACGGAATGGATTTCGTAGCCCTTGAGTGCATCCGGGAGCTTCAGGAACTGGATAAGGAGAATGAGTATTTCATCATCGTTAGTCCGGGAACAGACAGAACATTAAACGAGAGCGCAAATTTTCATATAGTTGAAATCAGTTGCCCTACATATCCCTTGTGGGAACAAATAGCTTTGCCATCAGCTTTAAGAAAAATAAGGCCGGATATTCTGCATTGTACCAGCAACACGGCTCCTTTATTTTGCAAGTTCCCTTTAATATTAACATTGCACGACATTATTTTTCTGGAGAAGAGACAAAAAATCAGCAGTTCGTTTTATCAAAACCTCGGGTGGTATTACAGGAAACTTGTGGTTCCGGCAATAGTACCAAAATGCAGGAACATTGTCACTGTTTCAAATTTTGAGGCGGGGAGAATCAAGGAGGCTCTCCATCTGGACGACAATATTGTAAAAGTGGTTTATAACGGGTACAGTAGCCACTTTAGAATAATAGACGGTTTTTCGGGTATCACCAAAAAATATATAGAGAGTAAAGAATACCTCTTTTTTCTGGGAAATACAGATCCCAAAAAGAATACCCTAAGAACCCTCAAAGGGTACAGCATCTATCTGAAGAGATCCAAAAATCCACTTCCCCTGCTGATAGCAGATCTTAAAGAGTCTGTAATCGATTCTATCCTGAGCGAAGGAGGTATCGGGGAGATAAAACAGATGCTCAGATTCCCCGGATATATTCCCAATAATGAATTACCGATGATCTATAACGGGGCATTTGCTTTCATCTATACATCTTTAAGAGAGAGCTTCGGCATTCCGATCCTTGAGGCAATGGCTTGTGGAACGCCAGTAATTACATCCAACACCTCCGCAATACCAGAGGTTGCTGGAGATGGAGCAATTCTGGTGGATCCATACAAAGAAGAGGAGATAGCCGGAGCCATACTCAGGTTGGAGGAAGATGATAAGTTTCGTGAGAGTATCAAGTGCTACGGACTTGAAAGAGTAAAGGAGTTTTCCTGGAAAAGTGCTGCGAATGAGTTGTTAAAAATATATAATAATGTTAGAGTGGCTAAAGATAAAAATTAAGAGCAATTCAAAAATTAAGAGAATTGTTCTGAATATGGTGGTTCACCCTGTTAAGGCCAGACCTCGTTTCTGGATCAGGCTTTTTATGCCCTTTTATATTAAAAGGGGCAGAGGCTCGGTAATTTACAGAAGTGTGAGGAGAGATATCGTGCCATTTAACAAATTCTACCTTGGTAAAAATTCTGTTGTGGAAGATTTTGCAACAATCAATAATGCCGTCGGCGACCTGATTATAGGCTCGCGAACCAGAGTCGGGTTAGGAAATACAATAATAGGCCCCGTCACTATTGGTGATGATGTTCAAATTGCTCAAAATGTCACTATTTCCGGATTGAACCACAACTACTCCGATGTCAACAGGACAATCGAAGAACAGGGGGTATCTACCGCTCCGGTTACTATCGCAAACGATGTGTGGATCGGAGCAAATTCGGTTGTGACTATGGGAGTAACCATCGGCCGGCACTCCGTAGTAGCTGCTTGCAGTGTTGTTACGGCAAATGTTCCACCGTTCTGTGTAGTAGCGGGAATCCCCGCCAGAGTTGTAAAGCGGTATGATAACGAAACAGGTGAATGGGTTAAGGTTTAAAAGGCAGTTATGAAAATTTGTTTTTATTGTGATTCGGTCTTCTCTTTCGGAGGCGTCCAGCGAGTTTTGGCGGTGGTGGCCACTGCACTCTCAAGGAACCACGAAGTAACAATATTGACAACAGAACCTAAAACTGAGGAAAACAGGAAACTGTATGATATGGATAAAGGGAACATTCATTATGAATACATCTCATACTCTTCCCTCCCTTTTTATGAATTTCTTCCCTGCAAATTTTACAGTTTCTTGTATAAAAGTATACTTCCCAAGACCATACTTACAACAAGATGGTATGGTTACAGCTCCTTTCCAAAATCGCACAGGGAAAAACTTATCAGAATCATTAATGATTTTGATTTCGATGTTGTTGTGGGAGTACACATATTTCTCTCTTTTCAACTTGCAGGCATAAAAGGCAACATTAAGGCCAAAACTGTTGGGTGGATGCACAATTCATTTGATGCATTTTTTTTGGGACCAAGGCCCTATCTTAAAAATCAAGAGAAGAGGTTTTCTTTCCAGATGCCACTTTTAGACAGGGTTGTTGTACTCTCCGATTACGATAAAAACAGGTTCCTTGAGGAGCTAAAAGTCGATTCGGTTCGTATTTATAATCCGCTTACAATAGTTCCGGAGGGCAAGGGGTCTCCTGAAAATAAAAGATTCCTGTCCGTAGGCAGATTTTCACCTCTTCACAAGGGGTTTGACATATTGATAAATGCTTTTTCAATTTTTGCCAAGGTTAATAAGGAGTGGAAATTGGATATTGTGGGGGAGGGGCCGGAAGAGGACATGCTCAGATCATTGATCGTAAAACATAATCTTGAGGAAAGAATTGTTATTCATCCGTTTACTTCTGATATAGGAAAGCATTATTCCCAGGGGAGCATTTATGTTTTAAGTTCCAGATGGGAGGGATTACCGTTGGTTTTACTAGAAGCAATGCAATATCATCTACCTATAATTGCCTCAAAAATTCCTATTACCAGGGAGATTATTGAAAACAGAGGATTTTCAGAAATGTTCACAAATGAAAATGTGGAAGAACTGGCAGAAAAAATGGCTATTATGGCAGACAAACCAGATCTGGAAGAGATGGGTAAACAGGCATTTGAGTATGCCAAAGAGTTTCAACTGGAACCAACAATAGAGAAGTGGGGAAAATTATTTACGGAGATAGTTAAAAATGGGAGATAGTGTAAAAAAAGATCTTGTTAAAGGCGTTTACTATACTGCTGTTGCAAAATACTCAAGCATTATAGTATCACTTGTGGTTACAGGAGTTCTCTCCAGAATTATATCTCCGGAGGATTTCGGGGTAGTTGCCATTGCCACCGTTATTATACAGTTCTTTGGAAATTTCAGCGACATGGGTATAGAACCGGCCATTATTCAGCACAAAAACCTGACAAAAAGGGACCTCTCAAATATTTTTTCCTTTACTGTTTGGAGTGGTGTCATTATTACCACTATATTCTTTTTCCTCTCATGGCCCATCTCCAACTATTATGAGAACAAAACTCTTTTGATAATTTGTCAGCTTCTCTCGGTAAACCTCTTTTTTGCAACAACCAATATCGTTCCGAACGCACTGCTCTACAGAGATAAACAGTTTAAATTCATTGCCCGCAGAACCTTAACAGTTCAGTTAATCGGAGGTGGAGCCTCTGTTGTGGCAGCTCTCTGTGGTCTCGGCCTTTATTCGCTGATAATCAACCCAATATTCTCCAGTATATTTCTCTTCATAGTTAGTTATAGAAAGTATCCTCAAAAACTGTATTTTACTTTTGGTTTTGAGTCTATCAGACCAATCTTCTCATACTCTCTCTACCAG
>Ga0172381_10007069_pt1 | contig 11160 bp, 22 predicted proteins | sample Leawel6488metaG_FD_119754 | JGI IMG/M metagenome (GOLD analysis project Ga0172381, IMG submission 119754) | Leachate microbial communities from a municipal landfill in Southern Ontario, Canada - Leachate well 64-88 metaG | ecosystem: Engineered > Solid waste > Landfill > Unclassified | place... | reverse complement strand
TGAACAAATTCTAAATTTTTTTTCCAAAGAATTATATCGGCTTCTACAAGAGAAATTTAATTATAGAGCAGGTTTTCGTTCTGCATTAAACTCAATATGTTTAAGCAGAGCGATTAACAAAAATAGTGCTATATGTATATATCGCTACAGAAATAATAATCATAATACAGAGCACGAATCATTTTTTATCTGCTTAACATACAAAATGCAATATGTCTGGTCTAAACATAGTGAAACAGAGAGAATGATAAAATATTCTCCAGTTTTTTCTTATGATGTAATGACTTATGAAGTTAATAGTTTATTCATTAAGATTTTGTAAGGATTATGATAATGCCAAGATATTTAAATAGAATAGTATGTCACAAATATACATCTCGTAAAAATCATATTCTTAGTAAAATTTCGAGTAATGATTGTACCGAAACAAATAGTATGAATCCACTAATATTCACTTGTTTTGTTTTGCTTGATATTCCTGGACATATTAGATATCATACTCAAATTTTTGAATACAGCAGACATTTGTCTCAGAATAAAAATTATTCTGTATTATGGCAAGACATTATTTTCGGAGATATATTGTGATAAAACCGAAAGATTATAAAAAGAGTGTATTAAATTTTATCAGTATTAATGGGAAAAGATGGCTTAATTCTAATTTTGAAGTAGTAGGTAGTGATAACTATTATCATTCAGTGTTTTTTACTGAAGATAGAGAAAATAAAATCCTATATATTCTTTTAATTGTGCATAAGAATATGAATATCAAGTTTTGTCAAAATGTATATCACGGTGGATTTTCACAATTTATCAAAGCACAAAAAAGATTTAACAAAATAAAACCTACTGATATTAATTTTATTTTTGGAGATATATTATGAGTTTTGAATCTGAAAACATAATGGCTAATCTATATCTACAATGTAAAGGAATGTTGGCTAAAAATTTAATAAAAACATTTCCTAATTATTCTATAGAAAAAATACAAAACTTTGTTGGGGGAATAATTTATGACAAAAATTTTCATTTAACAAATTCGTTTTTATGTTATCCTATTGCATCAACTGTAGAATTGGGTTCGATTACTTATTATGATTTGAATAGTCAAACAAGAAAGGGAAAATATTATTTTTCTCCTGCATTAATGTCCCATTCATTATTGTTTTGTTTTAATATAATACAAATGTTTCCTAATAATACTAGAGCTATAATAGATATTAAGAATGCTGAGTTTAATTATGTTTTTTCTAATATTTTATAATTACAAAAGAAGGGCATACAGATGGCACGAACGAAAACAAATGTGCAAAAAAAAATAAGGGTTGTTTCCGATGAGAGATTTTACACTATGTATTTTCGCTCTTTGTTGCATGATAGGATTAATTATAGACAAACTTATATAACGTATTTTTCTGATGAAGATTTTATAAGTTTATTTTACATGTCCGAAGAATATTTTTATAAAAATCTTGTTCTTTTTGTTTTCGATGTTAATAAGCCAAAAACTTATTCTTTAAAACAGGTAGAAGTTTGTCATGCAAATTATTTAATGGGAAACATATTGTGAAATTAGTGTTTAATGAACGTTTAAAACGGGGTAAAAATAATATGCTGATTGTTTCTCGCCTGTATTTTCACAAAGACAATACAGGTATATTACCATATATGTTAGTCTTTAAAACTAGTAATTATAAAGAGAAATACAATACTTTTTATTATTCCCTTTATGTATTGGAATATAGCAAAGATTTTTTTCACGTTTGGGATATGTTATCTTTATACAATAATTCAATTCTAGTGAATGTATTATGATTGAAATTTTATTGATAGGAGATAAACTATGAAGGCATTAGGGATTCATTTGCGAGGGTATGGGAACAGAAAGAGTGATTCATATATCCATGACTTTGATACTTTCGACGATGAAGAATGCGATTTATATACTGAAGAATCTGCTTTCTTTACTGAAGAAGATGACTTTTATGCTGTGGGGTTTAAATCAATATGTGGTTTTCAAAAACATGCTTTTTGTTTGGGCTATTCATACATTGTCCATAACGTGTGTGCATATAGTTATTCTTCTTTTTGGGATTTTAATGAAGTAGTTTCTATGGATCATCAATATATTGATTTTTGTTTGAATCAATTATTTTTTGATATTCTATAAAAAATCATTGTTTGGTTATAACTATTTAGAGTAAGTGAAAGGACATAAAGTGGAAACTGCAAATGTTTTAATAAGATATCAAGACGATTATTTTTTAAGAGAACAATGTAATTTTTGTGCGATTATAGGATCAAACATAAAAAAATTAATCCAAATAAAATCAATGTCTTTGCTGGCCATTAATGTGTTATCTGAACATGAGATACAATTTAGTGGTACAGATGAGAAAGGTTTTATTAACGTAAAATTTTCGGATGAGACTTTTGGATTTGAATGTGTTAACTCAAATCACTCTATTGGTTTTGGCAGCTTAATCTTTAAAGAAAAAATTAGACACGGCAGGAGATATCAATATGTAATTGATTTTAACCCCGGGTTTCTTTCCATAGGAGTTTTGTAAATGTTTTATAAGCAAAATCAGGTTTTTATTATAAAAGATGGGACCCATAAATTATCTCATTTTTTGATTAACATTAATGATGAAAAAAATACTCCGTTATTTTTTTATTGTAATGTAATGCCTATGTACAGTTTTGCTTATAAATGTGCAGAATGGGGAATGATAGATTTAAGTAATATGAATGATTATAATAAAAAATATATGAGAGTTATACATTTTGCTCATATTTTGGGTGAGATTTTATGACCTCCAATGATAATTTTAAAATAAAACTAAATGGAATAGAAAAAGAATATAAATTTGGGGTTAGATTCAAAAATAGAAAAAGATTATATATTAAAATTGAACAAGGTAAACATAATGTAATCTCTGAAATTCCATTACTTACTTGTATGCAGCAAGATACAGGACATTTTTTTAATTTACTGTTTTTACGGATAACCATAGAAAGTATATTAGAAGAATTAAAAAATAGAGATGACCTGCATTGTTTTTTTTATATGGATAGAGAAACATTGGAAAATATTGGAAAAGAGCATGTTCAAATCATAACTAATCATTTTGTTTTAGAGATGATATCATGTTTGAGATATTATATTAGAAAATTAAAAAATCACTCAGAATATGCAGATGAGTTAGAATATCCTGATTCTGTTTTTAAGATTAAAATCGAGACATTAAACAGATCTTCTGTTTTTGTTGATATATTGTGAAGAGGAGTTTATGTATGAAAACTATAAATGAATTATTGACTGATCAAAAAGAATATACTATAAAAAGTTTGGGGGAGATGAAAGAAAAACCCTGGCAATATGAGCCGAAATATTATAAATTTTGGCATTTAGGTTTACCTTGTTGGATTAAAAGGCCACGTGAAGATAGTCAATTGAATGGTTATGTAGGAATTCCTGTTCCACAAAAAATTATTAGAACAGGAAACCTATTTAAATATTTTGATTTTGAGATTGAAGATGAATGTATGGATCAGATAGATAAAGAGGCCAGAGATATGGAGGCTATGGTAGAAGTCCCAAATTCTTATTTAGACTATAATACGTTTGATAGATCTTTGTTTGTTCATGGTGGTTTGACACATTCTTGTTTAAAAAATGGGTATTTTATCTTAGGATTTGATACTGGGCACTATTGTGATTATGTTCCTTTTATGGAAGAATTTAAAATGCAAATGGCAAGTATGCCTATACTGAATACATCACTTTCTAATGTAACATATAAAACTTTTAGATACGTATATGAAGAGTGTAAATCTTTGGCTGTACAGTTGCATGATATTTTGGGGATAAACAAAATAGAAAAATATTATAATAATATTTTTAATGAGATGGAACTAAATTATAAGTATATAGATTATGATGTTTTTTGTAGAGAGTCAGGAGAAATTAATATATTATGAGTCTTTTTAGTTTGTCTTCTCCAGATGAAAACAGAATAACTCGTATATTTTTTGAGTGTTATTCTGTTTCAAAAAGTTTTTATCGGAGGGAAATTAATTATTGTTATAAAAGATGCATTTATATAATTTCTGATTATGCTTATCATAATATTCCGAAAGATGCTCTTGTAAGTATGAAAGATAGAGAAACAGGTAATAACAAGGAAATAATGTTGCCTTATATTAATTTTTATATACAGTATCCAGATGGAAATTATTTTGATACTCAACATATAATAACTCTAAACCATTTTATGTATTATATTAATTTTTGGGGGCATAAAGAAATAATGAATGCACTTATAAAAGACACTAGAATTATGTTTGATAATCCTGATTTTTATTTAATGCCTATTTTTAACTCAGATAAAATTTTATTTTCTATTTTATAGGGAGATTTATGATTGTTATAATGGTTATCAAAAAATATCATCATAGATATAGTGGTGATTTTAATCGTTTCTATGAGTATTATGAAACAAAAAAATCATTTGAGCTAGGTTCTGTACAGCAAATAGATAATCACTCTATGTATGTTTTAGACGTGGGTTCTTATTCATTAAAAGAATTAAATAAAAAGTGGAAAACTATGTGGAGTAATATAATTTCAGGGACTTCAGGGATAGAAATAGTAAGCCATCCAGAATGTGGCTATATAAATATATTATAGGAGAAGAATATGATAATAAGTTGTCAATATAAATTAGGAATAAAACCAGGAAAAGATGATGAAGATGGGGATGGAGATTTAGATTGTTTCGCTTGGTTGATGGCAAATTCAGATACAAAACATATGACAAAAGAAAAACAAAATGCCAAAGAAAAGTTGAGAAATAGCTATGTGTTAAATAATTCAGGAATAAATTTAATAGATTATTTTATATATGTTGGAGATGATGGGAATGATAATTGCAGAATTTGTGATATAATTTTTGATTTTAACAATTCATATTCTAGAAGCAAAGCAAGAATTATTGAAGAATTCGTATTGTGGTTCTATAAAGAGTTGTGGCTACCTAAAGAAATAAAAATTTTAGAGGTCAAAATGGCTGAAGAAAATATTCCTGTCTTGTTTGGAGTTTTGTAAATGTTATGCAAATTATTTTTTGAGGATCATAATCATAGAACAGTGGCAAGTTTTATTTGTTGTTATCAGCCTGGAATGAATTGGAAATTTACATATAATACAATAAGTATGCCAAAAGTTTTCCTTTATTTAGGTTTTAAAAGCTGTTATGTCAATTGTTTTACAATTAGTATATTGTAAAATTTTTTTTAATTCTGGTTTTGAATATAAGATGACGAAATTAACTGTAATATATAAAAATTGTTACATTTCTTCATATATTGTTTATAGTGGAGGTTCACCAGATTTTTTTAAAAGGGATATAAGTGTTATATTAAAAAAAAATTATTCAGTATTTTGTCCAGAGATAGAGTTGAAAATAGTAGACAGTAATTCAATAACTACTATTACTGATATAAAAAAACTAATGTTGAATAAAGATGTTTTACTTTTTGGAATTTTATAGGAGGTATATATGCCCTTTGGGTTTGATTATGATAAAAATGAGGCCGAGTTGCTTGAAAGAATTTTTCCTAATAGTCTGGTATACTACAGAGAAATAGGGTCAAGGTTCAAAAATGATTATGAATTTTACGATAAATTTAAGGTATGGACTATGGATAATGATTTTTGTAGTTTTACTTCTTGCGGGAAAGAGATAAGATTAAAATATTCACAAATAATAAATGGTGTATATTTTGATAGAGTCCATCTATCTCATCAAAAAAATCCTCAGATTCTGGTATTTGATTATGACAAAGCAAACTTTGGAATACTGTAGAGAAGCAAATATTTTTAGCTTTCTGGTTAGTAGAGTAGACAGTCAAATAATCTAAGGAGGAGTAACAGAATAATGGAGTTTACAGAGTATGACAAAATCAAAGATGTTGCAGAACAAGTCATTGCAGAAACAAAAGAAAAGGAATGGGGCAAAGCATTAGACCTTTGCACAGAGGGGATTCAAAATCTTTTTAATGGTCTTGAAGAAATTGTTGATAGCAGAGTAGTTATTTCTTCAGATCTTATTGAAGATTTTGCTTCTGAATTGGTAGAGGCTAATAAAGATAACACAGATAATACTCCTAGTAACATTAGTGCCCTTATCAAAGTAGCTTGTAGTGTTACCTGTGAAGACAGAAAAGCAGGCAAGCAAGATGGATATATGCTGTTAGATAAATTCCTCATTGTAGATGAAGAAGAGGGACAGCAGGCTCAAAACACAGAATACGTTGGCACAGCTCTCAAGAATTCAGAAACAAGAATTAATGCAGAAGATCCTGAATTTGTGAAGAGACAGCTTCAAAAGCTAATTCCTAATAAGTGTGAAGAATATTTCCCACAGGTTATTTCTGTGCAAGAAGAGACAACAGATATTCAAATTTTGAATATTGCTTTCCAGGAAAAACTCAATACACTTCTTTTGGGAGAAGCAGGTTGTGGCAAAACACTCTCACTAAAGAGGCTCGCGTTTGAATTAGGTGTGCCTTACAAGTCAGTTTCTCTCAATGGTGCTTGCACTGTCGAAGACTTGATTGGGCACTATACAAGAATTGGTTCAGAATGGGCTTGGGTAGATGGTTGGCTTACTAAACTAGCAAGACATGGTGGTATTTTTGTAGCTGAAGAAATTAATGCTGCACCACCTGAAATTCTATTCATTCTTCATGATTTGCTTGGTCATGTTACCCGAAAAATTGACCTTACACAAGCAGGTGGCGAAGTAGTCCATGCAAGTGATGATTTCTTCTTTGCTGCAACAGCGAACCCTGACTATGATGGAACAAATAGTTTCAACAAAGCTCTAAAAGACAGGTTTGATGTTGTTCTTGAATTCTCTTATGACACAAATGTTGAAAAGAACTTCGTCAGAGACAAAAATCTTCTCAAGTTTGCAAGCATGCTTAGGAAGAAGTATCCCAACGAAATCAGTCAACCTATTAGCAGCAGGTCTCTCAAACAGTTCGAGACCAATAGGGCACTTTATGGCTATGATACTGCAAAGACCATCTATATCAACAGGTTCCCGAAGAATGAACAACACTTAATCATCGCTGCTTTTGAAAGCACAATGTCTTAAAATATGTTATGAAATGAAATGAAAATGGAGGTAGACAATGGCTAAATCAGCACCTAATTTTGGATATGCAAAACAGGCTCAAGGAATTATCAGTGAGTATTTCGCTGAGCGTGAAGCTCTTAGCAAACTGAATAATTTCTTTTGGGGCCTACAAGATCCTGATGCGGATTGTTACACTAAGTATGATAAGCATTTGCCTGGATTCGGTTGTTGTGAGTTTGAATCCAATAAGAGCAATACACTTAAGGTTACTTTGAATTTCAAAAATATGGCAGATAGAGCAGATGACGAGTCTGACTTCTTGTTGGTAGCCAAGGCTATTGACTATCACGAAATGGCTCATGCTCTGTATGCTGTGCGATGGCCTGTTCAATATCAGCCTAAAGAAGATTATAGTAGGCAAGAAGTTTTTCAAGCCCTTAATATTCTCTGTGACCAAAGGGACGAATTACATTGGCTTGAAGACTATACAGGAACCTCAAAATTTTTCAGATACTTAGTTATGCACCCTGAAATTTTGGGGAAAACTTCTGCTGATGAAAATATGTCGGAAGACGAGGAAAAAAATGTAGTTTCAAGCTCATTTATTCTGCGATGGGGAAGAAGATTTTATCTTCCCAACAAGTATGTTGATGTTATTGTAGAAAGATTTGCAGAAAAATATTCTGATGCTGTTGACCCTCTCAAAAGTGTTATTGATAGGTTTCTTGTTACAGATACTTTCGAGGAACAAGAACCATTGGTGTATGAATTCATTGATATTCTAAGAAAGAATAACATCAGTCAACAATCCAGTGGTGATGGCACTATTGAAATGGATGCGGAAACTTTTGCTAAAATTGCTAAGAATGGTGGAATTAAGCAAGGCAATAGCAACAGTGGAGGTATTCAAGTTAAAATCAACGGTGGTGGTGGTGGTGGTGGTGAACCCGACGAAGGTGGTGAAGATGGAGATGGCGAAGGTGGTGAAGATGGAGAGGGCGAAGGTGGTGGCGGTGGAGATCAAAATGATGTAGATGATACAGGCGACCTTGGACAAATGTCTCAGAATAACAAAGACCAAATGCAAAAAGAAGCTCAACAGATGGAAGACGAAGTAAAACAAATTGCCCAAAGTGCAGGAGTGCAATCCAGTGATGAAATTGGAGATCCTTTCCGGCCAACTTCTAATGCACTCCAGTTGAAGAAGAAAGTGGAAAAAATCTTTGACCAAGCACGAATGGACATGGACTCTCATTATGTAAGAAGATTGAAGAGAGGAAACTTAGATACTCAATTAGCAAGACAAGGTGAGAGAATGGAAAGTGATAAAATCTTTAGAAAATTCAAACCTTCTAAAATTGATAATCTTAGACTAGCTACTCTGCTTGTTCTTGACCAATCAGGAAGTATGGGAATGGGTAGTTCGCTAAGAGGTGACACCAACATTCAAGCTGCCACAGAAATAACTTGGGCTGTTGCTGCGGCTCATCAAAATTATGATTGTGTAACTTCTGTCTTAGGTTTTGATGTTGACGCGAAAGTTATGAAAACTTTTGATGGTAAAATGGAAAATTGGTATCTAAAAGCTAGTGGAGGAACAGATCCAGGTAACTCTTTCGATAAAGCATTGGAAATGTTTAAGCCTTATCTAAGACAAAAACTTCCTTGCCTCTGTGTCTGTGTAACTGATGGATATTGGTATGGAGATCAAGGAGCGATGGGGATTAAAAAACTCAATGCTTCTGGTGTATGGACAGCAGAGTTCCTTATCATGGCAAACTCAGGTGATAGGTTGGAAAGTCATGGTTGCAAATACACACAAAAAGTAGAATCACTAGCAGATTGTAAAACTCCTTTGGAAAAAATTATCGAAGATATCCAAATGGAAACTCGACGAAAACTTGGAGGCTAAAAATGCTTAATGATCAGATTAGAATGGAAAAGAATGGTGAAGAAGTAAAATTTTTCTCTCACACTTCTCAGGAGTTAAAGAAATACAACATTCTTAAAAACCTTATTATACATGCCCTACCGATTGATTTAGTGGTGGTAGGGTATGTATACCAAAACCAATTTATCGTAACAGATTTTTTGGGGTCAGGAGAGGATTCTTTTAAGGACGATCAAAACCTTGAAATGTTGAATATTATTATTGATGGTTTTGATATGAAAGATCCTTCTAATTCTGTTTGTTTGTTGGATAGTAAAAAAGTATGTAGCGAATGTGGTAATTTTCCTTGCTCCTGTGAGGACAAAACAAGAGAGGAACGAGACTTAGATGTTCCTATCTATATTTTGAGAGAAGAAGACAAAATCACATTGGCTCTTGAATCTGCTAATATCAATTCTAATATAGCTATTGAGCTTGCTAGAGATGGTGATGAAGAGGTAAGAAAAGCTCTTTATGAAAATGTAGATAAAGAAATTCTTCTCCAAAAAGCTGTTAGTAATTTGCAAAAAGGTGAAGAAGAGTTAGGTGTGGTTTTGAGCAGTATACAAAATCCTAAAATTCCTGGCTTTCTTATCAGCAAACTTTGGGATATAAGCAAAGAGGATTTGGTAGATAATTATAGGCATAGAGTGATAGACATTATTCAACACGAAAATTTGGTAGACAATTTATCAGATAGAATGTATGAATATTTGAAAGAAAAGAATATAGCATTGACTCCAGATGAAGAAAAAGCATTGGTCCTTTCTTCTGAAACTAGTTTGGAAAATAAAAAAGAAATCAGAGACAATTACTCTGGGGACACTATTTCTCAAGCAGTAATGGACAAAGCTATATCTGAACATGAAGAAGTAGCAGAAGAAGAAGCACGAGCCCAAAGGAGAATTGATCAGGTTCGAGAACAAGAAGAAATGGTAGATGAAGATGGGTGGACACAAGGCTCAATGGCTGGTGGAATGGTTCAAACTCACAAAGGTCCTGGTGTTCAATCAATTCCAGGAGATTAATTAGAAGACTATATGAAGCAAATGGGTGTATGGCCTGATAGTGGACAAACAGATGAAGATGATGATGAAGAAGATGATGATGGCTGGCCTGTTTGATTAAAAGGAGATTTTTTTAATGGATAACGAAGTAAGCAGAAAAGAAGTAACAGAAAAAATTAGAAAAAGTAGAGAATCTGAATATGAACACTCATATCGTGGTGGCTATTGTAATGACAGGGCTATCGCTGAGGCACTTTTAGCAATAGCAGAATCTAATCTTCAAATAGCTAATGCCATAAATAATCAAACGAAAAAATTAGAAACATTGATTGGTAGTGAGAAATAAACTCCCCCAATCAATTAAATAAACAATTTAAGAATTTGGAAGGGTGGTAGAGTCTGGTTTATTGCACTCGCCTGGAGAGCGGGCAGGCCCTTGTGGTCTCGGGGGTTCGAATCCCTCCCCTTCCGCCATTTTTTTGTTGCATAAATTTAAGTAAATTAAGTGAGGTTTTTTATATTCATGTCTATGCCACACCTTAAAATTATATGTAATAAACCCTGTTGTGTAGAAATAGAAAAAAAAATCAGTAGTATTTGCAAAAAATTCCAATTAAAATTTAATCTTACAAAAGAAGAAAAAAAATTTATTGTTGTTGTAAATGGGCATTGTTATAAGGAAAATGGAGATTTTGAGCCTATAGATAGTCTTCCATATAAAAAATCACAAAATGGATTAAAAGCTCTTTCTGAATTATTATATAATTATCAACATGAGTAAAAATTTTTGAAATGAAGAGGAGTGTATTATGAAAAATAAAAAAGTAGTTTTTAGAAAATTCGAGGATGGAAGTGTAGTAGCTCTTTTTCCAGAAATTCCAAGTGAAAGAGATCCATATAGATGCCAGGCTTATTATGCTGGGGTATTTGAACCTATGAGTTATAAGCCGTTGAGGTCAAGAAAACCACACAAAAGTTGTTGAAAACAACTTTTGCTTGGGGCTTGCCCTGTGGATGAATTGACCTCTATAAAAATAATTTAAATATTTTTTCTAAACATGGTATAATATCATTG
>Ga0172381_10007068_pt1 | contig 11161 bp, 4 predicted proteins | sample Leawel6488metaG_FD_119754 | JGI IMG/M metagenome (GOLD analysis project Ga0172381, IMG submission 119754) | Leachate microbial communities from a municipal landfill in Southern Ontario, Canada - Leachate well 64-88 metaG | ecosystem: Engineered > Solid waste > Landfill > Unclassified | place... | reverse complement strand
GTTTTGGGAAGCCCTACGCATATATAACCGTTTTATTGATGACCTTTCCACCGTCTCGTGACTTTAAAATGATGCCATCCATCCATACAATCAGGTATTGCCGCTCCAAAGGCCGGTTTTGCCACTCCTGAGCGGCCTGAATCACTTTGTTGGTGATGATGGATATCGATGACCCGGACAGGTTTATTTCATATATACTGCGTAATTCTTCTTCGATATCCGAAACGCTCATCCCTTTTGCATAAAGCGATATAACAAGCTTTTCTATGAATAATCCCCTGCTTTGGTGTTTGGGAACAATAACCGGCTCAAATTCGCCGTGTTCGGTCTGAATGGTTTTGGGGAAACTGCCGTTCCTTGAATTGCCCGTGTTGTTGCCCGCTACATCATGCTTTTCGTATCCCAGGTGCGCATCCATCTCGCCCTGTAACATTTGTTCAAGTACTTGGGAATGCAGATCCTTTAAGAACTTACTCACGTCTTCCTCTGTTTTAAACTGCTTTAGAAATTCCTTGGATAACAATTCCGGTGGCACTCCTGATTTTTGCTTGACCATAAATTGTGTTTCCATTTGGTTTAATCCTTAAATTTAACAATGCTTTTTGCTTTTGCATTATCGTTTACACAATTTAGTGGATAGAGCCGTTGTCTCCTTAGACTTGCTTTTGCTCTTCTGCCAACATTATGCTTCAGGTTTTTTGATGATAATGTAGAACAGCACATCTTCATTACCTTTGTACACTCTAACAGAGCTTCCGAGAGAATCAAGATTCATATACTGAGTATGGGAATAAAATCCGCCGCTTATTCCGTGATCTGGCCTAATCTCGACCATTCCTCCGTCTGCGGGTTCAATCCTCAACCAGCGGTGATGATCAGCGTCAGTACTGAGATGCTCAGGAACAATATTAAGGACATCCTTGAATAAGCTATCCGTATAATCGTCGGCATCATCTTTGTTTTGGAAATTATTATTGATTGGCATATAATCATTAAAGTTCATGCAACTGCATTTGCGTTTTGGCGAATCCAGTTGGAGTTTCACTGCGTCAATACTGAAGCCGAATATATAACGCATTTCTTTAATGAGATACACAAGCATCAAGCTGGCAAGAGCGCTGTTTACATACATATCACTGAATGTGATGTTGACATGTTTACCATTTAGCACACTCGATAATATATCCACATCACAGCTATTAAGAACATATGGAGCGATGGCCTCAGAAAAATAATTTTCGACACAGAAAGTAGTAGCAGATGTAATCGCCTCACGGATAACCTCAGAAGAAGATACTGCAACTTCGGGTTCTTCCTGAGGGACAAAATCGGCTAGTTTTGTATCCACAAAAACTCTTGTACAACTATTTCCCCAATTGTTAGAGAAAGATAGTGAGCCATCCTGGTCAGTGAAATAGTGCTTCCTTCTGCCTCCAGCCTCTACGATCAATGCCGTTTTTATCTTCCCCATACCCTTGATAAGTTGAATGTCACAGTCCGGGAACTTACTGTTCAAGTCAACGAATGGAAGCTTTTCAACTTTTGTGGTATGATACTCAGGGTGGTATTCAACCTTTACAGAGACTTGCTTTCCATTCTCAACGGCTCGTTGTATAGTCTTTCCCATTTCAGAGCGAATACTGCTCCAGTCTGTAATGGCAAAATCATCAGTTTGATCAGACACACAGAATGTGATTGATGTCGTCTCGGATAAATTCGCAGCTTGTTTTGCAATATCTTTCAGTGACTGATAGACAGCTTTTGAGCCAGGACTTACAAATAATATATTTTCTGATACTTGAACAGCGCGACCTTTCTGCCTGTTTAACCAATCGTAGGCTTTACCCTTAGCTAACCTATTTGCATACCTATAGTTGTTTCTATCAACGAGGCATCTTGCGCAAGCGCCTCCATCAATGAGACAACCGCAAGAATAGCTTTCAAGTTTTCTTCTGGCGATATCAAAGATGTCTTGGCATTCTACGGGATTCATAAAGTGCATAGAATATCCGCATCCACCCTTTGCTGTATCAAAGATAAAGAGCACCCGAGCGCCTTGCTCCTGTTTAATACCGAAATTGACTTCCCCTTCGTCAATACAAAGATACTCTACAAGGGCTCGTTTCAAAATAACGCCAAGGGAAAACACCAGCTGGTCATCATTAACGAATGTTTGTGCTTCAGGATCAGCTTTGAATCTCAGCACAGAATAGCAAGTCTGATGCCTACCTGTAAGGACAACGTGTCTGGCGATATCGTGTTCGTTTGCATCACAATAATCGCCCCAGAGACGCTTGTGGCCAACCCTTACTCCGTTAGGAAAATTCGGGTCGTGCTGGAATAACTCCAATGCAGCTCTTCCGCATCTCTTGCACATTGCGAATCCATATCCTGCGCCCACATTATAGAAGAGAATCTCGCCTGACTCCCCACTACTCGCAATCTGGCACAAATTAACTTCTGCAGGATTATGCCAATCGGCCTTCAGAAGAACTGGAAGAATATCATAACACTTCTTGTCTGTCTTTTCTTCACGTGAGCTGTCAACATTCTGATCAGTGCGGAAACCTATAGGTTCATATGCAAGAGTATACGTCCCGTGATCTCTATCTATTATGCTATGGTATTGTTTATTACATTTTGGACACATTTTATGTTCGTCAAGATTTCTTGAATACTCAGTATTACCACAATGAGTACAATGATATATCGCCCTTGTCTGAGTCTCTTCATTATATGCACCAAAGAGTATTACACCAGCAGATACATAGTTCTTTTCATTTACAACAACCGTTTGCTCTGGAGCATATTCATTTAAAGCAGTATGAATATCCCTGCTAGCAGTTGTTGAGGCTACAAGTTCCACAATCTCTTTTCGAACCTTGGTGAGTTCGGTAGTTTTCATCAGCTTCTCTTCGTTGGAAGAAGTAGCTTCGATATTATTCTGAAGACGCTCTGCCTTCTCGTATAGCCTGTGAAGATTATAAAACTGGTCCCTATCTGTAAAGTCAAATGTCACTACACCAGTAGGCATACTAGCATTAGGGATAAACTGATGCTCTGAAAGATAGCTAAGAAGATTCTCTTTCTTAGATTTACGAATCTGGTTAGAAATCGCAAGCTGTCTCCTTTCATCCCCAAAATACTGCTGGAAGGCATCCTGTAATTCGTCAATAACCTTATTGTATTCTTCTTGAATATCGAGGATTGATTTTTTAGTCACCTCGATTGTATATGGAGCATTCTGGCCAAATACGTCGTGGAATATTCTCTTTTCGGCAGAGTTATTGCTCATCACATCAAGGAACTGTACAAAAGTGTCGCAAGTGCTTTCCATAAAATCGCCAACTGAAATTGTCGCCTGAATGCCCTCGCTATTATTACAGATGAATTGGCGGAAGAAGAAAGAGTTAACGTGCCGCTGGATGATTGTCTGGCTCGAAGCAACCTTAATCATATGATTGGTAGTTTGTAGGGCCCACATTGGATTGGCAAAGGCGTGTTGGCCAACTGGGGTATTATTGCATAATGAGAATGCTATAGCTTTGCTCTGCCCCATACGACCGGCACGACCTACACGCTGCAGATAGTTGGCTGCTGTAGGAGGTATCGTATCCATCAAAACCACATCAATATCACCAATATCAACACCCATCTCCATCGTAGTCGAACAGTGAAGAACGTTAATAGCAGGATTCTTTTGACTGAACGCCTTTGTGTATTCCTTCAGGAGTTTATTAGATTGCTGTGCAGAATGCTCTGCTGCTATATATGCCGGGGTTTCCTGATAGACGTACTTATGACGGTCACTCCAGAATCCCTTTGCTATCAAGTTAGAAACTTTTTCATCGGTCATTAGCCATTCAGTCACAGCATCTCTATTCTTAGGGCGTTCAGGCATGGCAATTTTTTCCGAACAACACCTGAATTTTTCAATCAGCCTTCTGCTCAACTCTCCAGTTATCATAGGGCTTATACCACAGAAAGTCGTGTCAATCAATTTGCGTGAAACTGGACACTCCCATACGCTCTCTGTACGTTTTACGCGACAGACATTATTTGTACCGACACCTGACAGATCGAGATAATAGCATCCCACATATTGGGCGTCATGGAAGTACACTGGATTATTATACCCAGTGTTTGAACGAGAGTCAACAATAGTTAAAATTTTCTTATTTACAAGCGTATTCCATGCATCATCAAGGAGGCCGTCAATAAGGCGGATATTGGTTCTCAATTTATCTTTGGTGTCAATTCCCAATCCAGCACAAAGTAGCACAACAAGCCTCGACTGTTCTTTATCCACATTGCCCTGAGGATTGCATCTAACCTTTGGCCACGATGCAATACCTAGCCTCCGGTCAGAAGAAGAAGTGAAAGGCCGACTTAAGTTCGAATCTCGAATATACTTTCTCTCTCCGTCAACCAACGGTTGAATGTGGTTATTGAGCCTAACAAAATAGTCAAGCGTGATTTTAAGGAAGTCTCGCCAATCTTGATCCGAGATATGAAAACTATTTATATCAATATAATCAGCAAGATAAGACGGAATCCTCTCATTGTTAAGATCTGGATACTCAAGCGTAATTAATCCCATCGTTTCAGGGCCACTCTCATACATCTGCCTACGTCCGATGAATTGTCTCATTAGTGATGCTTTGTATGCAGGAATATCAGCTGTCCTATCGTCTCCAGCCAGGTGGTTGAAGAGCACGCTGTCATATATTAATTCTGAAATCTGATAAAGAGAAAGGATTGACGATGTCTTCCCGGCCTCACTCATTAGTGCCATAATAGAAGATCTTAGTTCAGGCGTGCATGTAGCCATCATCTCATCGCTTATGGAACTTGTAGATGCAGCTTTTCGTTTTGACAAATCCCTCATCACATTTTGCCTGCACAGTTTGCGTTCAACTTCAATATTGAACGTTTTTGCAGAGATTGCTGTTCCTTGTCGGCTATCAGTAAATGCTATATATTTTCCCCAAGCCCTACCTTCTGGCGCGCATTCCTTCAGGAGCACGGGTGAAATAGTTTCATTGATGAAACTAATAGGTATGCGGAAATATTTGAGATTCATCCTCTTCCCTATAGCAAGCCTACCACAATCCGGACAATATGAGAATCCGTTGTCTTTTCTTAATTCAACCCACTGCCCATTATTATCAGTATTTACCTTTAAATATGAAACTGTCGGAGTATGGACAAGGTCCACCGTCTCCATCTGAGCATCGCTCATAGGAGTGAAATACTTTTCTTTCCCGTAAGGCAGTAAGAAAAAAGTATCAGGGCTACCAACTCCCAGAAGTTCGTCTTCTTGTTCCTGCTCAGGTGTAAGATCCAAAGAAAAATAGTCATCTCTGTATACACCATCTTCACAAGGTGATATTTTGTGAGACTGTGAATTGCTGGAACCCATCAAGACAAATCCTCCGCATCTATTGCACTGGACTATTTCCAATTGAGGAACACCACATTTCGGACATACTGATGCTTTATACGTAGAAAGATGTCCGTACGGTGTGCCACTTGCCCCACTGCAGTTAGGATTCGCGCATCCATAAAGTCCACTTATCGACCTCATAAAGAAATGGGCACGCAAAGACATTACTGGCTTCCCGTCTATGGCTATTTCACAAAGTTTATCAACTAACTGCAAGGCGGGAAATGGCTTTGATGTATCGTATGTCAGTTCAGGGCGCAGCCACTCCCATAACTGTCTAAGAGTCATACCAGGAACTTCATTGATTTTTGTTCTGAGACTCAAAACTCTTTTAATGAGTGGAAGATTATTCTGCTTCAAAACATCATTGAGCTTATTCTCTTCGATAGTGGGAACCAGTCTGTTCCCTCCTATCACTTTGATTTGGCTGACAGGCCGCCCTGTAATAGTAGAGATGAATTCAGAAAGGGACTGAGCTCCTTCATTTCCACCTATGGTCGCACTAGTACAAGCAAACTTCACATCTTCAGAACGGACCTTGAAAGCCTCAAGAATTCTCTTTATCTGGTATGCTAACTCAACGGCAGAGGAGCCAGAATAACTATGCGCTTCATCTATAACAATCCAGCGAAGTTTTCCTGCTGATTCTTTAAGTAATTTTTGGTCTTTATGTCGAACAAGGATATATTCCAACATGCTCGGATTCGTCAGAAGGATCTGTGGTCTAGTACCCAAATTCTTTGGATCGCGAATCTTATCACGAGTCTTTACTTCATTAGGAAGGACATCATCTCTGCTGGCGGCATGATATTCTGGAGTATCTCCATTATATACTGCGAAGCGAAGGCCTGCCTCCGAGCAATAGACAGAAAGACGATGTTTCTGGTCTTCCATTAATGCATTAAGAGGATATAAGAAAATCGCTTGAATTGTATTCGTTGCACCCTGTTCATACAGATCACTGATTACAGGATACATGAAACACTCTGTCTTTCCAGAACCTGTGCCACTTGTGACGACAATACTCTGGTTCTCAGACAAAGCTTTCCAGCTATCTGCCTGGTGTTTATATGGTTTGTACTTTGCACCTATCTTTAGTTTTGAAATGATTTCCGGATTCAGATGATTTCTCCAATTGTCATTATTAGTGGTCTCCCATCCAAATGAGCTCTGGAAAACAGGCTCGGCAAGTAGAGGCTCCTCATCAAACAATTTGTTGATGGCAGCTCTCATGGGATGACTTCCTGGGGTCCATAGAGACGTCAGAGCCAAACGCATATTCTCTTCGGTCTCCCTAAATATATTCTCAAACTTCATAGGACGTTATTTTACAAGTTTATTATTCAATGCTATTAAAAATGGTTTGAGGCAAGATTTGCTGCAGAAAATAATGCTTCTTCTGACTTTGTTTGATGCTGAGAAAATGTCGATCTCTTTTCTCAGATGAGCGGCTATCGCATTTGTTCGGCGGCACATCCATTGCTCATTTCCGCTCTTGCCAGGCTCTGAATAACTTTGAAAAAAGCAAACAACAGACTCTTCCAAGCTATCTTGATTGGCTTCAATATAGTCATCGTTTTCATCGACAATGAGGTCCAAAGACTCTGGGCGTAAAATCAGGTCCTCAGCTAATTCGCGAATGAGCTCGTCATCGTGATTACCATATTCCTCCTTAATAGAAGAGATGCATAGTTGATTCATCCAGTCGATGAAATCAGTAAGGACTTCGTTAAGGCACTGCCCAATTGCTGTGTTGTATTTTTCTAGATCATTGAGACCGACCAACAAATCCATCATTCTATCTCCCTGCTTCATCGCCCAATGGATATAGACCTGCTGTACAAGAGGATTTGTGACGTCATTGATAAACTTTATCAGTGTCATCATCGGATCCCTAAGATATGGTTTTAACCAATACCATTGGAAAGCTAAATCACTACTCATTGTCTTCAGCTGTTCCATCAGGGTGTCTTTCTCTTCTTCACATGTACATTGAGCATACAATTGAAATGCAAGGCAAAGCAGTGATTTTGAATCGTCTGCAATACTTTTCAGTTCAAGCATTGAACTGGCAGGAATGTCTTCCTTCTGAACTCGATTGAACCATCCAATAACTCTCTTCCAAAAATAGTCCCCAAGAGTGCTGCCTTTCATTTCTTTCGCAATAGCCTCGATGGCTTCCTGCTTGCTTATAGTACGATATCCCACATCTACAATTTCTGACAGATTCACCATTGTAGGGCAAAGTCGACCTCTGGTTCGACCAGTGAGCAGAGTCTTTCCCCAACCTCTGATTTCTTCCGGGAGTTCATATCCGTTTTCTTTGCTATATGTCAACAGAGCAGGTTCTCTATCAGGTTCGTCCATCTTGAAGAGCTTTAGAGTGCCCTTGAAATCAACCGGGTGTAGGTTGTTTCCATAAATAACTACTTTCCCACCTTCGGTTTGTTTAGCACGATACGGAGAGTCCTTTATCGCGAAATCCATTCGATGTCCATCTGCCGTTACAAAAGAAACGTATACGCTTGCATCAAGAATGTTTTGCGACGTCCTTTCCAACATTGATCGCAAAACCTCGCGGGAATCAAAGAGAGCCAATAAACTTCCTTCATATGGAATTTGTTTGAGTTTACGCCCTAATCCCATAACATACAATTTGTCGTCGGACCATTTTAGTTCGCGGCAAGTATTACCGAAAGTGTACGATCTGATATCCTGACCGACGAGGTGATATTGATATTTGTCAACATCGGTATAAGGAATCCACGTGTCTGTCTTTAAGGGTTGACCGTTGGGATCAAGTATGGAAAAATCCTTAAAAGGAGCACGTATATCAAGACTGAATTGGTTGCGGCTATTTCCCTCAGGTACAAATAAGAACCGGATTCTTCTCGGGTCTGCACAGTTCACCTTATTAACAGCCCACACATCATTATTTTTCCTAACACCCTCATCAGTTGAGATATGTCCATATGGCCAAGAAACACGAATCTGACAAGTCTCTTTGTCGGCACAGAGAAGACTTACGACGAGTCCTTTGCCAACACTAATAAATCGAACTGGCGTTACAAAGTGCCCAGAACTATCTATTACTCTAGCGAAGATTTCCCCATATGAAGGCTCTCTTTTCCATTCGTTCTGCCACTTATCTCTATACTGGACATCATGAGTCCGAATATTCCTGTCTATCTCGCCGGAATCAGAACATAATGCATACCTGCACTGCTGAGCATCGTATACGTAATCAATAATATCCGGCTCATAAAGTGGATTTGAGACAAGATCGGTCCAAAACAAATGAGCATTTTCTCCAATGGTAATTGAGCCATCTTCGCTCTTTACGACTATCTCTCCAGAAAAGTCTATATTCAGGGTTAATCCCTTTATTTTTATTTCCCCCAAAAAATAATCTTCGATACTATAATTCTCAGAATTCTCAAAATCCCATCCTTCCGGAATAAATAGCAGAGACTTTAATTTTCCAATCTGGTTGCCAAGTTCATATTTGCCGTCTTTATTCATATAGAGAAGATATGGGGCTGCCATGTCTATGCTGTTCGAAATCAGCGCATCTTCTTTGTCGTGAAGATATAGAGATATTTCATCTCCTATATTGTATGGATGCTTACTGACCACGGCATAACGGCAGAAGTTATTGGCAAAGTCAAAAGTATCCGCAGCTTTACCATTAACCCGAACCTGAGCAGAAAAGAATGGAATTCCACTCAGATCGTTTTCATCAAGAAAGGCTCTAGGAAGTTTTTGAAGACCCTTCAATACATACTTGATATAAATTTTTTTTTCGACATCATCAACTCTAAACTCCCAACCTAGAGAGAATGGGTGCAACTGGCTATGGCGAATCTTTTCCTGTTTAGTGAGCTCTTTCAAAAATACGAACCAGCTGTCATTCTCATTTTGACAATAGAAAGGCATAAGCATATACTGGTTTCTTTCCAAGGCTTCTATGAGTTGGTTGCAGTAATCCTTCATGCTATTGCTGGTAGTAGCAATAATACCAAGATTCAGATCATCAAAATCAATTCTTCTATTGACCAAGCCTCTTGTGAATCTATCCCAAACAGAATATGATTCATTCTTGGTTACCAGTTTCATTGGAAGACCACCTTGATATAACATAGAGTTAAGATGATCTGCACGCCCGCCGCTATACTGCTCAATCCGAAGAGTTCTTGCCCCTGCACAGGCATTCTCGAATAAAGCATCCGAAAGTTCCGAGAATGTGCTATTGGAGCCAAGCGCATCATATACCATCTGCTTACTATGGACGCCGTCGACATACTCTCTGCGCCAATATTCAGCGTAAAAAAGAGCCGCTTCTCTGCGAACGTTAGAAAATGCAAATCGACTAGGTGTATGGGTGCACTTCTCGAGCAAGTCACGAAGTTCTCTGTACTCATCATCTGTGATTTTCAATCTCCAGAGCGGAAGTGGGCATCTCTCGAATCCTCTCTTTTTAAGCAATGTATCGAAGAAACTCATAGATTTATGTATTTCTCGGTTAATAGGTTTTTTGTGTCGAAAAAAAACTTTACGATACTTTCCATCAGTTTGTCTCAGAACACAAGGCTATAAGCGTCGAAAACAGCTCATCTTCAAGTGTAGCATAAGCAAACGATTTTCATAGTTGACCAAGTGAATATTCAGATCTTTTTTCGTATTCTTTAGACAGAACAAGAGTCCAGAATTGTTATCTCTAAAGTTTTAGCTATGTTTATTGACTCACTTTGCATTAAAATCCTGCTCAGCTCATCTGTTCAGCAAAGATATCATGGTATCTTCATTAATGTCAAGAGAAAGCTTTGTGTCTGTTCCTTCTTCTCTTTACATTGCCTCCTCTACCTGTTGATTGTCCACTAACCTTTTAATCAAAAGAAGCATAAATTACTAGTAATCAGGTATCATAATCTTTTTTATGCCCAACAAATCACTATCTTTTAACTTATTCACAACCTCAATAAGTCATTGAGAATTTATGGTATATAAATCGTGAATAGCGTAATAAAAACAAAATCTTAGGTCAAACAAGCTAACGGAATTACTTCACTAATAAGAAGTAATGTGTAAAGTTAAAAGATTCAATGGATATTATCAAGTCTTTTTAAATCAATTTCAACCAGTTACATTCTGCTGATATAGATAATCGTTATTAAGACGAAAATGAGCTAAAGCAGAAAAATGCCACTATTTTTTCCACTACTTATTTTGTTATAAAACTATTATCTATGTGATATTCATTCATATAAGTATATGAATTTTTTTTGTCGCCACTACTTGCCACTAATTTGCACCTATTGTTTTGTGGTCATGAAAACATCTAACTATTTTTTTGACCGTCCGTTGTATTCACTCACAGTGGGTGAATTCACGGAGCTGCTCCACAGTCTGCAAGTCCCCGAGCCTTCAAGAAAGGTTTTCGGGAAGTATTTAACCATTAATGATTTAATGGAAATCACTGGGTACAAGAAGCAAACCATTTACCAAAAAACCGCAAACAAGGAAATCCCGGGCAAGCGAAAAATCGATGGTCGAGTTCTCTTTGAAACAGCGGCTATTGTAGAATGGATTGAATCCAATGCCATTGTCACTTCTTCCGAAATATTTAATCAGTTAATGCAATCTGTGGGGAGGACTGAATTATGAGTAACGAAGCAAACGCCATGATGAATGGCATTACTCCAGAAGATATTCTAG
>Ga0172381_10007067_pt1 | contig 11164 bp, 11 predicted proteins | sample Leawel6488metaG_FD_119754 | JGI IMG/M metagenome (GOLD analysis project Ga0172381, IMG submission 119754) | Leachate microbial communities from a municipal landfill in Southern Ontario, Canada - Leachate well 64-88 metaG | ecosystem: Engineered > Solid waste > Landfill > Unclassified | place... | reverse complement strand
CGTCCTGAAACTTACAGGCCTTTTTCGATAATATAATCGACCAGGTCGACAACGCGGTTAGAATAACCCCATTCGTTGTCATACCAGGAGAGGACTTTTACAAAATCATCCTGGATGACCTTGGTTAAAGTCGCGTCGACGATAGAGCTTAACTTGCAATGATTAAAATCGATCGATACAACCGGATCCTCTGTATAACCCAGGTAACCTTTCATCGCGCCTTCAGACGCTTCTTTGAACGCCGCGTTGATCTCGGCAGCCGTCGTCTTTTTGGCCAGTTGCATGGTCAGATCGACAACTGAAACGTTCGGTGTCGGAACGCGGATCGCGAAACCGTCCAGTTTACCTTTGAGCTCCGGTATAACCAGGGACAACGCTTTCGCGGCGCCGGTCGATGTCGGGATCATTGAAACTGCCGCGGCGCGAGACCTGCGCAGATCCGAATGCGCCATATCCTGCAAGCGCTGATCGTTGGTATATGAATGGATCGTGGTCATAAGACCTTTCACAATACCGAATTTATCATTCAAAACCTTCGATATCGGAGCGAGGCAATTGGTCGTGCAGGACGCGTTGGAGATCACATGATGCGCCTTGGGGTCATACCTTTTTTCGTTAACGCCCAAAACTATCGTGATATCCTCATCCTGGGCGGGCGCTGAAATAATTACTTTCTTAGCTCCGCCCTTGGTGATATGATTCTCAGCTCCTTTTACTTCCTTGCCTTTTTTATTCACGCCGTCTTTTTTGATCGTGAATAAACCCGTCGACTCGACGACTATATCTACGCCGAGCTCTTTCCAGGGCAGTTCCGACGGATCACGTTTGCACAGGACTTTAATTATCTTGCCGTCGACTGAAATTTGATCTTCGCCCGCAGCTTTCACTACACCCGGGAACCTGCCGTGCACGGAATCGTACTGGAACAAATAGGCGTTGCTCTTTGCGTCAGTAAGATCGTTAACCGCTACCAACTCGATATTCTTGCTATTCTTTTCCAGGATAGCCCGCGCGACTAAGCGGCCGATCCGTCCGAAACCGTTGATACCGACTTTCACTGCCATGGTAACCTCCGTTTTGGTTTGTGTGTTAATACGATTACGCTTCCCTTAGAAATTTTGCCGCGAGTTCAGGCGGGGTTGGAACAAGATAGAAACCCGTGCCCCATTCAAATCCGGCTACGCGTGTCAGCTTCGGCATGAATTCCAAATGCCAGTGATAACTATCCATCGCCTGGCCGTCAGAATTGATCGGGGACGTATGAATAATAAAATTATAGGCGGTATTGCCGAACACCTTTTTTACCCTCGCGATGATACCCTTTAACATTACTGCGAGATCCGGGATCTGTTCAACCGGCGTCTGGCAAAAATAGCTCGCGTGCTTCTTGGGCATGATCCATATCTCGAACGGGAACCGCGACACGAACGGGCAAAACGCCATGAAATTCCTGTTCTCCATGACTATCCGCTCCTTATCCTCTACTTCCTGGCGGATAATATCGCAAAAAATACAGCGCTCGCGATACTCGAAATAATTCTTAGCGCCGCGGATCTCTTCTTTAACTATCTTAGGCACCATGGGCAGCGCGATGATCTGCGTATGGGGATGCTCGAGAGAAGCTCCGGCCCCATGGCCGTTATTTTTAAAGATCATGACATATTTGAAACGGCGGTCCTTCTCAAGATCAAGGGCCCGCTGGAAATACATATGCAGGATATTGGCGACTTCCGAATCAAGAAGGTCGGACAGATCCTTGTGATGATACGGGCTTTCTATCACGATCTCATGCGCGCCGATCCCGCTGGTCATATCGTACATCCCTAAAGGCCTGCGCTCAAGATCCCCCTCGATCTGCAACGCGGGGAACTTATTCGGCACTACCCTGACCTGCCATCCCGGAGTATTCGCGGCGGTGCCGTTATTACGTATCGCGATGATCTCGGACGGCGTGCTCGATTCATTACCATAACAGAACGGGCAGGCTCCGGGACGCCAATTTTGAGGCTCATCATGATCGTAATCCTCGGGTTTATTCGGATCGTCAGTCGTGACGATCACCCATCTTCCCGCTATTGGATCCCTGCGCAATTCAGACAACCGTAACCTCCCTTAAAAATTTGGCGGCTGCTTCCGGAGTAACAGGGCAAATATAGAATCCGGTGCCCCATTCGAATCCCGCGACGCGCGTCAGGCGCGGCGTGATCTCCATATGCCAGTGATAATCATCTTCGATCGTGCGCCAGTAACCCGCTTTCTGCCTGCGAAACGGCGCCGTGTGAATAATATAGTTATAGGGCGGATCATTGAGCCCGATTTTCAGCTTTGACAATACAACTTTAAGGATCCTGGCCATCGCCGCTTTTTGCGCGTCGGATAACTGCACGAAATCAGAAGAATGTTTTTTCGGCAGGATCCAGATCTCGAACGGGAACCGCGCGGCGAACGGCACGATCGCTATGAAACCGTCAATTTCGACTATAACGCGCTCCTTCATTTCGATCTCCTGATGGATAAGATCGCAAAAAATACACCGCTCATGAGAATCGTAATAATGCCTGGCTCCGATAAGCTCTTCTTTAACGCGCTTAGGGTTCACCGGAGTGGCGATCAATTGCGACCTGCTGTGTTTCACCCTGCCGCCGCCCGCCACCCAGCCGTAATTCTTAAAAACAAGGACATATTTAAAACGTTCGTCGCGCTCCAGGTCCAGGATCCGCCTGATATAACAACCAATAACCTTCGCTATCTGCTCTTCAGCGAGATCAGCCATATTGGCCACGTGTTTATTGGACTCAATAACGATCTCATGAGCTCCGACACCATTCATCATATCGTAGAGGCCGTTTCCCCGCCTGTCCAGATCGCCCTCAATGCGCAGGAACGGCGCGAGACTCGGCACGACCCTGAGATCCCAACCCGGGCCGTTTGGCGCCGAATTCCGCGGGCGAACCGCGTATATCTCCTGGGGCGTATGCGACTCCATACCTTCGCAAAAAGGGCACGGTTTCTCAGCTCCGGACTCAACCACCTGGTTGATAAACTGATCCGGCCTGCGCGCGCGCTCTGTCGCTATGATCACCCACCTGCCGACGATTGGATCCCTGCGTAGTTCTGGCATATTATTTGATTTAACCGCTTAAGTTGTAATTAGTTACTGGATAGGGAATTCACAAATTTTTAATTATACCACAAGAAATCCCTTATGCAAGCCTTTTTACCCTAATGTATCCTGCTCCCGCACTTTATATCCGGCGATGAATTCACCCGCGGAGATCATGCGCTTCCCCTCCATCTGCAATGATTCTATCAAAAGGAACCCGTCAGACGCCGTAACAACGATCCCTTCCTTGGATATACGCGCTATCCGCCCCGCCGGCAACGCGCCGGCGACCGCGCATGATACCGGGGACACTTTGTGGATCTTGATCAGCTTGCCTTTATAATGGGTATACGCTCCGGGCCAGGGCGCGCAACCCCGGACTAGATTGACAAGGGCCTGCGCCGGCTTATTCCAATCAATAAGGCCGTTTGCTCTTATCAATTTGGGCGCGACGCTGGCCTTTGACTCATCCTGCGGGACAAACGCATACGCGCCTTTTACAAGCCCGGAAATACCTTCGATCAATACCTCGGAAGCGTCAACCGACAACCGGCGGCCAAGGGTAACCGCCGTATCCGACCCGAGGATCTCTGCCGGCTTCTGATGAATGACCGGCCCGGTGTCCATTCGCAGGGTCACTTTCATCAGAGTGACACCCGTAACCTTTTCCCCGTTTATTATCGCCCAGTTAATGGGAGCGGCTCCGCGATACGCGGGTAACAAGGACGCGTGGATATTTAAAGGCAGGATCAGGGGAATATCAAGTATCTTTTGAGACAATTTCTGCCCATATGCAATAACGACAATAAAGTCGGGTTTAAGGCCTTTTAAGTACGCTACAGACTCCGGCATATTGATATCAACCGGCTGATATACCGTCAACCCCAATTCCACGGCCGCTCGTTTAATGGGAGTGGATCCGATGCTCATACCGCGATCCTGTTTCTTATCCGGCTGGGTAACAACGCACAGGATCCGGTGCCCCTTATTCACAAGCATACGTAAGGATGCTTCGCCGAATTCCCCGCTGCCCATAAAAACAATATTCATATATTATCCTTTATTCCGGGGACACAGTACTAAATTCCAATCCGGATTTGGGCCCCGTCTTTTGTTTTCGCACACTCCTGCCGGATAGCTCCTCTATTCTTTCTATAAATTGCGTATCTCCTAACGGCCTTCCGCTGCCCGTATGCAACTGCACCAGCTTTATATCGTTTTGGCCGTCTTCCCTGGATAAAAAAGCTTTCCAATCACTAATGTCGGCGGTAATGAAATTATCATCCAAAAGAGGATCCTTTTGGTTAAAAACATGCGCCCGCGCACTAGACCATCGATAATCCCAAGCGTTTTTTACGATGCCAGCTCTCACCGGATTTCTTTCGATGTATCGCATGGTAGCGTACAAATGCGCTTCACTCAACGGATAAGACTTAAACCGCCCTTCCCAAAGATACCCGCGCCAATCGTGCTTGAAATTAATATAACGAGTATATCGGCGATGTGCCTCAGACAATCCGCGAGCCAAACTATCCTCCGAAGCGGGAACTGTTACAAGATGCAGATGGTTGTCCATCAAACAATAACTCCAGATCCTGATCCCGGCTGGCTTGGCATAAATGATTAGGGAATCCAGATATGCTTTCCGGTCATCATCGCTAAAAAAGACCTGCTGCCGCCGGTTACCCCGTTGTACCACATGATGCGGCAGATCAGGCACAACAACTCTTGCTATTCTTGTCATTGTACCCTCCTTTACCTACAATTGACGCAAGCAATAGCAAAATCTCACTTTTTAGCTTATGACAAAGATCAAAAATAATTTAGTACTGTGTCCCCGGAATCAGATGTCATTGCTATTATACCGGATCCACATCTACGGTTATTATTATACCCGAATGGCGCGCTACCGGTAAATTCTTTTTTAGAAATTCATTAAGCCTGATAACATCCTTGCACGCAATAAGGATGACCCAGTAATAGTTGCCTCTGAGCTTTGCCTGTTGCGCCGGGTTGACTGATATCATGGCGATCCCCGCAGGCTTTGCCGTATTAGACAATCTTTCGAATGTGTCCTTCGCCGCTTTCTCGACCTTGCCCTCATCCTTACCGCGAAGTTTAATAAAAACAAAGTGCCGGTATGGAGGGAATAATAATTCCTTACGCTGTTCAAACTCTTCCTTATAAAAAACTCCCGGGTCTCGCTGTGTCAATGCGTTCAGAACATGATTATTGGTCATATTTGTCTGCACGATCATTTGTTTGTCAGCCAGGCCTGCCAGGCAATTGACTATACCGAATGTTTTCTCCGACGACCGGAAATCAACGTGATTAAGCGCGTTGTCTATGCCGAGCACGCAAACATGATCAAATCTGTTTTGAACATGTCTGATAGCGGCCTGAGTCGCTATAAATATGTCGGCTGAACCATATTCCAACGGCTTTCCTGATTCCCACCGGCTGATACGCGCCTGCGGGAATAGCCGGCTTAATTCACTCTCAAGCTTTTCGGTCCCGGCTCCCAGAAATCTGACATATCCAGCATTGCATTCAGGGCAGATATTCGGGGGCGGCATTGTATAATTACAGTAATGGCAGCGCAATAGCTTGGCTTCATAATGATAATTCAAATTTACGCTGCACCTCGGGCATTGAAATATTTTTGCGCAATGAGAACATATTGCCAGAGTAGCATAGCCTTTTCTATTAAGAAAAATAAGGACTTTTTCCCTGGCCGTGATGGCTGCCAGGATAGCATCCTGCAAATATCCTGAAATAGTGATCTTCTGCTTTGTCGAAACAAGGGGAAGATTTTTCATGTCAACGATCTTGATCTGCGGCGCAGGGCGGCTGCGGATAATGGTTTCTAATTCCATGGCGCCCGAGGATACGGCATACATCATCTCAAGCGACGGCGCTGCGCTGCCCGCTATAAAATCAGCCTTTTCTACATCGCAGCGCATCATAGCAACCTCACGCGCATGATAATGCGGAGACTGGTCCTGCTTGTAGCTGTAATCGTGCTCGTCATCTATAATAATACAGCCCAGATTTCGAACTGGCGCGAACACCGCGGATCTCGTTCCGATAACAAGAACTGGATGCGAATTCCATATATTCATCCATTGCTGTATCTCCTGCGTACCTTCTCTCACCAGAACGCAGACTTGATATTTAAACCTGGAGTCCATTGCAGCCCGCATGCGGCCTATAGCGTCCTTATCAGGCACAAGAACAATAACGGACATTTGTTTCTCGAGATAAACAGCTGCTTTGTCCTGATAAACACGGATGCGGCCGTCATCATCCCGGTCGTGGATCAAAAAACGTCTGGGTTTTGTGCGACCTGCGCTGGCCGACAAACCACCCCCGTCATTGCGAGTAGCCGAAAAACTGTCATTGCGAGGAGCCGAAGGCAACGAAGCAACCCCGTCATTGCGAGGAGCCGAAAGACCGTCATTGCGAGGAGCCGAAGGCGACGAAGCAATCCCGCTTTTGCGACCCACCCTCAATGCCATGGGTAGCCCGACTTCAATAGCTTGTCCCCAGGAACAATAATAATACAAGGAAACCTGTTTGGCTAATTCGAGAAATGCCGCGGCGAACAGCGGCCCCTGGCTGTCGATTATGTCGATGACCGGCTTAACGGAGGAACAATCCGTATTGTCGCTCAAGGCGACAATATAGCCGACCTCTTTTTTGTTGCGGAAATTTATCCGGACGCGGCAGCCGACTCTCGCGGCGGGAACAAGAGGATCGGGAATAGCGTAATCGAAAGGCCCGTCAACGGGCAGACCCAGAACTACCTGTGCGTATAACATCGTATATTCCTGAGACGGCGTTTGTCTGTTTAAATGCGCGTATGGATCCCTTTAACCGCGAAGCGTCTTGGACGCATCGAGCCATTTGCTGTCCAATGCCGCGCAAATCATCGACGCGCGAGCCAATGCCCGCGCGACGCAATATCCCGACATTGACCGATTCCTGCCCGGGAATAGCGGCTACAAAAAGAGGGATCAGATCCATGGATAACAACTCAGAGATCGTCAAGCCCCCGGGTTTTGTAACAATAACGTCGGCCACCGCCATCAAATCGTCTATATAATCCACAAATCCGAATATATGCGTATGGGGATAACCGCAAGCGGCCAGTCTTTCATAAAGCCGCTTATTACGGGCGCATACCGCGAGAATCTCGTAATCATTACTGAGCCGCCGCGCGATCTCTTCAATGGGCCCGATACCGAAAGAACCTGTTACGACCAGCACAACCGGGCGGCTCGTATCTATGCCCAGCCGGCGGCATATATCTTGCCGATCATGGATTCGCAAAAATTTCGGATCTACCGGAATACCTGTAACCCGGATTTTTACGTCCGGTACGCCGCCAGCAAGCAAGATCTGCCGCGTCGCCTCTGACGCAACGCAATAATAGTCGGTAGACGGCGACAGCCAGAACGGATGCACGCCGAAATCCGTTATCACGGTTATCAAGCGCGCGCGCAATGACCCTCGCTGTTTCAGGAACGAAACGATATCCGACGAAAGAAAATGCGTCGAGACTACAACATCCGGCTGCATCCCGGTCAGATACGCCGTGAACGGCCTGGTGTTGTAATAATGGATGCCGGTGGTTATACGATTGAAAAAGGCGCGCATTGAGGTGCGGCTCGATGCATAAAACACCAATGCCCACATCCACTGGCAATGATTGATGAGAAAATCATATCCCCATAAATAGATGAGCCTGAATATCCACGACGACCGGTCAACGACATCGACAAGCGCGATTTCGGCGCCGGGCTCGCGGCTGCGCAGATATACTTCGATAGCCTGCGCCGCCTTTTTGTGGCCCGCGCCGGCAGTGGCATATACAACGACTATTTTCATCAGTAGAGTATGCGGTCGACCGCCTGAAAAAGATCAGCGGCTGTGGAATCAGGCCTGGTCGTCCAGGCCTTCTGATTATCAGGAGACTCCCTGCCGGAAAACACCATGATCGTGCGCAAACCCGCCGCTTTTCCAATTTCCATATCGATCACGGAATCCCCGACAAAAAAGCTGCGCGCCTTATCGACCTCCAGGCCTGCTTTTTCCAATTGCGCTATTGCGGTATCGATGAAAGCCGTCTTTGGTTTGCGGCAGGCGCAATTAGCGTCCGGACGGTGAGTGCAATAGAAGATACCGTCGAATACGACATCATTCCCGAGCTGCCGGCGCATAGCGGAGGTTATATCATCAAGCGTTTGCTGCGAATAAAGACCTTTGCCGACGCCCGCCTGATTCGAAATTATAAAAAGCCGGTAACCGCCCGAGATCAACCGCAAAAGCGCTTCCCTGACCTTCGGCAAAAGATGAAATTCCGCAACGGATTCAACATATTTATAATGGCCGGGGTACTCATTGATGACCCCATCCCGGTCCAAAAAGACAACACTGACTTTTTTCATTTCTTATTGACCATCTCGCGGTACTTGACGTACGACAGAAATTGGTACAACGAGTCGAAATACGCGATCAAAAAACCGTACATTCCGTCCTTCCAGGCCTGCTTGCGCACATACCTGCGAAAAAATCGGTCTATAGCCCTCCAAAGCATGTGGCCGCAGGTGAACTTCCTGCCCGTTGCAAGCCATTTGGCAGCCTCAAGCGTCGTCTGCCGATTGACCGACCCTATAAAATGTTCAAGATCAGGATACCCTTTATGAATAATGTCCCGCGTGAGATGACCGTTCTTTCCGTCGATAAAAACGCGCGGATGCACTTGCACCTCTTCATACTTGAACTTGTCCTTGCAAAACAATCTGACCTTGGATGCCGGATACCAGCCGCCGTAACGAACCCAGTAGGTGCCTATATAATTACGCAGGGGGATATCATAGCTTACGAACGAGGGATCGTTGATAGCGGCCGCTATCTCCGGTTTTAATTCCTCCGACACCTTTTCATCCGCGTCCAAACTTAAAACCCATCTGTTTTTTGCATTGGCATATGACCAGTTGCGATGAATACCCTCATTATCCATGCGGTGGCTGAGGATACGGGCATACTTTTTAGAAATAGCCACGGTTTGATCGGTAGAGTTGTCGTCGACCACGATAATTTCATCCGCCCATCCATACACGCTTTGCAGCGTCTCTTCGATATTATTCTCTTCGTTCTTAGCGCAGATAACAACGGTTAACGGGATTGTTTGAGCCATCAGGCCTCCTTAAGGGCTTTTTGAACGGTTTTAACCACATATTCTATCTCGCGTTTAGCCAGACACGGATGCATCGGCAAAGATATTATCCTGCGCGAGAGCTTTTCAGCAACAGGAAAATCGCCTTTTTTATAACCCAGATCTTTATACACAACCTGTAAATGCAGCGGTATCGGATAATTTACCATGCAGCCTACGCGCATCCTGTTCAAATACGCGACGACAGCGTCACGGTTATCAACCTGGATCGCGTATATATGATATACGTGCCGAGAACCGGGCGCCGCGTACGGAATGGCAACACCGGGGATATCCGCGAATAATCGCGAATACAGCCGCGCGCAGCCTATGCGTTTGTTATTCCACGAGTTGAGACGCCTCAATTTAACGCGGAGTACGGCGGCCTGCAGTGTGTCCAACCGCGAGTTGAACCCCAGGATATGATGCTCGTATTTCGACTTTCTGCCGCAGTCCCTCATCATGCGCAGTTTAGCGTAGAGCCCTTCATTATCGGTCACGATCGCGCCGCCATCGCCCGATCCTCCCAGATTCTTCGTTGGATAAAAACTAAAACACCCTGTCGCGCCCAAGATGCCTGAAGGCGCGCCCTTGTACAAAGCGCCGTGCGCCTGGCAGGCGTCTTCAACAACCGCGAGCCCGCGCCGGCGGCACAGAGACATCAAAGGCTGCATATCGGCGCATTGGCCGAACAGGTGCACGGGACTGACCGCCTTTGTGCGTTTTGTTATGGCGCGTTCAAGCTTGTTGACATCGATATTGAATGTTCGCTCATCGATATCTACGAACACGGGTTTAGCCCCCGCGCACGTCACGACGAACGCGGTCGCGATGAACGTAAAAACCGGCACGATGACTTCATCACCCGGGCCTATCCCAAGAGCCTTCAAGCTTAAATAAAGCGCGTCCGTCCCGGAATTGACACCTACGCAGTAACGGGAACCTACATAGTGCGCGAACTCCTGCTCGAAAAACGACACATCCCTGCCAAGAATAAAGTCCTGCCGGTCTAAAACCGCTTTAATAGCGCGGCCAATTTCGGGTTTAACCTGCAGATACTGGGCTTTAAGATCAATAAATGGCACGTTCATATTAAAAAAGAGTGTAAATTAAAGGCGCGACCGCCGACGATTGAGTAAGGAATATCAATAATCCCAGCAGCAAAAACATTATAATAATCGGCGCCATCCACCATTTTTTATTAGCCATCAAAAATCCCCAGAATTCCCCTAAGATATTGTATCTCCCCACTAAACGCTCCTTAATATAGATGCTCGTAATCTGATTTGTTAAATGTTTTCTTAGGCCGGTCAACCCAATACGAAGCTTTATGTTTGCTGAATGCCGACTCAAGAGGGTCGATCCGGAGAAACCTCATCACTATACTCACGGGCGTGAGGACGCAATAATAGATAACGCCAAGCATTATCCGGGTATTGACCCAGGACAAAAGGCAGGCTAATTTCATCCACCCGCGATAGACAAGCGCCAGCCATTGCGGACGGATAATGCCGATTACCAGAAAGCATCCCCCGGTTAACCACAGAAGCATAAATTCGGGTTTACGCCGGATGAAAAAAATAAAACCGATGACAAAAAAAACCACCGCCATTACACGGGAGAAAGACCGCACCTGCTTGTCGTAATCTTTCAATATCATACTAATCCAATTTGAACTGTTTCTGCCACGATAGATCCGCCGGAAGCGGCTTCTGCTCTTTCTTATCCAGGATCAAACACCCCAAAACAAGAAAATCCATTTCAGTCCGCATAAAACACGCGTACGCGTCCTGAGGAGAACATACCAGCGGTTCTCCCCTGACATTGAATGACGTATTAAT
>Ga0172381_10007066_pt1 | contig 11164 bp, 5 predicted proteins | sample Leawel6488metaG_FD_119754 | JGI IMG/M metagenome (GOLD analysis project Ga0172381, IMG submission 119754) | Leachate microbial communities from a municipal landfill in Southern Ontario, Canada - Leachate well 64-88 metaG | ecosystem: Engineered > Solid waste > Landfill > Unclassified | place... | reverse complement strand
GTTAAAGGTGTTTGTAACGTTGGCAAATACTGAGCTCATGAGGATTTTAGGGGAGATTCGATGGATTAGTCGGTTAAGATAGGTAGATTTTCCTCTCTTTGATTTACGTTTTGGGTGTGACGAGCAGATGCTTTTGTTGGTTCTGGCGGAGCGGAGGGTGTTTTCCTGTATGTTGTGTGGAGGGAAGGATGAGCGGATGTTTTGGAGGGGGTTTCTTTATGGGAGAAGGGGAATTTTAGCTGGCTGTGATTTCGTCAGAGGGAGGTTTTCGGGAGGAAATGGAAAATTAGTGAAGTACTGTAATCGGGAGCGTTCTGGCAAATCCTTTCGCCGCCCCGGCGGCTCCCGTGATAGCACTTACTTTTTTTATTTTTATGATGCGATGGATGCAGAATCATGATAAGGGAGCGCACAATTTTTAGGACTTATTATTTCCAGATTCAGATGAGGAATCATATAATTGATAAAACCGACAGTTTTCACGACAAACGATTGAAAAATTGTCTCAGCAAGAGAGAAAAGAGTAGGAATGATTATCTTTGCCAAAAAGAGAATATATCAACCATGAACGGATTACGCAGAGAATACATTAATGAATTACTCAAGGATTTACGGGGACCAAGACTTGGGGTTTGTGAACAAATTTCTGCAAATCCATCCGAAGAATATGTTACAGGTATTATCGTCCCACCAACCCGGATATCAGAAGATCTGATAAATACCCCGGATGTTGAGTTGACCCGGGACATCATTGAAAATACAGATCCAAAGTATCTGGTCAATGATGATGATGAGTATGAAGAGGAACCAATCTATTCGGTCCCAAATGAATTAAATCCAAAAGACCCTCCCAAATCATTCGGACTTTCATTCCTTGTTTCCGGAGATAATCCTATCCTTGATGTATGTGTTTCGTGGGCACGTTACCATGCCGAAAGTAAGATAGTGGATGATGATACTTCGAAAGGATGGAAAAGAATCCCATATCTGAAATTCTGTGAAGTAACGATAAATAAACCCGGACAACAGGAATTGACTATATATTCCGAAGAAGACGGTGATGTCAAGCTGGTTGTAAGGACACTACCATCTTCCGGAACTCCCACTTCACACCACGTTATAATATCACTTGTAAACAGGATGCTAATTCCACCCCCACCTAAAAACAAAGAGAAAAAAGAAGAAAGATCTCTGTTTCAACCATCTATTCGTGTAAATATCAAAAATGGATTATTATTGCCAAATAAAATACATGTTGAAGACGGTTTAAGCTATGTTCATAGAGACCTTGCATCATATGCACGAGGATATATGTGTGCAGCCGTCTGGAAAGACGTCGACTATTATGATCAGGTTGATGTAAATTTATTGTGGCCCGAAATTGAAATCGATCCGGAAAAAACAAAACCATATGTAAACTGTGATGTCAGAACTGAGTTTTTACCTCTGAGTGCCCTTTCCTCTCCAGACCTTGACTGGCCGGCAGGTTATGAAAAACCCGAGTTATCAACTCAGAAACTATCAGAAGCATGGGATCCAAAGCTCTTATCAGGATATTTACAGCCACTTATTGATTCATATTCCAAATGGATTGAACAAAATAAAGTCAAACTTGGCTCCCCGATTTCAGAGTATTCAGAAATAGAAAAGAACATTCTTAATGCTCAGACGATCTGCATTGAAAGAATTAAAGAGGGAATTGATTGTCTTATCACGTCAGAAGATGCAAGACTGGCATTTTGTTTTGCTAACAAGGTATTGTGGCAACAAAACCTATGGAAATCCAGACAGAAAAATCCGGAAAGTACACCGGATTTTGTATGGAGGCCATTTCAGATTGCTTTTTTCCTGACCTGTATCGAGTCCCTGTACAATCCTGAATCAAAAAACCGGGATACAATGGATTTATTATGGGTCTCTACCGGAGGTGGTAAAACTGAAGCATATCTTGCAATTATGGCATTTACTATCTCATTACGTAGAATCCGGGCTAAATCCATCGCCGGGGAAGATAATGCCGGCAACACCGGAGCTGGTGTCTCAGTAATTACACGCTATACCCTCAGACTTCTGACGGTTCAACAATTCAGGCGTACACTTTTAATGGTAACCGCTGCAGAATATCTCCGGGTCATGAAATATGACAACCTTCATGGATGGAGACCTGAACAGTGTTCTATTAGGAGTGACTGGATTTACGGTAAGGTTCGATTCTCTACAGGTATGCTTGTAGGTGGCAGTGTCACACCAAATCATCTTCAGGATTCGAATAAGAATAGTAAAGATGTGTGGGGTGCAATTGCGGCTCTTGAAGGTAAACACCAAGTATCTGAACCAGCACAGATAACCAAATGTCCGGTTTGTGGTGAGTGTTTATCTATTCCTAAAGAGGGGCTTCAACCAGGTGAACACCATCTTCACATTGTAATCCATACAGAATTAAAACAGGAAGAACTGGAAAAATCTCTATCCACATATCACGCGGAACAGGAAGATATGAGCATGACGTGCTCGGTAACAAAGAATATTTTTAAACGATCCGAAAAATCAGGATATTATATAATAAAAGTAAATTTACAAACAAAATCAGCAGTTAATAACAAACAGATCGATCAGATTATAAGACAGCTCGTCGGAGACCGTGATTCTGCAATTATGGGGGAGTGTGTGTCATTCAGACCATCACGTCCGGGTTATTTCCCGTTACCTTCATTTGGTAAGTCATCTGCTTCGCCGGACTTTGAGATCTACTGTCCAAATCCGGATTGTGATTTAAACACTTCCTGTGAATGGAGCGAAGAACTTCCAATAAATAGTGTAAAAGAAAATCCCTTTTTCAGGGAAAAATGTATTCCGATCCCTGCTTATACGGTAGATGAACAGATTTTTCACCGGTGTCCTACTATCCTCATATGCACAGTGGATAAAATTGCACAATTCGCTTTTGAGCCACGTGCCGGCTCTATTTTTGGCAAAGTAAGATATTTCAACCGTTATCTTGGATATCTACGGGGATCTGAAAAGGAAAGCCCGTATATACCGAAATATCATTCAAAAGCTGCGCTAAAACCTGAAAACACTGTCGATGTCAAGCCATTCCTCCCACCCGATCTTATTGTCCAGGATGAATTACATCTGCTTGAAGGACCATTGGGAAGCATGTTCGGGTTATATGAAGTAATGATCAGGGCATTAATAAAGGAGAGCGGGGGAAGACCAAAATATGTCTCATCATCAGCTACCGTGAACCACGCCGAAAAGCAGATCAAAGCTCTATTCAATACACCAACACAACAATTCCCGCCGTATGGATTGCAATATGAAGATAGTTTCTTTGTCCGATATACTACTGACACAACATGGGATGCGGATGAACCTGGAAAGGTGTATATGGGAATATTATGTCCGGGTCGCGGGGCACTCACTCCGAATATCAGAATATGGGCACGTCTTTTGAAAACAGGGAAAGATAATGAAACAGACACCTTCATTAATAATTTCTGGACCATTGTTGGTTATTTTAACTCGATCCGTGAGTTAGGGGGTATCTGTTCACTTTACAAGGCAGACATATTCGAACGGCTGAAACAGATTTCCGGAGATGATAACATCCGTGATTTTGAACCGGACAATACAGAAAAAAATATTGAATTATCGGCGAGAATAGATTCTACATCCATTCCTCAGCTTCTTGAGATGCTCGAAAACGGAGGAAAGCAAAATCATCTGGAAAACCATAATGCAATTTTTACCACATCTATGTTTGGCACAGGTGTAGACATTCCGCATTTGTCATTAATGATTATGAATGGTCAGCCAAAGACGACATCCCAATATATTCAGGCAACGGGACGTGTGGGACGTAAACACGGGGCATTGATTCCGGTTCTCTACAAACCAGGAAAACCACGTGATTTAAGTCATTATGAAATGTTTACCGGATATCATAGACAGATGAATCTTGCAGTTGAACAGGTATCTGTTTCTCCCTTATCAACTGGATGTCTTGAAAGAGGATTGGCCGGGATAATGGTTGCATATCTCAGAAATTCTGCTAAAACTCAGATTTCCTGGGAAAATAATGATGGGCATTTAATACAGCAGGAAAATGCCAGAACAGATTTCAAGAACTTTGTATCTCTGTGTAAATCCTGTATTTATGATTGGTCTGAATCTATCGAAACATATCTTTGGTCCCAATTTGAACTTTGGGAAAACAGATCGAGAAACTATAGTGGCGATCTCCCATATACTGAAAATACAAACTGGAAACAGGCACATATATGTGTGGTTCTTGGAAATCCGGCTCATCCCCCCTATGAAGAAAAACGTCCGGATAGGGTGTGGTCAGTTTTCAAAAATGTACCAACTTCACTCAGAGATGTTGAAGATACAACAAGCTTTGGAGTGTAAAAATGTCAGAAAACTTTGATACTCAACCGATTCGCAGATCCGGATTTATCTTTACATATGGTCCGGGGTCTGTAATTGAAACGAAAAAAGGACCGAGATTGATTCCATCCATCAGAAACGGATTGAAAGATCTTTGGAGTGAAGATCTGCTGAATTCTTGTGAGATAAGTGATGTACGATTGTGTCAGTATCTGGCAAAATCTACAGAATTCGAGGATAAATGCCGAATATTTGCAATACCATCAAATGCTCAACTGGAACTTCCGGAAAATAAAGCGGTGTATGTTACGAGGATCTTCCCGGAATGGCAAATCTGCTATAACTCTCAGGGACATAAGCACCCCATTCTCCATAAAGAGAAAAAATGTCCTGTTTGTGGACGTTCAGATAAAAACAGTGCTGTCAGATTTGTGGCTGCATGTCCGGATGGGCATCTGGACGACATCGACTGGTCTTATGCGGTACATAAAGGAAATTCCGCATGTTCGACGAAATCCTTTGACTGGATCGCCTCCGGATCTTCATTGGCATCCATTCGAATCAGATGTAGGAGTTGTAATAAGGAGACCACAATGCAGGACATATACAAAATGTCTCACCCATGCAGTTCAAGAACACCTGAGAAGGAAATGCTATATTACAACAATACCTCCTCGTCATTTTATGGTCAGATTGAGAGAGACTATAATAAATGCGATAAGAAAATGAAAGTTACCCAAAGACAGGCTATTTCATTAAGGATTGCTGATATAGTCACACTTCTCACTATTCCTAAATATGATGATGATCTCTCCCGGATCCTGCAACAAAAATCAATTAAAACAATCCTGGAAACCATCATCACAATATATGAGGACATCGGTGATCTCACAGCTGACATTCTGATCCAGCAAATCCAAAAATCTCAAAAGATTTTCCCGGAATCCAAAAGCAAAATAATTGAGGCACTCAAAAATGACGGAATCAACCCATTTTTAGATAAACTCAATGGATTAGACGAGGTCCACCATTCATTTATTGATATGATCAACGAAGAATTCCGGTCATTGCTTAATGAAAATGGAAAAACCGGATCTGAAAATTTCAGGATGGAGAAACTACACCCCCTTCCAAAAACAACAAAACTCATTCCGGAGCTGATGATAGGGCGGGTAAATAAAATACGAACTGTTACGGTTCAAAGGGGATACCGGAGGTTGATGAATAACCAGGAAACAGCCCCCTCCAAGTTGATATCTATTGCAGAAAGAAATGGGGATATGTTCTGGTTCCCTGGATTTGAAGGCTTTGGAGAGGGTATTTTCATCCATTGTAATAACAACGCCCTGAAAGATATTCCGCATGGCCCTGCATACAACAGCTGGTCGAACTTCACTCCGGATAAAACCCAGATCAATTCGGACTGGCTTGATATATCCACTATTCCGGAGTTTGTCTGGATGCACACATTATCTCACGCATTGATCAGATCAATTTCTGAGTTTACCGGTTACTCGGTTGCTTCAATCAGGGAACGTGTGTATTATGATAAAAAGATGAATGAAGGGGGGATTCTGATCTATAATACTACTCCGGGGGACGATGGTGGAATGGGGGGATTAACTGATGTTGTGGATTCCTTCGAGAAAATAATGGAACGTGCTGAAGAATTGATCATGATATGTTCCAATGATCCATTGTGTCATGATGTAAAACGGGAAGGAAAAATGGTTAATGGATCTGCATGTTATGGTTGTCTCCTTATTTCTGAAACATCATGCGAACATGGAAACAAATGGCTTGATCGTCATATATTCCTAGATGGCACTGAGCAATGAATAGTGAAATCATCCCGGTAGCTACCGGAGATAAATGGATTGGATATGGGGTACGTTCTTCATCATCTGTGATTAGAGACCTGATTATGGACGCAAAAAAGGAAGTAGTTCTGACAGCTTATATACTCACTAATCAGGAAATAGTATCACAAATAAAACAGGCTCTGGACCGGGGAATTTCAGTTATTGTCTACATGTACATAGACCGGAATGCGAATTCATTTCAAACAACCAAAGCAGTTACCCGGTTATATGATTTGAAGGAGGAATATCCATACCTAAAAATAATCGAAGTCAGAAATGTTTTGCTTCATGCTAAAGTTATCATTTCTGATGGCCATAGTATTTATTGCGGGTCTGCAAATCTGTCAAATACAGCACTTGAGAGTAATTATGAACTTGGATTCCTTGTTCGTGATGGGAATACTGCCGGGAAGATGTGTGACCTGCTTCAAAAACTGGAGGATACATGAGAGAATATTACAACACATGCGTGACTTGTCCGGAATGTCTGAAACCTTACAATTCCGACAAGTTGGAAACTGCACCTCCATTAACCAGGCAGGATAATGGAAATTATTACTGCCCTAAGTGTCATGCAGAATTTGCTGAAAGTGTAGAACTTCGGGAATATTCCACAAAAAACACACCATTTGTCAACATGGAATCCGGAAAAATTCCAATATATAGGCATGTCCTCCTCAATACTATAGAGAGAGAATATGTGAATTGGATTTGTGAGGACCCAAAGGGGATTCATCTTATTACATGGCCCTGGAAAGATGTACGTTTTTTACCAATTGCACTAACGGAATATATAGAGCAACATCCTGATAAAAAAATTCTTGTTCTTGGAAACTATGGGAATTCTTTCAACATGGAAGTAAATGATCCGATCGAGATTATTTCACGAACATTTTTCATTGAAACAGACGATGATCCAATTAACACCGACTGGATAAAAATCAATAAAAATGACCTTGAGTCCAATATTTATCATAAGATAGACGTAATTCATGTAAAAAGAAAGAAATACGGTTTGAATAATAGACCAATAGAGTGTACGTGTAAGAAATCATTAATCAAATGCAAAAATGCTATGATTAAATATCTTGAAGATGGGTATGGAAAAGAATCGATACGGTCGGTAACTCAGGCACGGAAAAACTCCGATAAAAAATCACTATATCATGAGAATGGAATATGGGATCTTACATTTACGGAACGCACTGAGTGGTCTGGGAAAAAGTTTTCATATAAGGTTTCATGGATGAAAGAAATTCTTGCTCATTCAGATTCAGTAAGATATTGTAAGGATATTTTAAAAACTGCTGTTTATACCGGACAGGATGCCGGTATGGACAATCAGAATGCCAATCTCTATATTCTGAGTCCGGATGAAGAGACAAGCATGAAACCTGGTGTGATCTTTGATACAATCAGAAATCTGAATCCTGATCTGACAATCATTACGAATCCGGACACATATATCGCAGACAAAAGATATTTTGGCCCGGCAAGCCGCAATATGCTGGATTTCCTGAAATCCACTTCATCATCTGTTCTTTTATTTTCCACAGAACCTGAATACAGGCAGTATTATCAACTTGATCAGGAAACGAATGTTTTTTCCTCACTTCCGGTAATCATTCAAACTCTGGATTCAGATCATGTTCTTAAAGAATTCAGAAAAAAAACATCTGAATCCCCGGAACTTCCATCACCCATATCATCAGGACAAATACCCGCTTCAAAACAGGATAAAGTTCAGATTCGATACATTTCGTATTTACCAGAATTTTATCAGGCATTTTCTGAACTACTAAATGACAAATCAGACATATTTATAGCTGGTTTCGGGTTTTTTATCCGAAATCTTTTGGCATCCCCGTTGAACATTAAGGATGAACGACGGTCTCTGTCGTTTGTGGCACGGAAATCATTTCAGGATCAGGGTTCAGGTTATGACTGGATCAATGACACATTGGCAGAAAGGATCTCTGATGGGAAAATTCCGGAATCTGTTGGAATTTTATTTAAAGAATTAATTGAAAAGTATTATTTCCCTGATAAAAATCCATTACGTGATTTGTTTATAGAAACAGCAGAACAAATCCTTAAACTTGAGCCGGAGAGTAATGTAATATTCGTGGTCAGTCCGTTTGAGAAAAATAGTTTTCAAAAAATTATTGACGAGAATAAGATGGTTCAGTCATGGAATCTGAAAGTATCCAGTTGGAGCCGGCTTTCAGAGGAATTAAGTAAAAATGACAAAGATACCCATACATATGTAATTTCATCCAGATATCCATCAATGTCATATAAATTAGGGGGGTCCCCGATCAAAGAATTTATATTTATCAATGATCCTTACGGGATTCAACACATCAAAGAAATTCTGGACAGAAGACTTCTTGAACACATTGTCCGTCCGGTTATCCATCCATCGGAAAATCAGCAGATACCGCCCTGTTTGCGGGATATCCTTGATAAAATTCCGTTGGAAGATGCAGAAAAATCTGAGGTAATTCTTGAAGAATATTACCGGGATGAAGATATAACTGCATTTACATCAGACAGGTATGTTCCCAATACATTACGACCTGCATCCGGTGATGATTCAGAAGAGGCAGTAACTTTTGGAACAATAATTCCGGAAGGAACAACTATTATACTTTGTGTAGATGGAAATGGAAGAGGTTTGTTCATCCCGATGGATACTAACGTCCTTATCCTGAAAGAGAATCTATTTGATGATATCAGAGTTGATAACTCCTTGACCCAATCGAAGTTGGCTGAAACTCTCTCAAATAAAGATATTGTTATTGGAAAAACAAACCTTTACTCCTCGTTCAGAGGGATCTTCTTCCGTTATATGATGGAACATCAGAATGACATTACTTTTGAGCGTGGACCTTATAGCTGGAAAAATTATAAAGCGATGTACTTCTATTCGACTGCGTGGATCCGTTATATTCTCAAGGCAATTGAATTCATTCACAAATCGGGAAATTTAAGTCAGGATGAGGCGCAGGAATATGTTCTTCAGCTTCTTGCCAGTGCCGGATTAACAGCAAAGGATCCAAATACCATCAGATTGTGGTTACATCACATCGATCGTGTTCGGATTGATCAGGTTTGTTATCATCTGTACCGAACAGAACATCCATTTAGGATGTCTGATGTGAATCGTATTCACGAAATACTAAAAAAGTATGTTCCGGATGCTGAGAAATATGATTTGGAAGAATCATATAATGCCGCTTTGCATATTCAGGATATGCGGGTAAAAGTATTGAAAGGTGGTAAATCTCTTGAAGACAAGGCTATTAATAAGATTTATGACGGGCTGAAAAAAGAAAGAGCTGCAATCCTCAGCAATGCCGACATTTTCCATCCGATTATGGTAAGACGGGAAATTCTTCATAAACCAGTCAATGCAATGAAAATTACGAATAATTACCAGGAATATCTCTAAGGTTGAGATAGAAGACCGTTTGAAATGATATTAATACTTACGTCCTAAACCATAAGTGAAAGTGATTTAAAACCATGACTGTAAAATACAATGTATTGGATCTTTTTTCCGGAGCGGGGGGTCTCACAGAGGGTTTTATTCAGGCTGATTTTAACTTCATTGCTCATGTGGAAATGAATCCGGATGCGGCTAAATCCCTCCAGACCAGAATATTATTCCATCAACTCAGAGAAAGTGGTCATCTGGATATATACAGAAAATACATGAAAAATTATGCTGCACCAGAGGCACGTAGTCAGTTCCTGTTAGATTGTATTGAACATGGAATTGATGATAACAGTGTAATTAATCGGGAAATTACATTCGAAAACAGAGATGAGATAGCCGAAACGATTCAGTCACGACTAAACAAGATAAACGGGCATATAGATATTATTATTGGAGGGCCACCCTGTCAGGCATATTCTATGATGAGAAGGTGGGAACAGATTCAAAAGGATTATCAGGATCCAAAGGGATTTTTGTATCAGCAATACCTGTATTTCCTAAATAAATTTCATCCCCGTGTATTTGTCTTTGAAAATGTTCCCGGTTTACAGTCTATGAACTCCGGTAAAAGATGCAACGATATAATATCCGGTCTGACAGACGCAGGATATAATGTTGATATGAAAATATTGCATGCATCCGATTTTGGTGTTCTTCAGGAGAGAAAACGGATAATATTTATTGGGTGGAGAAAACCGGAAAAACATGATTTTCCGGAGTTTGAAAAACACCCTTCCAAAGCTACAATCAGGGACCTCCTTCTGCAGGATTTGCCCTCCCTTCAGGCAGGTGAAGGTGAGATTGTTCAGGAGTATAATGCAAAACCAAATGAATACCTGAAGAAATCCGGACTACGTGCTCCCGATATGGATATTATTTTACATCATATATCCCGGGCAAACTCTGACCAGGATAGGGAAATATACAGATATGCTATCAGGGCTTGGAATGAAGGGAAGCGGATGAGATACACGGATCTACCGGAAGAATTACAGTCTCACAAAAATAAATCATCATTTCTTGACAGATTCAAAGTTGTCAATCCTGATGGATATTCTCATTCAGTAGTGTCCCATCTTTCGAAGGACGGGCATTATTTTATTCATCCGGATATTAATCAGGCAAGATCGATCACTGTTCGTGAAGCAGCAAGAATACAGTCATTCCCGGATGATTATATATTCGAGGGTTCGAGAACATCACAGTTCATTCAGATTGGAAATGCTGTCCCTCCTCTTATGGCAAAAGGAATTGCAGAAAAAATACGTGAAATGCTATCCTCATAAAATGACTGACGTTCTGACCCCGGAACAACGAAAGAAAAATATGTCCCGGATCCATGGAAAGAATACATCTCCGGAGTTAAAACTCCGAAAACATTTGTGGAAATCAGGACTCAGGGGATATC
>Ga0172381_10007064_pt1 | contig 11165 bp, 5 predicted proteins | sample Leawel6488metaG_FD_119754 | JGI IMG/M metagenome (GOLD analysis project Ga0172381, IMG submission 119754) | Leachate microbial communities from a municipal landfill in Southern Ontario, Canada - Leachate well 64-88 metaG | ecosystem: Engineered > Solid waste > Landfill > Unclassified | place... | reverse complement strand
ATATTTCACAAGTTCGTTGTGCTTCTTTATAGCTCTAGACGCAACGCCAGCTTCAGCTCTAGCTTGTTCTTGTGGAATTCCCTTTTTCACAAATCCACTTACCAGTTCGTCGAAAGAAGGTTCGTTCAAAATCGGAATGCTATGATCTCCAAACGCAACAGATACGTCAGACTCTTTTATTTCGAGATGCTTTGGTTCTTTGTTTTGAGTGAAGTTAGAAACTGACAATATATCTCCACCAACATTCGTCTTTTCTCCAGTAGACGTTGTTATTCCAGCTGCTTCTTTCATTCCGTTTTTCTGCAGAGCATTAACTACTGACTGTGGTAGAATCATCTTATCGCGCAAACCACCCTTGAAGTTGTTTGGTTCTTTCAAAGCAAAATAAAGCTTCGGTGCGCCTGGATTTATTCTGAAATATTTATTTATCGTATCTTTGTACTTTCTCAACACAGACAAATCTCCAGAAGCTAAACCGTTTAAAAACGCAATACCAATCGCTGCATCTGATTTCGAAGTGTATGGAATTTTTTTCAATTCATTTGCTTTGCTTTTTATCTTCGTTACGTTTATTGCTGCGTCTCTGTCTTTTATGTCAACTTGTTTTTCTGAAGGTTGTGTTTTTTCTTTATCTTTAGAAATTTCTGAACGAGCTGATTTTCCAGTAGCAAATCTCTTAGCTGCTTCTGGGCTTGAGAAGTATCTAGTAACGTTATCATGTTTACCAGCAAATTTGCCGCTTTGAGCTTTCCACGTTGTTCCAGATTTTCTTGGAATAGCTTCTTTTAATAATCTCTTAAAAGTTGTGTTTGCAAATTCAGCGTGCTCTTCTGAATCCAAACGAACGTCGCCAAACTTCATCATCACTTCCAACAGCATATCTTCCCAGATATCTTCTATACTTTTCATCTGACTTCCTTAACAGTTTTCATAGAACCGTAATTTTCTCCAATCTTCACTTTCACCGGAAATTTACCGTCTGACTCGAATACAGAAACTAAGTCTTTGGCAAATGGTATTTCGTCTCTGTGCATATCGAAAAGAAAAGAATCGTACGTGTATAAAACAAGTTTAGTTTTCTTATTCTCGATAGCTTGCAAAACTTTTTGAGCAACCAACATATTAGATTCTGTTTCTAAGATTTGAATCAAGTAATTGAACAACGTAGTTTTACTTATATCTGGCAACATTTCTTTGGTTAGTTGTCTATTATAAATATTAGTTCGTATCGAGTTTGTGTTGGTAAACTCGTCCCAAATCGTCTCGATATACTTATCTACTGCGTTGAAAAACGGTATAACTAGAGCTACTGCTTTCGGAACTCCACCGTAGAGATACGTGAAAGATAATTTCTTCGAACCCTCGTAGTCAGTTCCGTAAAATTCTGCTAAGTGTTTATGCACAGAACCTGGTGGAAATTTGTAACCGACAACATCTGCTATCAAGCGCAAGTGACACGCATCGTAGTCAAACTCAACCATCACTCCATCAGCACCGTATCTACTGGTAAATATGTTTCTCGTTCCGTCTGTTTTGTTTAACGCTGCGAAATTGACGCCGCCAAATCTATTCGACGGTCTGCCAGTTATTGTGAACATATTGTAGTCAGTGTAAATGCAATTTTCTACCACGTTGTTCTTGATGGAAAGATCTGTCCAGTGCAGTTTTGCCTCTTCTGTGTCAATATGCAAACCATTGGCCTCGATTTTTCTCAGATTTTCAGACATAATTTCGTTGAAATACGGCAAATCGACACTACCAACCATAGTCTGGGCATCGGATATGTCGTTGGACAAAGATGAAAATAGTTTCTCGATAGATTGATAGTGCTTCAATATCGGTATAGCTCTATTGACAAATTTGTAATTTCTAAAATTTGCGCATATTATAGCGTGAGCTACTGTGTTTGTTTCTGATACCTCGATTGGCTTGAGTGTCTTAATCCATCTCACTATCGACAAGTCGAGCATTTTGGATAGCTGCAGTTTGTGACGCGTCCACTTCTTATCGACAACATACTTAGTTTTGTCTGATTCTAACTGCTTCAATAATTCTAATGGAAGATGCTGCGCTTCGTTGTGTTCGAAGCACAAAACATAATCTTGGTTAGTACTCAAAAGTCTAATAAACAACAAGCATATAGAATTTAAAAATATGTGCTGGTTTTTGTTAGACAAAATTGGATAAATTATGCATTCAGATTCTCTGTAAATGTTTAGAAAATCTAAAAATTTTTCTTGCGTGTCGATTATTCGTAACATGACGACCTTTGAGATATGTTTGTAACCGTTATAAATAAATATAAAACAGCAACACGAAATTGCAATAATCATATAACATAAAATTATCTGTTCGTAACCATCGGTGGAGAATGCTTGTATGGATGGCTTCCACTTAAAGCTACGTTAACTATGTCCCACTTCCAAGCAAGATAACCTTCCATCAATTGTCGCTCACTTGTTGTCAAAGCTTTCTTAATTATTACTATTTCGTTTATAGTACCAGTAAATCCAGCGTTACAACCACCTAAAAATTTTATAGTGTGATCGTAATCAATATTATAATTCATAGGACCGCCTATCATCAAAGAAGCTGTCGAACGCCACAATATTTCTGGAGCGTTGTGTGATTGCGGTACTAAATATGATCCCCACAGATATTCTGGTGGTACGTCAGAACCACTTATTGAACTACTTATCCAACCCCAAATATCGTGAACGGAAGATCCAGAATTTACAAAATTAGCGTATTGCAATCCCGGTGTTATATACGACACGTCATTATTCTTAACGTTGTTTATGCTAAACAAAAATGTCTGTTTATAACCAGCTCCTCTAGCACCATACCTATTCAAAATATCCCAAGTTTTTATATTTCTAAATCTAACATACTTTCCAGGGTTCCAAGATATACCAGCGTGTCCACCATAAATTTGAAATCCTTCGCTAGTCGGCCCAGTATTACCCAATATAGTTCCGTGAAAAGCACCGTATCCGCCGGGAATACCAACACTGTTCCAGTTTAAACGAAGCACCATGAAAATAGACGCTGTTGGAGTTTGCCAAGACGCAGACGCCGGCCAGGACGAATTCAAAATTTCTAATCCAGAATGACTTGCCTCAGTAGCACCATATCTCATCGCCGATTCAAACTCAACACCCGGCAACGGTTTTGAGGACCCAGAAACACTAGAAGTAAAATATACTGCTCCGTAAGGAGTAACATTCTGCCACGGTGCGTACGGCCAGTATGTTGGGTAACTTTGAGTGGTAGCACAAACAGCCGTAGGCAAATTTTCAAAATAGGGATACGGAGCTACGCTTGCCGAACCACTCAAATCGCAGCCGCCTCCGACCCACCCACCATCTGGGTGCTGCTTCAAATTGAATCCGTTTGTAACTCCCTGAATGTATCTTGCGTCTAACCACACAACAACATTCTGTTCTACGTCGGTGTTTAATTCTGGCGGTGTCCAGTATATGGGCAACGTAGTCAATTCCATCGTATTAGAATAATTGCTTCTTCCACCGTTTCTGTAAGACTGAACCCTGTAATAAAATTTTGTATTGCTAACTATAGATGGATCAAGTATAGACGCGATGGTAACAGAAGTAACGTTTCCGACAATCTTATGATCCCAGTAACCAGTTTCGTACTGAAATATGTAAGAATCAAAATTACTGTCTGTAGAAACACACACGTAATAATTTGTAGCTCCACTAACAGCAGTCCAGTTTAAAGTAAATCCGTCAGATCTTACAGCTGTTGCTGGAAGAGATGTCGGAGGTGGTAGCAAAGAAACTTGAGCAATCTGAGAAATAGTTCTTAACGGTTGGGTAGCTGGTATTTCGTCTGTTCTCTTAGTTTCTACGACTACAGTAGAATTTTTAGATCCAGTTGCTGGGATTCCTCCTGCTTCTGTGTACGTAGATTGCTTCATAGCAAACGGACGCATCTTCTGTCTAAAGGTGGGATATATTTCGTTTAAAGAAGATATAGCATCCATGTTTGCATTCATGCTTTCTTCTGTATCGTCTGGTAGCATCCACATCATATTGAACGCTGAGTAAAATTTAGAATCTAAAAATCCATCGTACTGCGTTTTATCTATTTCTATTACGTTATCGTTAGTGTTTTTTTGAGAAACAAAATATCTAACGTAAAATCCATTTTTTAGATCGTCTTTCGTCGGACTTGGATGCATCTCAACAGCGTACTTTTGTTCTTTAACTTTGGTCAAGTTAAAATAAGTGGTATTATTTTTTAACGAATCGTTCATAAATTCACCGGTACTAATGATTTAGCATATGTTGTATTATCAAATACTAATTTGTACTTCAACATTCTGTTGCTTCTTCCAGCTGCAGCTTCGTTTACATAACCGACGTGCAACCAATAATCTTCTATTACTATGATATCATATTTCAATCCATACAAATTTATTAAGTGCGCTACCGTAAATGGAGGAACATATTTACCAGTGTTTAAATCTCTAACTTTAAAATCCACAGCGCAGCCAAACGTATGCAAATTATCTATTGACTCTCCGTATTTACTGTCTACAGATTTTGAACGAAAAGCGCTAACTATAGATATTTCATAATTATTTATTTTCAAAAATTCGTTCAGCGGACGCAAAAATTCTTTACATAAATACGTCAAGTTTTTCTTAACGTCTATCGTTATTTCATTCGATTCACCAAAGTGATTCATATTTAAGTCAGATAATTTATACTTACCAAAACAATCATTTTCTAGTTCATCTGGATTTCCCCTTGAAGCAATATTATCTTTTACAAATTCGTCTTGAGCTTGAACGTCTGTATCTGGCGTGTCTGGGAATAACGTCCTGGACGTTTTACTAATATTTCTAAATCTCGACGTAAGAGACGTTCTCCACCCAGAAGAATCAATAGTATCATCTATTCCAATTATTTGAAAATATGCGTTTTTCTTATAAGCTTCTGGTACTACGTCTGCTGTAATTATATTACCAACGTTAAATCCAGATATGCCAAATAATGTTACATTCATTTCTATCGGAAGAAGTATACTCAAAGATCCCTGGTCTGTAATTAACATTCTTTGCTGTTTTTCAGAATACGCAATTAATGATACTTGCTCCCAATCTCCATACCTACTAACAAACGACTCAGCTATTTCAGCTGTCTGTTTAGACGCTTCAAGCTGTTTCCAAAATTTATCCATTTTATCTTTTATTATTCTTTCCTGTACTCTTTCGCGCGTTACATCAGCAAAAGTATCTATTGAAGCAGTTCTATCTGTGTCCATTCCTATACCAACAAAATGCGGAAATCCTGACAACAAAGTATAATCAGAATCTGAAGCAGCTATCATCGACATAACAACAGCACCGGGCATTTTTGAGTTTAACGCAATATCAGTTACAGCAGAATTTCCTCCCAAAACGTTGAACGATATTACTCCGTTTCTCAAAATCTGGTCTGTTAGGGCAACGTATGTATATTTTTCATCTACTGTAGTCGTTATGTCTCCACCCAAGTTTACAGAATAAAACGATTTAAGAGATTCAGTATTTTCTAATTCTGATACGTCTTCTGGTGAAAGTGTTCTGTTAATCATTCTAAAATTCCAAGCATCACAAGAAGCTTTTTGCAAATTAGCGTATATGCTAGTAAACACTTGATTCAGCGTAGCAGACTTATCAAATATATCCGACACCATTTTTGTATTGAGATATATATTTTTCATCAAACCTCTACCGATGGAATCAGTGAACGATCTTAATCCCTGATTCGAAAATATGTTATTTGTGTTCCATATTGCTATCTCTGGATCTATGCTTAGAAAATGCACCATTTTACCACTAACAGTTTTTCTGGAAGAAGGACAGGATATGTATACGTCACCGCTAAATGTAGAATTCACTGGATTAGACTGATTGATTAACGCTTCAAACAAAGCCCAACTAATATATTTTTGTCCGCTTTTATTAAAAGAAACATAATTGTCTTTACCATTACTATTTGCGCCGTAATAATCGTTTAACCACTGTTCGTTGTTTAAAAATTTTATCATTATGTTTTTCAGCGACGGATAAGTTCCGCTCATATCTCCGTTTTTATCTGGAACAGCTATAGCATTTGCATTTAAGTTTTCGTCTCCAAAAAATGCTCCAGGACTTATCAACGTAGTAACACAAGTATATTTTCCATCGCTATAAGACCAGTCAAAATTGCTAATCAAACCTAACATAGCATCATAATTGCAACCCGATTCTTTTATTTTTTGTTTTCTTAATTTTTTAAATTTTGATTCTCTAAGAGTTTCTATCTCAGAATCACTAAATTTAGAATTTGCTCCGTCTGCCCAACCCCATTCCAGTAAAACTAGTTTTCCAGGATTCATAAAAAATTCATCTAAGGTATCAAATTCTAGTTTCGTATAAACTTGCCACGTGACGTCTGCAGTTCTTACAGTACCTATGTCATTTCTGTACTTAATAGAAACACCAGAAATTCCACCCTTGGGTTTGAATCCAGAAGTGGAGGTATATCTTTCTGATATCGTATTTAGAGGATTCAGTACTGCTCTAGTAGTCGACTCGGATGTAGTTCTTTTCAGAAGAAGACCAGACGTCATTTTCATAAACGGAGTTTTACCAGAAAAATTTCTAGTAACTACTCTAGATTCGTATTCTGATTTTACTTCTTGTCTCGGCGGCGACAAATATGGCCAAGTAAGACGTTCGTATGGATTAGACATTTAATTCTCTATAATTTGTTATGTACGAATTTACATCTTTAGGTATACGAATTTGCATTCCCAAAGGTATTACCAATGTTGGATTCGATAAATTGTTGGCAAGAGCAATAATCCACCACAACGTAGCGTCGTTGTAATATTCTTGAGCCAAATGATCTAAACGTTTCTGCTGAGTTACTACTATATATTCATCAGAATCAGATGCATTTATTTCTGGAAGAAGTGCTGATTTGTAATATCGTTTTCCATTCTTATCTTTAACTATTTGAGCGTTATCGTATCTTTGCATTTCTGTTCCTTAAATTACCATGTTTCCAAAAGCCATGTGTCTACCAGACGATTCTGGTGGAGTTTTTGTTGAGGACCATATAGTTTTGAATCCAATATCTACTGAAACATACTTAGGCACTTGATACCCGTTTTCTATTTCCCAGGTCGATTCATCTTCTACTGTAAAAGTGAATGTTTCAAAAAATCCGAGAACATTTTTATATAAATCTCCAATTGTTAACTTCAACAAAGGACTTAACATACCGATGTTATCTTTAACATAACCAGCAGGATAGCAAAATCCCTGAAGGAAATTTAATTTATCGTAAGTTGGTATTAAGTCAACTGGATTAGCTATTGCTATATTAAATTTAAACGTTATGGAACGTTCAAAATTTTTATAAGTATATGCTATATCTGCTCTTCCAACAAATTCGTCAGAATTCCAAGTTGGAGTTATTACGTCTGACAGGGATGTAAGAGTAGCTCTAAATATAGCTGTTTTGTTTTGTGGAAGAGACACTGACGTAAATGCAAACTTAATGTAATCATTTTTAACAAGTTCTCTAGCCACCTCTTCAGTTACTAATCCATAATTTTCTATTGACTGAGTAGTACGATGATTATACCCAGTCCTGCTATCATAAAGTTTAGTTGTGTCGTCTGACGGTGTTTTTGTCACTGACATTTTGTTGTTATTTTTTTGAAGCAAAGCTTCAGAACCGGGTTCTCCATATTTCAATTCCGAGTTAGAAGTGGTACCTGGTATCAAGCCGTAGGCATTTACATATACGTTTGCTTTGAAATTAGAATCTTCTTTATTGAACTTTCTGAAAGTAAAATTGTCTTGAAGAATTGGTCTATCAATATCAAGATTTTTATCCAGAGGTTCGCCAGCTATTGGTACTGTTTCTTCAACTACTCCGTCAAGTATGTTATTCAATATTTTGTTCAGTTTGCTCGTGTCTGAACTTATTCTGTTCACATACGTCAAGTACTTATCGGTAGACGTAAATTTATTTTGAGCTACTGAAACTCCGTTTAGAGTTTTCTCGATGCTATTAAGAACAGACGAAACAGGGCCCAGCGGGACCAGTGGAACATACGGAGCAACCTTAGCTGTTACGTTTGCAATAGAAGAAATCAAGCCGCTCACAGAATTAGTAGCTGGTTTAGTTGAAGATACTGTAGATGGATCTTCAATCTTCCACGCAGAAACACTATCGTCTTGTACTTTTACGTTAGCAGAATATTTTTCTCCACTTGCTTTTTGAGGACCTAACTTTGCTAACTCGATTGAAGTAAGTACTAAATTCGCGTCTACTGGAAAAGTATATCTGTTTGGATTTACCTTTTTAAAACTATTTGCTGCCGCCAATACATCTATTCTGTCAAATATTTTATCTGCTTGGTGAACTATTCTGCTATCGTCTGTAGTTTTTCTAACCAAGGCGCTGTCGCCCGGATCGTCCTCGTTGAAATATCTTGATGCGCCACCCAATAAAGGATTTCCCAAATGACCCTTCACAACAGAGCCAGCACCCGGTATCAGTCCTCCCCAAACTCTAGCGTACTGAGCGTACATAGATAACGGGTTGAAAATTTTAGTTTCTATAGTTGGATTTGCTAATCTCAACAGCACTTGCTTAGACAAAAAGACAACGCCCGGCCCAGATATCAAAAACTCAGAAATTCTAGCTATATCTCTAGCTCCAGAACCGACTGGTAACATTCTATCTCCAAGACTGTTTAAGTGTCTTTCTGTGGGACTATCGTATGGAAATATTTCTACGTACGGCTGTCCTCCACCTGGTAATCTGTTTCTCCACGGTCCTACAACTGACTTATCGTCTGGGTAAGATTTTGTGATCGTTCCAGTTTTTATATTTTTAGCATATCCGCTTTCGCCTGTGAATATAGAAATATCGTTCGATGGATCCACTTTCTTTCCAATGCTTGCGAACAAACTCGATTTGTATTTATCTTCTAGTGTCATTTATAATCCTTATTGTATAGGATTTGATGCAGCCATAGCTAATCTCGTTCCAACCTTTCTTCCATCCAAATATACGTCTCCGCCAAGTTTCAAAGTATTTAATATCTCTTCAAGCAACTTCAAAACAGCAGGATCGCTCTGAGTCTTAATGCCTGATGCATCTAAAGGTATTACAGCTTCTGGAGTTCCACCTTCTCCAATCATCGATAAAGTAGGTTTAGTTACGATACCACCTTCAGCCATCGCTCCGAAGTTTCCGCGGAAAGCTGCTCCAGCAGATTGAGTACCTTCCCAAGCTTTCTCGCTACCACCTATCCACTTTATCACTCCGTATATTGCTTGAATCGTTGTATTGATAGCGTCTAACGCAGTTTTAACTAACCACAACACTCCAAACAAAATTGGTTCTAAAGCTTCAAGTATCGGCAACAACGAACCAGCAAGCAAAGAAACTATCGAATTCCAAATATTACTTATCTTTGTAGTAGTAGATTGCATTTGTTGTTCTCTAAGCAAATTTTCTTTTTGTAAATCGACGCTATTCTGAATCGAATCTAGTTCTTTCAATCCTATCTCGTATCTCCTTCTTTCCTCAGCAGACATAGCGCTAAGTACTTTCTTTTGATTCATCATAGTTCCAAGTTCTTCAACAGATAAACCAGCTGCTTTCGCCAATTCTTTTTTAGCAATAGCATTCATAGTATTAAAATCGCCGAGTGCATTTATCTGTTCGTATATCTGATTAGTTCCTTGCTCCATTTGACCAGTAAGAAACGAATATCTTGCTGCTGCAAAATTTACATTCTTTCCAATTATAGCAGAAGCATTCATTTCGGACTCCATAGAAGTATCAAAATCCAGCAACGACTCAGCCATTGAAGTTACTGATTTCAAATTAAGTCCAAGCCTGCGAGCATTAATAGCTGCTTTTAACAAAGCTTTTTCATCGCCTTGGAAATACGTGTGAACTTCTTCTCCAGAATCTGCTATATCAGACATCACTCCAGCAAAAGAAATTCCAAGTTTGTCTGATATAGATATTGCTTCACCAAGCAATCCGTTTATCTGCTTAACATTTCCGCCGGTGAAATCAAACAGTTTCTTATATACTCCAGCAGCTTCTGTAGCACCCACTCCATAATTAGCGTTCAACAAACTTACTGTTCCTATTGCTTCTTTCGTCATTCCAGCAACATTACCCATTTCCTTAGACAAAGCTTTAGCAGCTTCAGCAGCGACTTCTATGGTGACACCCATCGATGAATACTGTACGTTAACGTTCGCCAAAGTATGCTCTAAATCAGAAGCTTGAGATTTCATTATTCCAGTTTCTTTGCGAACGTCTTCAGCTGCTGCATGCATTTCGTGCAAACGCATTATGCCCAAAACTACCAATCCAGCTATAGCTGCAAAAATAGCTAGAGGGCCCATCATAGCAGCACCGATATCTTTAGCAAAAGTAATTATTGAAGATCCAAACCCAGCAGCAGATATCTTTCCAGTTTCGAACATCTTAACCAAACCACTACTAAAATTATTGGTCAATTTTTCTACTGCGGGCTGTAGTTTCGTTTGAAGTGCTTTTCCGAACAGAGGAATGCTACCCAATTTTTCCAGTATGTTATTTATCGGAGATGTCAATTCCTCAGCCATGTCAGTAGCTATTTGTTTCGTCTGAACTTGCTTCTTATAGATTTTATCCATGACAACTAACTGATTCATCTGAACGTCTAGCATATCTGATAGTGCTTTTTTCAACTCGACATTTTTACCGCGGAGTTTGTTTGTTATAGAAAGTCTCAACTGTTCTATGTCAGATATAGCTTCTGATGCATCTATCTCAGCAAATTTATCTGAAAGTATATTTCTATTATTCAACTCAATTTGCTTTGTTATGTCAGTGACAGACGACAGTATGTTTGCAGTAGAAAGAATAAATTTTTTGCTTTGAACTGCTGCTTTTGACTGTCTTTGCATGAGAGTATCTAGAGAACTAGCATTGCTCATTATGTCTTTTATTCCCTGACCCAACGATTCATAAAAATCCGCACCGGTATTTTTCATATCGTTCAAAGTATCGTTGAGTTCTGACATCAAAGACTTGAATGCTCTTGTCTCTCTATCTACTTTGGACATTTTAGATCTTAATTCT
>Ga0172381_10007063_pt1 | contig 11167 bp, 8 predicted proteins | sample Leawel6488metaG_FD_119754 | JGI IMG/M metagenome (GOLD analysis project Ga0172381, IMG submission 119754) | Leachate microbial communities from a municipal landfill in Southern Ontario, Canada - Leachate well 64-88 metaG | ecosystem: Engineered > Solid waste > Landfill > Unclassified | place... | reverse complement strand
GTCTTCTTTATATCTCAATTCTTCTTTTTTAACTCCAATAACTTCGGTTAAACATTTATAATTTAATTCAATACATTTCTCTTTCCAGTACGCATGTTCATTTCCGTCCAAGAAAGCATGTTGACCTGCCATAATAAATGAAGTGTGATGTCTTCCAGTAATCCCCACATTAGATAAATCTGGAAATCTTAAACACATTTGAGGAACGATTAATGGATTTGCAGGGTATTCCCAAACAACTTTACCCTGTTCTAACCTCATAAAATCAACTATTGAAGCAATTGTAAAATGTAAATCACCTCTCCACCTTGCGAGGACAGGATACCTTTCAATTTCTTCATGTCCATTCTTTTTGAAAAAATTAGCAAATTTCTTCCACGTTCCTACATAATCACCCTTTTTCCAATCTTTTTTAAAGAATGAATAAGGTTCACAACTAGCATCACCACATGTTTTTACTTTCTTTATACTCCAGAAATAAGCACCACACTTTTCACATTTCTGTCTCGTAAATCCTTCTTTTGTAAATATATCTAATTTGTAATGTTTTTCGTAATCTTTACTGAACATTTCTCTCAATTGCTTTTTATTCATACTTATATTAAGTTCAAAACGTTTATTTATTTTTGTAGTTTAAATCTTCCTATGCGTAACATTTTAATATTTATACTATTATCTGTAATAGTTGTAATGGGTTGTATAACCGAACCTCCAGAGGTAACCCCTAATACAGAGCAGGGAGATTTAGAAGTAATGTCTTTTGAACTTTTCAATGAGTCCTCATTATTTTTAGGAGATTCTTCTCAATTTGTTTCAGAAATTTCTTCCACTTCTACAAATGCTTCATATATTGTGAGTATAAAGATAGGTGAGGAACTGGTATATTCCAAAGAATTTAAAGGAAATCTTACATTAAATGATACATTTTATGTCCCTTTTAATGGTAAAAACAATTTAACGTTACATGTTTACTCAAAAGATCTTTCTAATTTCATTGAAAAAAATCTTGAGAATAATGAAATCACAATTCCTTTTTATGCATATTCATATGGAAGATATGACTTTTTAAGTAGTACAACAAATTATAGTATAATTTCTAATGAAAAAATTCATTCTGTAAAATTAAATTTTGACAATCCTGTTTACATTAGTTCAATAGCAAGTATTATTCGCACTACTGCTCAACTTAATATAAATTCTAAATTTATTTATGAAATTGTTAATGACAATGATGGAGTTCCAGGTAATGAATCTTTATTTGAGTTAACAGTTCCAATATACAAAATAGGAAACAATTGGGAATTTTTATTATTACAAGGAAAAAATCAATTATTTGAACCTGGTACTTATTGGTTAAATATATATGTTGATGATAAAAATTTCTTAAATTTAGCATGTCATAATGTTTTAAATTCAACAAATACATACATTGGTAATAAAATAAGTGATGAAATAAGATGGAAACAAGCAGACTGTGAACCTTATTTTATGATAAGTTCTTCAAAATTAATTGAAACTGGCTATGATTTTGAAAATAGGTTTTCAATTTTTGATGTTAATTTATCTAATTCATCATAATCTTTTATTTTTGTTTTTTCAGTTATGATTTTTATTTTTTTGTTCTTAATATTTTCTTGAATATATTTTGGAACCACCAACATTGAAACAAAAGTTTCACCATTTAACATTTTCAAATTAGTAATTTTCCTTTCTTTTATTGTCCTTTCAACTTCCTTCTCACATGTTTTTTTAGCATCATATTTATCCGAACAACACGCGAAACCCATAACTGTCCCATATGTAGTAACATAATTATAAAAAGGCCTTACTATTTTAAATGATTTCATAAGAGTTTTAATTATTCTTATATGAACTTCATCCACCATAAAAGGCGTTTCCGTATGTAAACTAACAACCCCTCCTTTATTTAATTTTGATTTAACTAAATCATAAAATTTATTTGTATACAAAAACAAAGAAATACTTCCAGGGTCAGTTAAATCTAATATAATTACATCATATTTTTCCTTTGTATTTTTCAAATATTTTATACCATCTCCTATTATCAAATTGGCTCTTTTATCTTTAAAGCATTTTTCATTTATTTTACTTAAATATTTTTTTGAAACTTCAACAACTTCTTCATCTATTTCAACCATATCAGCTCTTTTTACTATCTTATGTTTAAGTGTTTGTTTTAAACTTCCTCCATCTCCACCACCAATTATTAAAATTTTTTCAGGTTTAGGATGAGTAATTAAAGGCACATGGACTATAGGTTCGTGATACATATATTCATCATTTTCACTTGTTTGAAAACTTTTATCTAATCTTAAAACACGACCAAATTTTTCATTTTCAAAAATTTCAATTTTTTGATATTTGCTATCTTTTTCAAATAATTTTTTATCTTTTTTCACAAGATAATAATAATTCTCATCCAAACATTCTAAAATAAAATTCACTAAAATCCCTCTATATTTATATTTTCTTTATTTACTTTATTTTCAAGTAAAATCTCCTTTACTTCTTTGGCCATTACTGATAATCCACATATATAATATGTACTTTCTTTATCAACATTTTCTTTAACCACAGATTGAACGTGCCCTTTCTTTCCAGTCCAATTATCTTCTCTACTTAAAATAGGAACATATTCAAAATTATCAAATTCAATTTTCATGGTTGTAAATTCTTCATGGTAATTTAAAGTTTTCAAATATCTTGAACCATAAATCAACGTGATTTTTTCAAATTCATTCATTTTTTTATTAATGTAAAGTTCTCTCAAAATACTTCTAATTGGAGTTATCCCCGTACCCGTTGCAATCAAAATTAATTTTTTATTTTGATTTTTATCTAATGTAAAATGTCCAAAAGGACCTTGGCAAATAATTTTATCTCCTTCATTTAATGTGTTAAGGTAATTTGTAAATTCTCCACACACCTTAAAAGTAATTTCAATAAATTCATCACTATTTATAGAAGCAACAGAATACGCTCTTCCAATTTTCTTCTCTCCTACTTGTGCCTTAAGCATAACAAACTGTCCCGCTTTATACTCAATTTTCTTATCTGTTTTTATGTAAAAAGTTTTTACATCTTCACTTCTTTCAACTATTTTTTCAATAACTCCCTCTGTTTCAATTAACATACTAAACATCTCTCTTTACAAACATATCTGCTAATATTTCTAGTTCCCTTCTTTTATCGTTATTTTTAACAAAACTTAATCTTTTTTTCCCTTTATCTACTAACTCTTCTGCATAAGTTTTAGCATAGTTTATAGAACCTGTTTCTTTCATTTTTTCAATTGCCCACTCAATTTCTTCTTTACTATTTTCTTTTGCAGACAAAATTCTAACAAGTTCATTTTTATTTTTTTCGTCTAATTTTTTAAGTGCATCAATAACAATTAATGTTCTTTTACCTTCTCTTATATCCCCACCAATTTCTTTCTTATATTTTTCTTCTTCTCCTATTAGGTTAAGTACATCATCTTGTATTTGAAATGCTAATCCAATTTCTAAACCAAAACTTTCCATTTCTAAAACTTCTTCCTCATTAGCACCTCCCAAAAAAGCACCAACTTTGGCAGAAGTGGCAATTAATTCTCCTGTTTTTCCTATAGCCATTTTAAAGTAATCTTCTTCTGTTAAATTCCATTCATTATTATATATCCATCCTAATTCATAACCCTGTCCATTTAATACTTGTATAAATCCATGGGTTAAATATTTTACAACTTTATCTTTTTCATCACAAGATAATTTTGAATTGGAAATTGCTTTTAAAACATGAACAAACATACCATCTCCTGCATTAATAGCGAGTGGAATTCCATGAAGTATATGTATACAAGGTTTACCTCTTCTCAATTCAGAACTGTCTTCTATATCATCATGTATTAATGTAAAATTGTGAAATATTTCTATACCTGAAGCTATTTTTAATCCTTTTTTATATTCCGAATTAAACGCTCCCATCATTGTAAGCATTAAATAAGGTCTAACTCTTTTACCTCCCCTTTCTAAAAAATCCCAACACAAAGCATAAACACTTTCAGGAGCAACATTTGGCATAATTTCTTTCATATTATGTTCTACTTCTGAAATTTTTTGTTTAAGATTGTTTTTAAAAACATCATTATCAGAATTCATATTTATTTTACATTTATAACTTTTATAAACAAAACCCTATTTATGCAAGAACATAAAAAAAGAGCAAAAATAAGTATTGAAAAACTTAAATTACGTCTAAATGAAATTCAAATATCTAAAGAATATATTTATTTGTTTGAACTAGCAAATCAATATTACAATGATTCTATTCATTATTTTGAGAAAGAAGATTATTTCACTTCTTTTGGTTGCTCTGATTATGCATATGGTATATTAGATTCAGTTGATTATATAATAAATGGAAAATTTCCAAAACCTTAATTTTATCTGGCTCCACTTCCTCCTCCTCCCATTCCTCCACCAAATCCACCTACTCCTCCAGAATATCCTCCTCCAGAATATCCCCCAGAGCTTTTTGATACATAACTAGGTCTAAATGAATTTGTCATATTTAATGCCAATGGAACTGTGAAGTATACATGAGAAATTGAATTTTTATTTATTTTCTCTTTTGGAGACATTTTTTTCATAATATTAATTGTTTTGTCTGCTACTCCCAATGCTATTGCATATGTTAAATATTCATCCCATAATTTAACACTTTCAGGAGGATGTTCTTTCATTAAACTATAATCTGTTATATATTTTCTAAAATTTTCCCATTTTAAATTAAGTAACCTTCCTTTTTCAGTCCATTTAGCCAACATTATTTTTTTACTTTTGATTATGATTAATGTAACAAATGCAAATAGTAATCCAAATAGAGCTAAAGGTTGGAAAAACATAATTATAAATGTTAATAAGATATAAACCCCTATAGAAATTATTCCAATTTTATTACCCTGATTTTCTACAAATTCACTTTTCTTATTAATTTTACTAACATGCATAAAAAATCTATTAATGAGTTGATAATATTCTAATTTATTTGCACTTCTTTTTTCAAATTCTTTAATACTAAAAGTCTTATTTCCAAATTCCTTTTTTATAAATTCAAGTAAACTCTCTTCAAACTTTTGCAATTTCATTTTTTCCACTTTTATATGATCGAATGTTAAAAACACATCATTATTTTTTTCTTCTATGCTTGCTATACCTTTATTAACAAAAGACATAATAGTGGAAATTATTGCATTTTCTTGATCCTTCATATTATACTCTTCATCTCCTTTAACAAAAAATATAACTTCAGCAGGAGAATGCTCGCTAGGTATTTCTCTTTCATATAATGCATTATAATTTATTTCCTTCGCTGTGTATTCTTTACCATATAAATAGTACATAATAGCAAGTATAATAAAAGGAATAATCAAATAAAGTAAAAATAAAAGAGACAATATCATTTCTAGAATCCCTTTATATTCTCTATATAATAATTCTTTTTCTTCTATCTCTACTATATCTTTTTTTGATAAATCTTTTCTATATATAAAGTTATTACTTTCAACAAACCATTCCTTTGGCATTAACAAATTAATTTCAAATATTTCATTATTTTTTTGAGTAGAATATATTTCTAATGTTTTATCAAATTCATTAACTATGTAATTATTATCTTCTTTATGTATGTAATAAATTATATTTTTATTTGTTTCATTAGAAATCATTTCTTCATATATAATACGCGTTTCATTAGTTTCTTCATTAAACACTTCTTTTTCTATTGTTTCAACAACCTTTTCATTAGTGTATATATATTCAGGCATAACTATTTTAACATAAATGTTAGCATCTTGATGTCCTTCTCCCCATATCATATAATAAAATTGAGTTGTATCCTTAGCAACCACTATAGGATAAACTTCATAAGTATATTTTGTTTTTATTTCCCCACATTTATCTTGAAGGAGTTCTAAAACTAATTTATTATTTCCACTTTCCGATTGATTATATGTATCATATCTAAAATTACATTTTGTGTTTACACAATATCCAAAAGGGTTTTTTAAAATTAAACTATAAGGTTTGTCTAAATAAACTTCTCTGAAAGGATCACTCTCACAATCTTTCAATAGATAAGTAAACTCTTCTGTAACATAAACATTTCCATTTCTACTTATTTCATAAATTATATTTACTTCCCCAAGTTCATAGTATTTTGCGTAACTAAAGCTGAGTATTATAAGTAATAACAGAAATATTTTTTTCATACACTTCTATTTCAATTGCTAAGTATATAAATTTTTCATACTATTTTCTATTATGTCCTTAAAAAATGATGTTGAAGAGGTACAAATAGCTATAGACAAATATGAAGAACTCTTCTCTGATTTTGATATTTCGCCTTATAAAAATCGTTCTATTTCATTAGATCTAAAAGAAGAACTTGAATCAAAAAATTTAGATTTCTCTAAAAAAATTCAAATTATATTCTCTATACCCCAAATAGAAAGGGATTTGAACCAAGAAAAGATAATAGTAAAACGACTAAACTCTTTTTTTAATACTAAAAACCTTCAATATGAAAGAAGAATATTTTCAAGAAGAAAAAGAGGAATAAAATATATTATAATGGGCATTTTTTTTATTACCTTAACTTTTATTTTTGAAATGTTTTTCACCGATTTATTTCCTCTTTATGTGGCAAATATAATTATGATTCTTGGATGGTTTGGTATTTGGACTGGTGTTGAAAAAATATTAGATGTACCACAAGAACTTTTTTCAAAAAGTCAAATGTATAATGGTTTTTCTAAAGCAAATATTAATTTTGTTGATGAAGAAGAAATTACAAAAAACTAATTTTTATTTTTAATAAAATCACTTGAAATAAATGTTTTTTCTTTATTATACGTTGAAAACGAATATCTTGCCATATCTTCAAAATAACTATAAAGTTTTTTATCTCTTTTTGTTTCTTTCATAACATTAATAGTGTTTTTTGCAACTCCCAATACAACAGCATATATTAAGTACTCTTCCCATAATTTAACACTTTTGGGAGGATGCTCTTTCAACATACTATAATCAGTTATATATTTTTTGAAATTTTTCCATTTAGCATTTATAATTCTTCCTTCTTTTGTCCATTTATTAAATAAAATAGTGTGCTCTTGTATTTCTGTAAGAGAAAATATCCATCCCCAAATAAATACACTTATGAACATTAATAAAATGTCATATTTTTCCAACGAAGAGTTAAACAGCATTACAAATCCAAAAAAACCAAGAAAATAAACGGCTATAAATGCTAAAATTTTATTCTGTCCTTTATCATCTATATATTTTTCTATATCAATATGATATTCTTGTTCAGAAAAATAACTATTAAAAACATAATAATAGTCTATATCATTATTATAATCCAGATTAAATTGTTTCATAGAAAAATTTTGAAACTCATATTTTTTCTTCAAAAAATCTAATACTATTTTATCATTAATATCTTTTTTTAATTTTTCATAATTGGGATTCAATTTCAAATAAACTTCATTTTCTTCTTCTCTCATTTCTAAATATTTTTTGTTAACAAAATCTAAAATTACTGATATGATTAATTCTCCGTGTTTCTCTTTTTCACATTTTCTTCCATTAGCAAAAAAGTAAATTTCCGATATAGTACTTTTACTTGGAGGATGTCTTTCATAAATAAATTCATACCCAGTTTCATTCATATTCATTTCTTTACCATACATAAAATATGTTATAATTAAGAAAATAGATGGGCTTATCATATAACTTATTGAGATTAAACTATATTTGCCTTCAACAATTATTTTTATAAGTGGAGAAAAATAAAATAATAAAATTACAATTATCAAAAGAACAATTAGTTTTCCTAACTGATTATGTTTTTCTTTTGAATACATTTTACATCTCCTTATGCTATTTCTTTTTCTTTATTAAGAGTAATTTTTTCTCCATTTATTAAATATTTTTTCTCTATTAATTCATCTATTAATATTTTACATTTAGCTTTAAATTTAGCGGACATTTTAGGTACATTAAATAAATTAGCAACATCTTTCGGAATATCTTCTTTTGATATACTTATTGCAGTATCTACTATTAATAAAATACCAATTCTAATTTCAGGTTCTGTCATTTCATTTATGTCTCTTTCACCTTTAACATTTTTTCTTAAATTATAAAAGAATTTAGGCTTTTCAAACCATAATGTTTCTTTTTCCATAAATATTTCTGTTGAGGGTACATGAGTTGTAATTATTTCATCAAATCTTTTTTTACTTTTTACTCCTTCTTTAACTCCATATATATCAAATATTCTTTTCATTAAAAGTGTTTTAGTTATAGGAGATTCATTCTTGATAACTTCTTTTATTTTTGAAAAGAAATCAAATTCATAATATGTTTCTTTATCTAACTTTTTGTAATCTATATTAGGATATTCTTTTATTGCAATTGATAAATCCTCATCTTTAATTTCAATGGATTGTTTTTTATTTTCCTTTTTCATATCTTCAAGTTTAATTTTATTATCCATAAGTTCAAGTATTTTTTCAATTTCCTTTTCAGGGTTTAACATCCAATCATATGACCAAATTCTATGAACTTTCCATCCCATATTTTCTAATATTTCTGAATGAATTCTATCCCTGTCTCTAGTAACCTTTGAATTAATATACATTTTACCATCAAGTTGTAATGCCAATTTGTAAACGTTTGGATTTACAAAATCTTTAATTGCAATATCTATATTATAATCAGAATTACCTACATTTTTATCAATCTTAAAACCATAAGAAGTTAATTTTTCATACATTATTTTTTGTAATTCAGATTCAAAATTATGTCTTTTAATTATTTCAGATTCTTTTTTATTTGCATATTCCATATATTTTCTAAGTAAAATTAATCCTTCTGATTTAGTTCTACCTTCATTAATTTCACTTGGATTAATTGAAGAAACAATAGTAACTTTTTCTTTTGCCCTTGTAATTGCAACATTTAATCTTTTTTCTCCCCCTTCTTTATTTAAGGGACCAAAATTAAGTGAAAAGTTTCCTTCGATATCCCTACCATAACCTACACTAATTATAATAAAATCTCTTTCATCTCCTTGTACTGTTTCAAGATTTTTAACGAAGAAACCATCAATGGTATCATCTAAATTAATATATCTTAAATAAATAGGATTTTCAAATAAAAACATTTCTAATTCTTCATGTATACATTTTTGTTGTGCCATACTAAATGCAATAATTCCTAAACTCTTTTTTGGATTAGTGTCATAATGTTTTTTAATTAATTCAATTACTCTTCTTGCTTCATTTTTATTATACCTACTTTTTCCTCTATCATAAACACCATTATCCACATATTCATAATCAATTGCAAAATCATTAACTTTATTATTTGGGAAAGTTACAAGTGAGTTATTATAAAAATTATAATTTGAAAAGTTGATTAAAGATTCATTTTTACTTCTATAATGCCACTTTAATAAGTGATTAGGTAAGTAAGGTCCAATTTCATCTAATATACTTGTTGCTTGTTCTAAATCTTCTTCTAAATCAAGGTCTTCATTTACTTTAAAGAACATTGTGGGAGGTAATTGTTTTGAGTCTCCCACTACAATAACTTGTTTTCCTCTATATATTGAACTAATAGAATCTTCCACCATAATTTGTGATGCTTCATCAAATATCACAGTATCAAAATCCATAACCTCTGGATCTACATATTTAGCTACTGATAATGGACTCATCATAAAACAAGGTTTAATTAAGAAAGCCAAATTTTTAATTTCATTAAATAATTTTCTCATTGGCATATGACTTCTATTTTTAGCAATTTCTCTTTTTAAAATTCCAATTTCAGAACTTCCAGAGCTTAAACTTATTTTAGGTTTTTTAGTTTCAATTTGTTTGATTATAGAATTTCTTGAATAATACATATGTTCTTTATCTGCATTCACAAACTTTTTGTGAACCATATCTAAATATTCTCTACTCTTTTTAACTAAATCTAATCTCATTCTGAATAAATATTCTTGCATAAACAATTTTTCAAACAATTCACTTACTTTATAATTTCTCTTTTCATCTTTCGTTGCCTTTTCAAAAATTAATTTTAAATCACTATCTAACTTATCTAAAGTGTTCTTAAATTCAACCCATTTTGATATTTCATTTGAATTTTCTTCAATATTTTTAAAACGTTCATCTAATTTATTCCATGATGCTCTCAAGAAATATTTTTCAACAGCTTGAACTTCAAGGAAATCTGTTATTTTAAGATAATAATTCATGAAGTTGTCCACACTTTTTACAGTTTTATCAAATTCTTTTTTATAATCATCAGTATTTTTTACAAGTGTTTCAATCAATCTTGAATTAATTATATTTTCTTTTTTAAGTTCTTTTATCCAACTTATTATTTCTTTTATTTCCTTTACATTAACTTCCTTAATATTTAACATTTCTTTAATTCTCTTTTCTTCTTCTTTAATTTCTACCTCTAATTTTTCACAAGTTTTATATTGTTTTAAATCTTGTAAAATGTTCTCATAATTGAAATGTTTTTTATCTCCCTTGTAATTCTTTTTAATTATTTTTTCAGATCTTATATAATTACTATCCACTATTCTAAAAAGGAAAAATGAACTTGCATTAGAAATGTTTGAATATATTTCTTTAAACATTTCACTTTTAAATAATTCTATATTATATTTTTTTTCAAAATATATTTTCAAGGCTTTTATTTCCTCAGTTTTTTTATCAAAGTTATCAAATATTTCTGTTCCTCCCTCATATGTAAAAAATTCACGTGTTAAGTTATTAGAAGGTTTAGCCAATAATAAATCTCTTTTTTTGTTTAAAGTTCTAAAATCTTCAACACATGTAAAATATAGTCCCAAATTCTTTTCAATATTATCGAGGTCTATTTTCATATATTCAATATTTTCGAGAGCAGATTCACAATTTTCCTTTAATCTTTCTCTTTTAATATCTGTAAATTCATTGTACAATTTGTTATTAATATACCTTAACAAATTAGTATTATACTGTTCTATTTGTTTTTCATAAAAATCAAGTTCTTCAAAAACCACAATATTTTTTCTATAATATTCATAATCAGTTTTC
>Ga0172381_10007062_pt1 | contig 11169 bp, 14 predicted proteins | sample Leawel6488metaG_FD_119754 | JGI IMG/M metagenome (GOLD analysis project Ga0172381, IMG submission 119754) | Leachate microbial communities from a municipal landfill in Southern Ontario, Canada - Leachate well 64-88 metaG | ecosystem: Engineered > Solid waste > Landfill > Unclassified | place... | reverse complement strand
GAAAGTCGTACTATACTGTAATAGCATTTAAAGATGGTTTTAATGCTATAGTATATGATAATGTTACTGCTAGTGGCCCTACTCCTATAGTTGTACAAATTCCTCCTAGACCAGAGGACAATATTACTGGATGGACACCCGCACAAGTTACAACATACTTATGGTTAGATGCAAACGATACAGACACATTAACTTTAGACGGGTATAGTGTTGGTGAGTGGCGAGATAAGTCCAATAATCATTTTATTATGCGTCAATCAACTCCAACAAGTAAACCAACAGTATCTACATATAATGGTAGACCTATTTTGTCTTTAGATGGTGGTGATACATTGTCATCTACTGTGGCATTCCCATTGACAGGAGACCCAGCACTTACAGTATTTATTGTATATAAAAAGACATCTTTAGATAATGGTAATGCTTATGGGTGGGGAAGTTCACAAACAGGTGGTTCTTTTGGCCTGTACGACTCTGGTGTTGGTACAGCCCAGTATGCTTTTTATTCAGCTTCTTATATGACTTCAGATGTAACTACTAATGCTTTGAATATAGCTTGTGTTACTAAATCGGCATCTGCCGGACCAATGTTTGCTTATAGAAATAGTGTATTTTGTGGTACTAACTATACACAACCCAGTGCCAATATAGCTTCTAATGTTTTTGTGGTAGGTAGATGGGCACAGTATGGCACAGCAATGATTGGCTCAATAGCAGAAATTATAGTATTTAATTATACTGTAACTAATCCTGATAGATTTAAATTGGAAGGTTACTTGGCTAATAAATGGGACCTTTTAGGCAGTCTTCCCTCAACACATCCTTTTAAATCTGGTATCATATTAAATTATGTTTCTAAATTTCCTCCAACTTTTTTAAGTACATATTTTAGAAGTACTTCTAATTATAGTTCTGCTTATTTAGTACAATTTGCTTTTGATAATACAAAACCTTTAGTGGGACATTTTAATGACAACGTTTGGCTTAGTTCTTCTAATGCTGTACCCCAAAAACTATGTGTAGACCATGTAACAACTTTTGTACCAAGAAGAATATACGTAGATAATTTACATCATTTTGGTGACTCTCAAGGACATGCCCTTTATGGTATAAAAACATTAGAAATATATGGATCTAATAGTGCAGCTGCTTTTGATAATGCTGCTGCACCTAATGACCTTTCAAATTTAACATTAATAAAAACTATAACATTACGTGCTCACATAACTCAAGATATGCCCGATCCACAAATATTTGATATAGACTGTGATGTATATTATAGATATATTGTTTATAGAATTACAGAAGCTCTAAGCACAGGATTGGCTTATTATGGTGTTAGGCATATAGAAATACAAGGCATTGACTAATCTAATTATTAACGTGCTTAAAAATTAACTATTTACAAATATTAATATATGTGTTATAGTATATACAGTTTTAATTTATACTTACTAAAATGTTTTAAAAGGAGATTTTATGAATTTATCTTACGTAATTGAAGGGGATAGTCCTAAAGAAGAAAGAAGTTATGAGATTTTTAGTAGATTATTAAAAGATAGGATTGTTTATATTCAAGGTAATTTTAATGATGAAATGGCTAACAACGTGGTAGCTCAACTACTTTATTTAAGTTCTCAGGATTCTGAGAAAGATATCAATATGTATATTAATAGTCCTGGTGGTGGTATTACTTCTATGTATGCTATTTTTGATGTTATGAATTATGTCAAACCAGATATTTGTACAGTTGGTATTGGGCAGAATTGTTCAGCTGGTAGTTTTATTTTAGCCGCCGGTACGAAAGGTAAAAGGTCTGTTCTACCTAACACAGAAATTATGATTCACGAATTTTCTGGTGGAACTCAAGGCAAAGCTGGTGATATTTTTAATGAAGTAGAACGATTGAAAAAACTTCATGATAAAATGGCAAAACAATATGTTACTATGACAGGACAATCTATAACTAAAATTAAAAAAGATATGCAAAGAGATTACTGGCTAACTGCAGACGAAGCTGTAGCTTATGGTTTAGTAGATAAAATTGTGTGAGGATAACAAAATGGACTTAACAAACGCTGTTATACTGATAAAAAGTTATGAGGGTATCTTAGACGGAGATCCTAGTACTGTAAATTTAGATCCCTATTTATGTCCTGCTGGTTATTGGACCATAGGTTGGGGCCATGTTGTTTTGGATAGGAAAGGAAATCAAATTAAGGGTATTGAAAATAAGAAATTAGCCTATTCAATTTATCCCAAAGGCATCACTATGGCCGAGGCTGAAGTTCTTTTGAGAGACGATTTAAGAAGATTTACATATGGTGTAACTACTTTAGTAAAAGTGTCTTTAACTAACAATCAATTATGTGCTTTAATAAGTTTTTCTTTTAATGTAGGTTTAAATGCCTTAAAGAACTCAACATTATTAAAATTAGTTAATTCTGAAAAATTTAAAGAAGTACCCGATCAGTTCAGAAAATGGAATAAATCTAAAGGTAAAGTTTTAGCTGGTTTAGTTAAAAGAAGAGAAGCTGAGATTAATGTTTGGAAATATTAATCTAACTGCAGTAAATTAACATAGTGTTGTTTTTACTTTTTATAAAAATTTTTTAGGAGTTAAGTTATGGGAGATAGAGTTACTGGTTTTGTTAAATGGTTTAGTAATGATAGAGGTTATGGGTTCGCTGTAGTTGATGAAGACAAAAAAGAACAGGAATATTTTTTACATTTTTCAGTAATTAATATGGATGGTTATAAGACTTTAAAAGCTAAGCAACGTATATCTTTTATTTTAAAAGATACAGAAAAAGGCATTCAAGCCACAGAAGTTGTTTTATTGTAATGTTCTTAAGTGAAATAGTTTTAAGGAAACGTTATTTGGAGTATAAGTTACAAACGGTAGATGCATATATAAACAATCTTAGTAACACTACTTCAAATAATGCTTCAGATTTATTAACTAATGCTATTAGTTATAAATTTGAATTATTAAGTAAAATAAGAAGTCACAATATACTTATTTGTAATTTAAACAAAGAAACATTTATAAATGTAAGTGGCGTAGAGCTAAGTGTTTTTGAAGCTATGTATTTGTTAAAAACTTTAGAAAGTAAATTAGAAACTTTTACAAACCTTATAAAATCAGAAGCAGCTGCTTCTATAGATATAGTAGCTGTATTTAGTAAAAATGATTCTTTATTTGACGAATATCAGAATATTTATTTAACAGTATTACAAAGTGACTTAATTACTAAATGGGAAGGTTAATATGCTTTATGTTTTTTCAGGAAAGGCTAGGTCAGGTAAGGATACAGCAGTTAATATACTAAAAAATATTATAATAAAAAACGGTTTTACAGTTTTAACTATTGCATATGCAGATTTTTTAAAAGAGATATTAAGTAAATGTTTTAATTTATCCGATGAGCATTTATATGGTACTAAGAAAGAACAGCCTGTGGAATGGTTACCTAGAGATACAGGTGCATTACTTCAAAATAACATTTGTTGGACACCTAGAGAATTACTACAATATTTAGGTACTGATGTTATGCGAAGTATAGACCCTAACTGCTGGGTTAATGTAGTTAAAAATTATGTTGAAACATATAGTAATTATGATTTTATATTAATTTCAGATGGTAGATTTGTTAATGAGTTAGAGTGGGTTGTTGATCGTGGAGGTGTGCATATCCATATTGAACGTGATATAAGGGATTTTAGTAATAATAGTACACATATATCAGAAACATCTTTAGATAATACAACACATTTTGATACAACATTTGTAGTACAAAATGATAATACTTTAGAAGATTTATATTTTAAACTTGAAAACATTTGGAGGAAAAATTTATGGTAGCAACTAATCATATGTTTGAATTTAGTTCAGACGAAATTAAAAGTGTTAGTATTTATAAAAGTTCTGGAGAATATAATTATGCTTCAGTGACTTTGAAAAGAGGTCAAGCTTATATTAATATTAATTATGAATGGCAGGGTGATGTAACACCTGATTTTGTTATGGACATGGTAGCTTATTTTGGTCCAAGTAAAGTAACAGCTAGTATAGAAGATCAAGACCTTATTGAATTTCATAAACGTTTAGCTGAGAGTAAATAAAATGCCAGGTTCTATTGATGATTTTAGATTTCCAAGATTTATTAGGTATAAAGAAAATAAACCTTTTATAGAAGATGCTAAAGCTAAATTTATGGATGGTACTTCTTTTAATGGTCTTAGACGTTTTCAAAATGAAGAGTTTCCACAAGCAGGTTATAATTCTTCTGCTAATTTGTCATCAATTAGAAAAATAAATTTGGATAAAGACGACTTTACACTTCCTCCTACAGTTTAAGTGTAATATGTAATTATAGTAATTACACTACGTTATACACTTAGTGTAATTACTTATATCTTATTTTGTAATTATAAAGGAGTTGAACTTATGGAATTATCTCCAAGTAAAAAACTTGAAATTTTTAAATCAGAATTGTCTCTAATTTTTAATCCAGCTATTAGAAACTTTACTGAAGTATGTGTTATGATGGCCCCAGATTATATTTTTTATGCTGCTCCGGCTTCTACCTCTGGTAAATATCATCCTATTGATGAATTGTCAGGTTTTGGTACAGTTATACATACTAAAAGAGTTGTTACAGTTGCATACGAATTAAGCAGAGGTTTGGGTTGCGAACAAAATAGAGACCAAGTAATAGCTGCGTGTATATTACATGATTTAAGAAAACAGGGTGTAGAGCCTTCAGGTCATACTGTTAAATGGCATCCTGATTTAGGCGCTAAATTAGTTGAGGAAGTATACGCAGATTTAAAGTTAATTCCTGTTGCAGATTTTGAAATGATTAGAAATTGTGTAGGTTATCATTATGGCCCATGGAGTATAAAGCCTTGGTCTAAGTCTTTAAATAATTATTCATCTGAAGAGATGTGTGTATATCTATCTGATTATATAGCAAGTAAAAAATCTCTCACTGTAAAACAAGAGGATAGATTTGATGGTTAATGAAACTTTTAAAAAAGATATAAGTAAGTTTGTTTCTGAAAGTTCAGTTTCTGCAGAATTACCAGCAGGTGTTACACCCAGAAGATACGAACCTGAATGTGGTGTAAGTAAGCATAATGCTCGCATTCATAAAGAAAGTGCTCATGTAGATAAGTATAGTAATTTACCTTTCTCTTTTTCTAAACCTAATTTTGGTGAAGGTAAAAAGAAGAGCATAATTAAAGTATGTGGAAATTGTAATACAGAAGTTTATGTACATACGAATGCCGTTGGTGTTATTTGTAGAGCTTGTGGAAAATATGCCTCTTTAAAGGAGATACAAATTGACTGATGATATAAATACTACAAATTCTAGAGGGCGTGGTCGCCCTCTAGGGTTTAGACTTAGTGATACTAGCAAACAAGCCATTAGTGATTCTAAAAAAGGGCAGCATCATTCTGAATCAACTAAAGAAAAGATATCTAAAACTTTAATGCAATATTTTAGGGATATATACCCTTTATCTGATGAATTGTATACTCAATACAAAAATGAAATTAATAGTTCTATGGAAGTTAGAGAATGGTTTTACAGAGTAAAAGCAGATTATGATGACACCAGAGATATATGTACCGAACGGTCTCTAAATTCCAAGCGTTTCAGAGAAATATCTATAGAATATAATATAAGCATGGAAGACAATCCTAATTTAGTGATGATACTAAATAGCCCAGAAGATATATGTGATTTACGAGAACAATGCGAAGATAGTGATTTAGACTTTGACGTTGTGTGTAATGCATTAGGAGTTAAACTATAATATGGCTAGAACAGTAGGAAGACCGAAAAGCCCGCCTAAAGCAAGAGAAATCTTAACAGAAATTCTTCCAATAAAAGATATGTTTTCTGAGGAAGAACTACCTATATATTATGGTCTGATAGATATATACCTTAAAGATTTTGATGAAGAAGAACTTACATCAAGTGACATTGATGACATCATGATTTTAGCCAGTAATAAGATTATTGAAGTACGTTTGATGAAATCAAGTAAAGAAAAAGTCAGTGACCATTTAAATTACTCAAGTTCTTTGGAAAAGCTTAGAAAACAAAGTGACAAAATAAAAGATAACCTTTCATCTAGAAGAAAGGATAGAGTGGATTTAAATGAGTTTAAAGGTTTTTCAATAATTGACTTAGCTGTAGGTTTTGATGATGCTAAAAAATTAAAACTTGAAGCACAGGCTAGAAAAATGCGTGATGAACAAGTTGCTATAGAAGCTATACTTGAAGAAAGTACTTGTAAGGATGACATAGATTAATGTCTAAATTAACTAAAAATATGGATATTGTTTTACAACAAGGTCCAGAGCTAATAGAATTTTATAGGAATAATCCTTGTATTGCTGCTTATGAATTACTAGGAGTAGATTTGGCTCCTGTGCAACGTGTGGTATTTGAAGCTATGTGGTTTAAACCTTACATACTTTCTATAGCCACACGTGGTTTTGGTAAAACTTTCTTATCAGGTACACTTTCTGCCTTATTAGCTCTATTATACCCAGGATATAGAGTAGGTTTAATAGGTCCATCTTTTCGTCAAGCAAAAATGGTGTTTGCTGAAATTGAAAAGTTATATACAAATGCTCCAATTCTAAGAGCAGCTACAGAGAAAAGACCTATAAGAGGTTCTGATACTTGTTATTTAAAATTTAAATCTTCTAGTGGTTATAATGGTGCTTTTATTGAAGCACTTCCTTTAGGCGCAGACGGTGCTAAAATTCGTGGTTCTCGTTTTTACTGTGTTATTATAGATGAGTTCGCTCAAGTACCTTCAAAAATTATTGAAACTGTTTTAGCTCCAATGAGTATTACTAAGCTCGATCCTATGAAAAAGGTTAGAGAGTTAGAGCGGAGGAAAGCTTTAATAGAAGCTGGCCTAGCTTCAGAGGATGATTTTGAAGAGGACTCTATTAATAAAATGATAGGTACTTCTTCTGGTTATTATAAGTTTAATCACATGTACAAAAGAATGAGAGAATATTGGGCTCAGATAGAACAAGGTTCTCAAGACCATGCAGTTTTTCAAATACCCTACACAGTACTTCCTGATGGTTTCTTAGATCCAAAAAATATTGAAAATGCTGAAAGAGTAATGTCTAGCCATGAGTTTGCTATGGAGTATTTAGCTGCTATGGTTAGTGATTCTGAAGGATTTTTTAAAGCATCTGTTCTAGAAAAATGTACCACACTAGATCATTCTTTGGAATTGTCTGGGGACAAAGAAGCAAATTATATTATAGGTATTGACCCTAACCAAGGTGGTAAAGCTAAGTGTGGTGTTGTAATAATTAGATTAGGAAAGCCTAATAAAATTGTAAGGGTTCTAGCACTTGATGGTAAAACAACTCAAGATATAACAACAGCTTTGCAAGATTTATGTAATACATATAATGTAGTTAGAGTATTTATGGATAGAGGTGGTGGTGGTAAGTCTGTATCAGATTTACTAGCTGAAGGTTATAATAGTGCTGAGCCTATATTAAACATAAATGATAAAGATACTTTAAAGATTCAAGGTAAGCGTATATTGGACCTTATAACTTTTAGTACTTCATGGATAGCAGATGCTAACTTTGCTGCTCTTTCTTTATTTGAAGATACTAATTTAATGTTTCCACAAGAACCTTTAAATGCCATTGACGAAAAAGTACAAGACGTTGTTTATGGTAACTATGATCTTATAGAAGAATTAAAAAGGCAATGCTTAAATATTGTTGTCACACAAACTTCTGGTGGTGCACTACATTTTGATACACCTAAAAAAGGACAGAACAAAGACTTATATTCTGCTCTTATTTTAGCTTGTTATGGTATTAAGGCTTTGGAACATGAATTTACTGATGATACTTCTTCTAACGTTATTCATGCTACAGGTGGTTTAGTTAGAGGACGGAATGGTGGTAATTGGTCTAATACTTCTTCAAATATTGTATTATCTTCTGCTACTTTGTCTATGGCTGTTTTAAACAGGAAAAAATAAACTAACTACTACTATATTTAGATTGTTACTTTATAATAAACATTAGGAAAAACTATGAAAGAAGACACAGCTAAAAAAATAACATCTGATTTACAGGCGCGTTATCCAGATATTGGTATAAAATCAGTATCTGTTGACGAATCTTCTGGTACAACTACGTTTTTAGTTGAGCCTACTAAAAAATCCCTAGCTTTTTTAGATAACCCTCTTGTTCCACACACTTTTAAAGAGAAGGCATCTACACTCACAAGAGACTCTTTAGCTAGATCTTATTTAGATTTGGCAATGACTAAAGATGTGTATGATGAAGACCCAAAAATATTATATGATAAGGTGATGCGTTATTATTATACAGAACCTATTGTTGGGTCTGTTATAAATATTTTATCATCATTAGCTAGTAAGGGTTTTGAAAATGATATTGATGATGTTGATATAAAAAACTTTTTTGACACATGGGTTTTTGATGTAAATTTTGAAGAAGTAATAGATTGGATATTTTTAGAACTCTTTAAAACATCTCATGTTACTACTTATAAATATATAGCCAATTATGAACCTAGAATATCAACTATACAACCTGCAGGTAGTAAAAAATCTACAAAAACAAAATCCACTGGAAAGTTAGAAAACGCAGCTAAAAAGAAAATTTGGTCTAAAGGCCATTTACCAGTTGGCTATACAGTTTTAAACCCTTCCTTAGTTAACATTACAGGTAACCTATTATTTAATAATGTTTCAGTATCACTTACACCACCTAAAGAATTAGGGGATTTATTAAAAAAGAGTACTTCTGAGTTAACAGAAGATGAAAAAGCTCTTATTAAAGCTTTGCCTAGTGATTTAAAAAAAGCTGCTGAAGGTGGTGGTGATTATCAATTAGATTCAAGACTTGTTGGTAATATTACATACAAGAAACAACCTTATGAAAGATACGCAAGACCTAGAACATCTAGAGTTTTTGAAAGTATTGAATATAAAAAATCTTTAAGAAATGCTGATTTAAGTACTTTAGATGGTATTTCTAATTATATTTTAAAAATCACAGTTGGAAATGATGAGTTTCCTGTAACATCTCAGGAAGAATTAGAAGCTGTGGCTAAATTATTTGATACACCTAGTAAAAGTTTTGACGTTGTTTGGAATCATACTTTAAAAATTGAAAAAATTGTCAGTCCAGAAATTGATAAAATTTTAGGAAAGGCTAAATATGAGCAAGTAAATGATGATATCATGGGTGGTTTGTCTTTTACCAGGGCTTTACTTGATGCCACAGATGTAACAGCTGGTTCTGAGTGGGCTATTGGTGCCGTTAAAGAAGATATAGATTATGCTAGAAAACAAGTAACACGTTGGATATACAACGAATATAGACAGATAGCTGAAGCTATGGGTTTTGATAGATTTCCTAGAGTTCGTTGGGATGATAATATCCTTAGAAATGATATCTTGTATAAGAATGTTATTGCTTCTATGGTAGATAGAAGAATGATTTCTTACCAGACTGCTTTAGAGACTTTGGGTTTTGATTACACAAATGAATTAGGTAATATGCAAAATGAGTTACCATTAGTAATTGATGGGACGTTTGGTTTAAAAGGTAGTCCTTTTCAACAATCTACTTTATTACAAGAAACACAAAATGCTCCTCTAGGAACACCTTCTAACGGTAGGCCAACAGGGACAACAAATACTAAAACACCAGAAACAGATCCTAGTAAAATAGAGGCTAGTACTGATAGTTCTTTACATAGTATTGTTTCTAATATGTCAAAAGAAGACAGAGAGTTACTTATACAAGAAATATTAAAAATAAATAATAACATATAAGGAAACTATTATGAAATACAAATTTTATATGACAGCTAGTTTAAATTACGTTGAGGAGACAGAAGACTTGCATAAAGTTGCGGCGTCTGTAATACCGTTACCAGATATTAATAAACGGCAACCTGATTTAGCTTATTTTACAAGCAGATTTGTAAGTTCTGGTACAAATTTAAATAATGCTCATTTTATGGGTAGTGAATTAGTAAAAGCCAGAAATTCTGTAGTGGCTAAAGCTGTAGATGTAGAACATGCTGAAGATGATATTATAGGTCATATTTACGCTTGTGAATTTACAGACAAAAAAGGTGTTAAATTAGATGTAGCTACATTATCACAATTAGAAGCAGATAAATTAGACGCGCAAGATATGCATATTGAAATAGCTAGTGTCGTTTATAAAACACGTTTTCCTGCAATAGCCAATGAAATAAAAAGTGGTGACTGGAAAGTTTCTATGGAGGCTTACTATACTTCTTACGATGTATTAGTTGGTAGCACTTTAATGACAGCAGAAGAAGCACAATTGATGGGGTTTGACGTAGCTAATGAATCATTATATGGTAAGGCAGCTAAAATTGTTAAATCAGGTGAAGTAGTTGACCAAGGTGTTATTGCTAAAGTTTTACGGGGTATATGTTTTTCTGGTGTCGGTATTGTAAAAAATCCAGCTAATAAACCCTCTATTGTTTTTGAAGCTACTGCTGGGGTAGATGAAATTTTAGACGCTAAAGACACTATTATGTTTGATTATGCAAAACTTAATGATACTAATAATGTAACCTCTACTAATGTAGATGTGAAAGTAACAGCAGCAGATGATTCTCCTGGGATTTGTGTTTACTATGATAAAGAAAGTGTGGATTCCACATTTAAGGATCAAGATTCAACTGTGTTAAATACTAATTGGTGTAGCAAATTTAGCACATCTTGTACAAGTACTGGTGATTACACAAGCTCTGTTTGTTTAGCTAAAGTTTATACTGAAGATTATTTAAAAGAATTTATAACAGAGGTTGCTACTAATAAACTAAATCAATTACAAAAGAATAAAGAAGTTGATAGATTGGTTGATATGATCAACGAGTTGATTAAAAAATAAGTGTATTTGGATATGGAAAGGATTTACTAAAAAACTTTAGGTTAGTTACTTATAAAATTTATTTTAGATTTTAAATTAGGAGGAATATAATGGATGACAAGTTAACAGATCAGATCGAAAAAGTCGTTACAGCTATCTTCGCTAGTAAAGAAGAAGATACTAAACGCAAGAAAACAGAAGATGCTCTACAT